>Ga0157369_10007289_pt1 | contig 12732 bp, 10 predicted proteins | sample C25metaG_FD_113461 | JGI IMG/M metagenome (GOLD analysis project Ga0157369, IMG submission 113461) | Corn rhizosphere microbial communities from Kellogg Biological Station, Michigan, USA - C2-5 metaG | ecosystem: Host-associated > Plants > Roots > Rhizosphere > Soil | place: USA: Michigan...
AATTGGGCTTTTCTACGTATGGAAGAAGGGCGTGCTTGACTGGAGTCAGGTTTCCGCGCGGCGAGGTGAAGTTTAGTGGCTCTCACGCCGGCCATCACCGACCTCGAGCAGTTGAAGTCCCATCCCGCGCTCGCAAAGCTGCTCGCTTGGAAGCAGAACGCCGTTACCGAGGCCAAGTTTGACCGCGATGAGTTGACAATATGGATTGAGCGGGACTCTATTCGCGACGCCTGCGCCATCCTGCAAGAAGATGCCGACTGTCCCTTCAATTACCTCTGTGACATCACTTGCGTGGACTGGTATCCAGCGGAGCCACGGTTTGAAGTCGTGTACCACTTGCTATCTCTTCGCGAAAAAGAACGCGTTCGCCTGAAAGTGAGACTCGGTGGCGACGATCCCACGCTGCAGTCCGCGTTTTCTGTCTGGCCTGCCGCCAACTACTTCGAGCGCGAAATTTTTGATTTGTTCGGAGTTCGCTTCTCGGGTCATCCGAACCTCGAGCGAATTCTGATGCCAGACGACTGGGAAGGCCATCCGCTGCGGAAGGACTACCCGGTTGAGGGATACCGCTAGACCATGACCACGATTCCCACCTCTCCCGTTGTTGAGTCGGTTCAGGACAAGACACTCGTCCTGAATATGGGCCCGCAGCACCCGTCAACGCACGGTGTGTTACGCCTGCTGCTTGAAATCGACGGCGAGACGGTCATCAGTCTCAAGCCCGACATCGGATACCTGCACACGGGCATCGAGAAAACTTGCGAAGCGAAGTTCTACCAGCAGGTGGTTCCGCTCACGGATCGGATCGACTACCTGTGCCCGCTGATCAACAATCTCGCCTATGTCATGGCGGTAGAGAAGTTGCTGGGGTTGGAGATTCCTCCGAAAGCGCAGTGGATGCGAGTGCTATTGAGCGAACTGACACGCATCAATTCACATCTGGTTTGGCTTGGCACCCACGCCATGGACATCGGTGCGATGACGGTGTTCCTCTATTGCTTTCGAGAGCGAGAAGACGTGCTGCGCATGTTCGAAATGGTTTCCGGACAGCGCATGATGACTTCTTACTTCCGTATTGGCGGACTAGCGTTGGAGCCGCCGCTTGGTTTCTTCGCGCGCGTCAAAGAATTTGCGGATCGCTTTCCTGCCCGGATCGATGAGTACGAAAATCTTCTCACCGGGAATCCCATCTGGCTCATGCGCACCAAGGGCGTGGCTTACCTTAGCATGGAGGATGCAATCGCGCTTGGAGCGACTGGCCCGACGTTGCGTGGCAGCGGGGTGGATATCGACCTGCGGCGTGATATGCCCTACTGCAGTTACGAAAAATTCCAGTTCAAAGTACCGGTTGCCACCGAAGGTGACGTATTCGCGCGATACATGTGCCGCGTACTGGAGTTGCGCGAGTCCATTGGAATTGTTCAACAGGCGCTCGCGGGTATGCCAGAAGGACCGGTGAAGGCGGATGCGCCCAAGGTTGTCTTGCCTGATCGCGAGAAGATGAAAACGCAGATGGAGGCGCTCATCTACCACTTCAAGATCATCACGGAAGGATTCGCGGTTCCCGAGGGCGAGGTCTATCACGCGGTGGAGTCGCCCCGCGGTGAGATGGGGTACTACATCGTCAGCGACGGAACAGCGAAGCCCTACCGCGTGCACATGCGCGCGCCATCTTTCGCCAACCTTCAGGTGTTGCAGAAGATGTGCGAAGGACGATTGATCGCAGATGTAGTTGCTGCGATTGGAAGCATTGACATCGTGCTGGGAGATATCGACCGGTAGTCATCGGCCTCTGTTATGAAGTTCTCCGAAGAATTCGAGCAGCGCTTCAGCACCATGCTGACTCACTATCCGACAAAGCGTTCGGTGCTGGTGCCAACTTTGCTCTATGCACAAGATGAGGTTGGCTTCCTGAGTGATGAGGTGATCCTTGAGATCGCGGGGCGCCTGGATCTGACCGAACTCGATGTGCGCAACGTGATCAGCTACTATTCGATGCTGACGACCAAGCCGCGTGGAAAATATGACGTGCAGGTCTGCACCAATATCGCGTGCATGGTGCGAGGCGGAGAGCAACTGTTTGAGCACTGCAAGAAGAAGTTAGGCGTCGGACACAAAGGGACCACCCCGGATGGCGTATTCACGTTGGAAGAAGTGGAATGCATCGGGGCGTGCAGTTGGGCGCCTGCAATCCAGGTAAATTACGATTTTCACGAAAACCTGACCGCCGAAAAAGTCGACCGAATCCTCGACGAGTACAAGAAGAAGGGTATGCAGTAGCGACATGGCAGACCTGGTATCCCATCCCGATGAGGTAAGAGTGGTATCGCAACGCTTCGGCAAGGGGGCGGCCAACATTGATCGCTACCTTGAGCTCGATGGCTATAAGGCCGTCCAGAAAGCGCTCTCGATGGGGCCCGACGCCATCATCAATGAGGTTAAGAATTCAAACCTTCGCGGGCGTGGTGGCGCAGGATTCTCGACCGGGATGAAGTGGTCCTTTGTACCGAAGCAGTCGGCCAAGCCCAAGTACGTTCTTTGCAACGGCGATGAAAGTGAACCGGGCACCTGCAAGGACCGGCTGATTTTTGAACATGACCCGCATTCTGTGATCGAAGGCGTGATGATCGCCGCGATCGCAGTCGGATCGAATACCGGCTACATCTACATTCGCGGTGAATATCGCTATCTGTCGGTCATCATGCAGAAGGCGATTGCCGATGCCTACGCGAAGGGATTTCTCGGCAAGAACATTTTCGGCAGCGGGTACAACCTCGACATTTTCTGGCACGGCGGCGCTGGCGCGTACGAAGTGGGTGAAGAATCTGCGCTGATGGAGTCGCTCGAGGGCAAGCGCGGCATTCCTCGGATTCGCCCTCCCTTCCCAGCTGTTGTAGGACTCTGGGGCGGGCCGACCGTCATCAACAATGCCGAGACGTTGGCAAGCGTACCCCACATTATTCTTGGTGGCGCGGAATGGTATGCGGGCCTCGGTACTCCGAAAAATGGCGGGACGCGGCTTTTCTGCCTCAGCGGAAACCTGAACAAGCCCGGGGTTTATGAGTTGCCTCTGGGATACAACCTGAAAAAGATGCTCTACGAGGTTGGCGGCGGCATCGCCAATGGACGCCAACTGAAAGGTGTTGTTCCCGGCGGATCCTCGGTCCCGGTGCTCTTGCCATCAGAAATTGATATCGCGATGGATTTTGATTCGGTCGCGAAAGCCGGATCGATGCTTGGGTCCGGGGGAGTTGTAGTGTTCGACGATACAACGTGCGTCGTAAAATTCGCGCTTCGCACAATCAAGTTCTATCAGCATGAAAGCTGTGGATGGTGCATTCCCTGCCGCGAAGGTACCGACTGGCTGAAAAAGACCTTGACGCGATTCCATGCCGGCGCGGGCGTAAAGAAAGATATCGATAACATTCAATACCTGGCGGAAAACATGTTAGGGAGAACATTCTGTCCATTGGGAGATGCGGCGGCAATGCCCATTATCGCGTTTGTGAAGAAATTCCGGACAGAGTTCGAAGATCATCTGGAAGGAAAGCCGTGTCCGTTTGAGAAGCAGAGTGCAGCGCAACCCGTACCAGTACTCGCATAGCCGTTTAGATTACCGATTACCCGAACACGAAATTACCAAATGCCAGACGTAACGCTCACTGTCGATGGGAAGAAAGTCACCGCTCCGGCGGGGACTCTGCTGATTGAGGCCTGCAAGACGGTCGGCATCGAGGTGCCCTCGTTCTGTTATTACCCCAATCTTTCGCTGCAGGGCGCGTGCCGCATGTGCCTGGTGAAGATCGAGAAGATGCCGAAGCTGCAAACGGCATGCACTACCGTTGTTGGGGAAGGCATGATCGTCACGACCGATAACGAAGAAGTTCGACAGGCACGCAAGTCGATGGTCGAGATGTTGCTCGGAAATCATCCGCTCGATTGCCCGGTCTGTGATGCTGGCGGTGAGTGCGAACTGCAGGACATGACGTTCTCCTACGGCGCTGCAGAATCGAAGTTCATGGAGGCGAAAAACCATAAGGACGAACAGCAATGGTCGCCAGTGGTTTTCTTCGATCGCCCACGATGCATTTTGTGTTACCGGTGTGTGCGCGTTTGTGGTGAAGGCATGGATGTATGGGCGCTCGGAGTGCAAAACCGCGGCGTCAGCTCGATTATTGCGCCCAATCAGGAAGATCATCTTGAGTGTGAAGAATGCGGGATGTGTATCGACATCTGCCCAGTCGGCGCACTCACATCCGGTGCTTATCGCTATAAAACGCGTCCCTGGGAGATGAATCACGTCGGCACCATCTGCACGCATTGTGGCGATGGTTGCAAGACCACGTTAGGTGTTCGGCGGGCCGATACCGGCATGGAAATCGTTCGAGGCGACAATCGGGACAAGAGTGGTATCAACGATGACTTCCTGTGCGTGAAAGGTCGCTACGCTTTTGACTTCGCGCATAGCAATGAGCGCCTCAAGCAGCCGCTGATTCGAAAAGATGGGAAGCTCACGCCCGCAACGTGGGAAGAGGCGTTCGAGCTGATCGGGAAACGGTTCGTGGAAGTTCGAGATCGAGACGGCGGAGGGGCGATTGGAGTAATCGGGTCGAACCGAACAACCAACGAAGAGAACTACTTGCTTTCAAAATTCGCTCGAGTGGTTCTGAAGACCAACAACATTGATCACCACCGGACGGCCGACTTCCCTGCCCTGGCAGCGGCGCTCAGCGGGAAACCCGACATCACTGCCACCATGCGCGACGTCGCGAAAGCTCCTGCCATTTTGCTGATCGGTAACGATCCGACAGAGCGGCATCCGTTGCTAGCGTGGCAGATCCGCAACAACGTTCGCCTGAATCGCGCGAAGCTTTACATCATTAATTCCGAGTCGATCAAGCTCAGGCGGCAGGCAACCAGTTACACGCAGACCGCGCCGGATATTGCAAACCAGGTCATGGCCTACCTCGCCGGCAATGAGCATGCTCTCGATACAGTCGGCGGCGTTGCTGAAACCTGGCTTCCCCTTCGCGATAAACTGCGCGCAGAGCAAGGCTTGGTGATCATCGCAGGATCTGAAGTGACTGGCGACGGCATTGCGTCACTTGTGAAATTTGCTGGGAGTGTGCCCGGAGCAAAAGTCATCTGCCTCGCTGACTATTCAAACTCGCGAGGCGCGGCGGACATGGGTGTTTACCCTGATCTGCTTCCCGGATATCGACGTGTAGCCGACAAGGGTAAGTTCCACGAGGAGTGGGGCGAAGTTCCAACGGCATCCGGTCTAACCTTGCCCGAGATGGCAGAGGCTGCGAAGACCGGGAAGATCAAAGCCATGTACGTGATCGGAGCGAATCCGATTCTCCGGTCTGCGCTTGACCCGTTTGCATTCCAAAAGGCATTCGTCGTCGTACAAGACATGTTTCTGACCGAAACCGCGCAAATCGCGGACGTCGTTCTGCCTGCCGCCAACGCATACGAGAAGGGCGGCACAGTGACCAATACCTGCGGCGACCTCCAGATGATCAAAATGGCTGGGGAAGTCACGGGAACGAAGAGTGATTTTGAGATGATCGTGCGCGTAGCTGACGCCATGGGCGCTGATGTGCGAAAGCTTGTCCCGTTTGGCGGAGCCGGAACCCGTGCCGACATGGGGCAGTCGCGCGGTGCGCAATCTGGTGAAGCAGACCGCCACGCCGTGTGGCTCGATGCGCACAATCTGGAATTCAAGATGAGCCCGTTTGATCCGGTCGCGATTCTAGATGAAATCCAACGGCTCGTTCCCGGCTACGACGTTTCCAGAATCAACCTGCTTTCAGGCTCTGACCAGCACACGCATTTTTCGCAAAGCGGTCCGGGAGCTGCTCACAAATCCGAGCTGATCGTTCCTGCCGACGACACGTTGTTTACTTCAGGCACGCTTGGACGTTACTCAAAGACTTTGAACTCCGTGATGGAAAACAAGACACCGGCCCCATCGGAAGTGGCGGCCGACTAACTGTTTTGACTGCCGTAGTCGCTTGACTGCTTCAATCGTTTGACCCAGGACAGGACGAACCGACTTGCTAAGCATCGAGACATTTCTGATTGCGTCCGCGATCAAGATCGTCATTGCAGTCTTCGTGTTGCTGACGGCGGTCGCGTACACGGTATGGCTTGAGCGGAAAGTCGTGGGCCACATGCAAAACCGGTGGGGACCCACCCGAGTCGGCCCTTTCGGACTGCTTCAGCCACTTGCGGATGGCATCAAGTTCATCTTTAAAGAAGATCTGACGCCACCGCATGTGTATAAGCCGCTCTATATCGCGGCTCCTATGATCGCGGTGATCTGCGCCTTGACATCCATTTCGGTGATTCCGATCGGGAATGCGGTGCATATTTTTGGCCATGACATTCCACTGCAGATCACGGATTTGAATATCGGCTTGCTGATCATTCTTGGAATCACCAGCGTGGGCGTATACGGCGTGGCGCTGGCAGGTTGGTCCTCGAACAGCAAATACTCCCTGCTTGGCGGACTCCGCGCGAGTGCGCAAATGGTGAGTTACGAGATCTCTCTCGGGCTTTCGCTCGTCGGCGTGCTAATCCTCTCTGGCAGTTTCAGTTTGCAAGAGATCGTTGCGGCGCAGTCTGGTTCGTGGTTCCACATTATTCCTAAGTGGAATATTTTTCAGGGCCAATTCGTGGCCTTCTTCATTTATCTGACCGCGGCTTACGCCGAGACGAATCGCATTCCCTTCGACCTGCCCGAGGCGGAAACTGAGCTAGTTGCCGGATATCACACCGAGTACAGCGCGATGAAATTCGCCATGTTCTTCATGGCGGAATACGCAAACATGATCACGGTTGCGTGCGTGGCAACGTTGCTGTTCCTTGGAGGATGGCACGGACCTCTTTTCGGGCCGCGGATTTTGCAGGATGTATTGCCAGTCGCTTGGTTCGTGCTGAAAGTGGTGGCCTTTCTATTCATTTACATCTGGGTGCGTGGAACGTTGCCGCGTTTCCGGTATGACCAGTTGATGGCCTTTGGATGGAAGTTCCTGTTGCCGCTAGCCATTGCTAACCTTGTAGTCACGGCGCTGGTAGTTGCTCTTAGAAGCTAGCAGTCTAATTGAACATGGATCTTCATTTAGCTTTGTTCCTGATTTTCGGCGCAGTCTGCGTGGCGGGGGCGATCAACCTGCTCGTGCAGCGTCATCCGATCAACAGCGCGCTGTCGCTGATTACCGTGATGGCATCGCTGGCCGTCGAATATTTGTTGCTCGGCGCGGAATTTGTGGCGGCTGTGCAGGTCATCATTTACGCCGGCGCGATTATGGTGTTGTTTGTCTTCGTCATCATGCTATTGAATGCAGGCGAAGAAGCCCGCACGGGCGGGAGTCGCATTGCCCTTGTGATCGGCGTCCCGGGAATGATTGTCGGGAGCACGATTGTTGCTTGGGTTTTGCTTAAGCGCTCTGGAACTGGCGATGTAGCAATTGGCTCGTTGCCGGGTGATCCGAAGACTATCGGCTGGCTTCTTTTTCACGATTTTCTGCTGCCGTTTGAGGTCACATCGGTTCTGATTTTGATCGCGATCATGGGCGCCGTGGTGCTGGCCAGCCGGCCGGAACTATCGTCGCATCTGGAGAAGGAGCGCTAATGGTCCCGCTATCGTATTACCTCGTTTTGAGCGGAATCCTGTTCGCGTGCGGCATTCTCGGGTTCCTGATCAAACGCAACATCATCACCATTTTCATGTCGATCGAGCTGATGCTCAATGGCGTGAACCTTTCGTTTGTGGCTTTCGCAGCCCACTGGCAGCATTTGAGCGGACAGATTTTCGTTTTCTTCGTGATGGTCGTGGCCGCGGCGGAAGCTGCCGTTGGCCTGGCCATCATCATTGCCGTCTATCGCACGCGAGAAACATTGAACGTCGATCAGGTGAACCTGCTTAAGTTATGACCGAGAACCTCCATCTCTGGGTGATTCCGATCCTGCCGCTGATCGGCGCGGCCATCAATGGGCTCTTCGGTCGTCGCTTCTCGCGCCAGAGGGTGGTCACTATAGCGCTCGCGGCAAGCGGGGCGGCGTTTGCGATGGCGCTATGGATCGCAACACAGTTCTCATCAGCATCCGCACCGTACGTCACCTACCTCGCGCCATGGATCCGTGCGGGGAATTTCCAGGTCGACTTCTCGTTTTACCTTGATCAGCTTTCTTTCGTGATGTTGCTCGTGGTCACCGGTGTTGGGCTTCTCATCCACATCTACTCGATCGGTTACATGTGGGAGGAAGGGGGCTTTTACCGGTTCTTCTCCTACCTGAACCTGTTCATGTTTTTCATGCTGACGCTGGTGCTCGCGAAGAACTACCTGCTCATGTTCATCGGGTGGGAGGGCGTTGGTCTAGCCTCGTATCTTCTGATTGGGTTCTGGTTTACGAAAGACTCGGCTGCGTCCGCGGGTAAGAAAGCGTTCATCACGAACCGGATCGGCGACTTTGGCTTTCTCATCGCGCTGTTTCTGCTGATCAAGCATTTCGGGTCGCTCGACTACACACAAGTGTTTGAAGCCGTTTCGAAGCTGCCAGTGGAAGTGAACGGCATCGGCCTGCTTACCTCCATCGGGCTGCTGTTAATGGTTGGCGCGGCCGGCAAGTCTGCGCAGATTCCGTTATATGTCTGGCTTCCGGATGCGATGGAAGGTCCAACACCGGTCTCCGCATTGATTCACGCGGCGACCATGGTGACAGCTGGCGTTTATATGGTGGCTCGGTCGCATGTGGTGTTCGATCGCGCACCATCGGCGCTCACAGTCGTGGCAATCATCGGGACTCTTACCGCATTGTTCGCGGCCACAATTGGGATTGCGCAGACTGATATCAAGAAGGTTCTTGCCTACTCCACCATTTCGCAGCTTGGCTACATGTTCATGGCGTGCGGCGTCGCCGCTTACTCGGCGGGCATTTTCCACCTCATGACCCATGCATTCTTTAAAGGCTTGCTTTTTCTCGCGGCCGCATCAGTGATTCATGCGGTAGGCGGGAACCAGGACATGCGCTACATGGGGGGACTGAGGAAATACATCCCGTGGACATTCTGGACGATGACGGCCGGGACTTTTGCCATCGCTGGTATCCCGCCCCTCGCGGGTTTCTTCAGTAAAGATGAGATTTTGTGGAAGGCGTACGGTGGCAGCTGGGTATATTGGCTGATCGGCCTGATTACTGCCTTCCTTACCTCGTTCTACATGTTCCGCCTCTGGTTCATGACATTCTTTGGAGAGTTCAAGGGAAACCAGGCACCTTCCCACGAACATGACGACTCTCACGGTCACGGGCATGGCGCGCCGCATGAGAGTCCGATGGTGATGGTCATCCCGCTGGCGATTCTTGCATTTCTTTCTCTCACTGGCGGATGGATTGGCGGGAGACTGGAACATTTCCTGTCCCCAGTGTTCAACGATGGGCTGGCTGAGGCCAGCGAGAAGATTGGTGAAACCGCAAGCAAAGGCACCGAACATCTGCTGATGGGAATTTCCATCGCTGTCGCGTTGCTTGGCTGGTATATCGCATTCCTGCTCTATCGTCAGCGGCCTGAGCTGCCTGCGCGCATTGCTGCGGGACTGGGTGGAATGTACAAAGCAGTCGTCAACAAGTACTACATCGATGAGTTGTACGCGGCGCTGTTTATCAAGCCTTTGGTGGACGGGTCCACGGCGATTCTTTGGCATACAGTGGACCAGGGAGTCATCGACAATTCCGTGAACGATGCCGCCGACAGTACGCGTCATGCTTCGGATGCTGTTCGCCATATGCAGTCCGGAAATGTTCGGTCGTACGCGGGATGGGTCGCAGCTGGCGCAGCTGCCGTCATCGCTTACATGATCTGGATGGGAGTTCGATGAGCAAGGAATTCTTGCACGGGATCATCCTAACGCTGGTGACGTTCATGCCTCTGGCCGGGGCGCTCTTGCTACTGCTTTTCCCGCGGCGTGATCGCGACATCCGCGTATTTGCGCTGGTCATCTCGCTGCTTACCTTTGGGCTGTCCCTCCATCTCCCGGTGTACTTCCAGCGCCATGCTGCGGGCTTTCAATACGAAGTAGATAAACAATGGATCGCGAGCCCGAACATCCACTACCACATGGGCGTGGATGGGATCTCGATGTGGTTGATCCTGCTCACCACGTTCCTTACCCCGTTATGCGTTCTGATTTCCTGGACATCGGTGCACGACCGCGTAAAGGAATTCTTCATCCTGTTGCTGATTCTTGAGACTGCGTTGATCGGCGTATTCACCGCGTTGGACCTGTTTCTCTTTTATTTCTTTTGGGAATCGACGCTTATTCCGATGGCGTTACTCATCGGTATGTATGGGCACGGTCGAAAGATCTATGCGGCCGTGAAGTTTTTCCTGTTCACAATGGTCGCATCGGTCTTCATGCTGGCGGCAATGCTGTGGCTATATGCGAAAACGGGAAGCTTTGATTTGCTGGTGATCCAGAATGCGATTCGCGACGGGAAAGTGGAAGGCTTTCTGATTGCCGCGCCGTGGCTATTCCTCGGGTTCTTTGTCGCGTTTGCCGTGAAGGTGCCGCTGTTCCCTGTTCATACATGGCTCCCGGATGCTCACGTAGAAGCGCCAACCGCGGGTTCCGTGCTGCTGGCCGGTGTCATGTTGAAGATGGGCACCTACGGGATGATGCGCTTCAACCTCGGCCTCTTTCCGGAACAGTCGCACCACAATGCGCCATGGATCATGGTGCTGGCGCTCATCGGCATCGTATACGGCGCGCTGGTGGCAATGGTCCAGCCAAACATGAAGAAGCTGATTGCCTATTCGTCCATCAGCCACCTTGGATTTGTCGTACTCGGTATTTTCAGCTTCACCGCAATTGGCTTGGCTGGCGCTGAGTTCGTAATGCTCGCGCATGGAGTCTCGACCGGCGCATTGTTCATGCTCGCTGGAATCATTTATGAGCGAAAGCACACTTACGAGATTAGGGATTTCGGTGGTCTAGCTTCTCCGATGCCGGTGTACGCTACATTCTTCCTGTTCATTATCCTGGCATCGGTTGGCTTGCCGATGCTGAATGGTTTTGTGGGTGAGTTCATGACACTCACGGGGGCGTTTCAGGCCCGCGCCGTGTATGGCATCATCGCAGCCACCGGCGTGATCTGGAGCGCTTGCTACCTCCTGTGGATGTATCAACGAGTGTTTTACGGAAAGGTGACGCACCCGGAAAACAACTCATTGCTGGATTTGTCAACGCGAGAGCAACTGGCGCTGTGGCCAACGGCTGTCGCCGCCCTTGTGATGGGCGTGGCACCGCTGCTTTGGCTCAACATTATCAATCCTGCCGTGGAGACTCTCCTCCCTGTTTCACAGATGGTCAGCAAGGTGGCCGGACAATGATCTCGTTCGCGGCTACAGCATTACCTCAGGTGATTCCGCAGAGCTCCGACTACGTGCGCATTCTGCCAGAACTCGTGCTGGCTATCTTCGGGATGGCGGTGATGGCGCTTGATCCGCTTCTGGGTGATCGGGCTACCCAGAAAACGCTCGGAGCTGTGGGCCTGCTCGGAACCCTAGCCGCACTGGGTGCAACCGCCTACATGGCACAAGCGCCTGGCCTTGCGTTTTGGGACATGATCCGGGTCGACACGTTCAGCGTGTTTTTTCATTTCGTAGTGATCACAGTCGCCGCCATCACAATTTTGACATCGCACGAATACATGGCGGTACAGCAGTTGCGCGCCGGCGAATATTACGCGCTGATTCTTTTTGGGACGCTCGGCATGGCGCTGATGTCATCAGCGGTCGAGCTCGTGCTGATTTTCATCGCGCTTGAGATATCGTCGATTGCCACGTATATCCTTGCGGGATTTCGACGGCGCTTCGCCATAAGCGGCGAATCTTCGCTCAAGTACTTTTTGCTTGGGTCGTTCGCGACCGCCTTCTTTCTGTATGGCGTGGCACTCATGTTTGGGGCAACTGGATCGACGAACATACAGGTCATCGCTCACGCGCTCGGAACCGGTCCCATACCGGTTCTGGCCTATGCTGCAGCTGCTCTGATGTTCGTCGGAGTCGGTTTCAAGGTCGCGGCCGCGCCCTTTCATGTGTGGACCCCCGACGTCTACGAGGGCGCGCCGACACCCATTGTCGGGCTCATGTCGACCGGCCCCAAAGCTGCGGCATTTGCGGTGCTGCTGCGGATTGTGTTTGAAGCGAGTGTGCCCGGCGCTTTTTGGTTGATATGGATCTCGGCAGCGCTGTCTATGACGATTGGCAATATCGGCGCGCTTGTGCAAGACAATGTTAAGCGACTGCTAGCTTATTCATCGATCGCCCATGCCGGCTACCTGCTTGTTGCTTTTGCGGCTCAGCCGGAGTTAGGAACCTCGGCCGCAATGTTCTACACGGCCGCCTATGCGGCAATGAACGTCGGCGCTTTCGCCGTTGTGACCCACTTGGCGAGCCGCGACGAACGTTACGTCACGCTCGAGGACTATGCTGGACTTGGTCACCGGTCGCCTCTTCTTGCGGCCACGCTGACCATCTTCCTGCTTTCGCTCATCGGAATTCCGGCAACTGGTGGCTTCTTCGCCAAGTTTTATGTTTTCAGCGCTGCACTGAAGGCGAACCTCGTGGGCCTCACGATTATCGGCGTGCTGAATAGCGCCGTGGGGGCTTACTACTACCTCCGCATCATCGTCATGATGTACATGAAGGAGTCGCGCGAAGAGGCC
>Ga0157369_10007290_pt1 | contig 12730 bp, 15 predicted proteins | sample C25metaG_FD_113461 | JGI IMG/M metagenome (GOLD analysis project Ga0157369, IMG submission 113461) | Corn rhizosphere microbial communities from Kellogg Biological Station, Michigan, USA - C2-5 metaG | ecosystem: Host-associated > Plants > Roots > Rhizosphere > Soil | place: USA: Michigan...
AGCTCGGCGTTCGAGTACCCGCTTGCTTCTTGCGCGCCCCGGTTGCTGTAGACGAAGACGCCGTCGGCGTCGTGCAAGCTCGCCGGCACCCCAAGATGCTCGACGAGCCACATTGCCTGCTCTAGAGCCATGACCCCTCTCGGAAAGTTCTTTACGAAACTGTACGTCTGGTATTCAAGCAGAGCTCCCCAGGCCGGCAAGCACCTGGTCGACCACGCGGTATGCCACAGGCACCGACACCGGCTGATGCGCATGCAGCAGGCGGTGATAGAGCGTGCCGAAGATCATGTCGAGCGCAAGGTCGATGTCCGTCTTCGCATTGATCTCGCCCCGGCGAATCGCTCGCGCGAACACCTCTCGATCCCCGGCACGACGGCTCTCCATGAACCGCTCCCGCCAGGTCTGCGCGAAATGGCGGTCTCGTTGCGCCTCGGCGGTGAGCGCAGCGACCAGCGGCGTGAAGCGGCGCTCGGTCGCACGCTTCACCCAGGGCCGCAGGATCGCACGCAGGTCGCCGCGCAGCGTCCCGGTGTCCGTCTTCTTGTCGTCGACGTCGGCGTCCCAAGACCTCAGAAGCGCTTCCAGCGCGAGCAGCTCTTTGGACGGCCACCAGCGATAGATGGTCGCCTTGCTGACGCCGGCATAGTCGGCGATCTCGTCCATGCTGGCGCCGGTGAGGCCGTGTTTGAGCAGCAGCTTCTCCGCCGCGCCCAAGATCGCGCGGTGCGCTTCCTCGCTTCGCGGACGACCTCGTCCACGCTTCGCGCTGCTCATCTCGAGCAAATGATAAACCGAACGGCTAGTTCAGAAACACCGGTCAGCAGCCGTAGCCGTGCGCGCATTCGTACGCGTAGAACGCGTCCGCGGAAGCCGTGAAGAACTGGCGGTCGGTATCCGGGCGCAAGACGAAGTACAGGTAGTCGACGCTCGCCGGATGCGCCGAGGCGCGGATCGCCGCCAGCCCGGGATTGGCGATCGGGGTGGGCGGCAGCCCGGCATGCAGACGCGTGTTGTAGGGGGTCCGGTCGGCGAGCTGCGACGTGAGAATCGGCTGCGCCGCCGGGATCTGAAGGCCGTAGCGGAGTGTTGCGTCGAGACCCAGTGGCATCCCGGCGCGCAGACGGTTGTAGATGACGGCGGCGACCAGTGACCGCTCGTCCGGCGAGCGCACCTCGCGCTCGATCATCGACGCAATCTCGAGGACGTCGTACGAGGTGAGATTCTGCGAACGAGCGTACGAGAGATCAACCGTGCGCCATTCGCGGCAGAACGCCCGAAGCTGCGCGTCCACCAGTTGCGCCGCCGTCGTTGCGGCGTCGAAGTCGTAGGTCGCGGGAAAGAGAAAGCCCTCGAGCCCCGTACGGGTCCCGCCGAAGCACGGAATGCGCGCACGCGCAGAAGCGGCGATGTACGTCTGCTCGCCGAGGGCGAATCGCATGTGCGACTCGCGGGACGCGCTCATCGCAGCCTCACCGACCCGCACGGCCATCTGCGCGCGCGTGAGCCCCTCCGGGAAGACGATCGAGAACGTCGGCCGCGGCGCAGGTGCGCCGTGTTGCTTCCGGAGGCCGACGACGGCCGCGCCGAGACAGGCGACGACGATCGCGACACCTATCGCAGCGCGCATCGGCGCCTAGAGGATCGGGAAGTTGAAATACGTGCGCGGATACGGCTCGCACTCGAGTGTGTAGTGCCACCATTCCCGGTCGTACGCCAAGAAGCCGCACGCGGTCATGATCGAGCGCAGGCGAGCGCGGTTCGCCGCTTCGACCTGCGTGATCCCTGATGCGCCGTGCTGGGAGATCGCGTCCATCAGGTCGTAGTCGCCGCCCATCGGCGCAAGCTCGCCGGTGACCAGGCAATAGAGGGTCAAGTCCACCGTGCTGCCGCGGCTATGACCCGACCTGGCGGCGACGTATCCCTGTTCGAACATCCCGGCCCTGTCGATGTTCGGGTAGTGGCGCGGCTTCGTACGGCCGTCCTCCGGCTGCTCGGCCCAGCGCAGGAAAGAATCGACGGCGCGCTGCGGGCGATAGCCGTCCCAGAGCAGAAGACCGAAACCGCAGGAAGCCGCCTCTTCTCGAGCGCGTTCGAGCCCCGCGCACAACGCTGTCGTTCCGACGATGCGATTCACGCCGTATCCGTCCACCGGCTTGCCGGTGAAGTTGTCCCACGTCGCGTATTTCGCGTCCCAGCGCACTCCCGGCACGCGCTCGTCGACGAAGACGAAGTCGTCCTTCAACGTCGCGCCTTCGCCAGCGTGACCGACACGATCCGGTCGAGCACTTCCGCAAACGACAACCCTGCTGCGGCCATCATCCTCGGGTAGCGGCTGTACGCCGTCAGCCCGGGGAACGTGTTGACCTCGTTCAGGACGACGCTGCCGTCGTCGCAGAGGAACAGGTCGACGCGTGCAAGCCCGCTGCACCCCAGCGCGCGATACACGGCCTTCGCCGTCTCCTCCACCCGCGCGCGGTCGCCGTCCGAGATGTTCGCCGGAACGATCACCTCCGCGTTGTCGGACGGCGCGCGCTCCTGGTGGATCCTGAAGAAGCCGTCCGAGAGGACGATCTGGTCGAGCTCGCCCGCGAACAGGTCGGCGCCGCTGCCGTAGATCGCGCAGCCGACCTCGCTGCCGGCCACCGGCTCTTCGATCACGAGCTTCGAGTCGTATTGCCGAGCGCACGCAACCGCGTTCTCGAGCTCGTCGGCGCACGCGACCTTGGCGACGCCGAACGACGACCCCGAGCGGGCCGGCTTGACGAACACGGGATAGGCGAGCCGTGCGGCATCTACCTGCTCGCCCGGCGCAACGGTGAAGAAGCTCGGCGTCGCGATGCCGGCGCTTCGCGCGACGACGTACGCGAGCGACTTGTCCATGCACATCGCAGAGCTCTGGACGTCGCAGCCGGCGTAGGGAATGCCGGAGAGCTCGAGTAGGCCTTGGATCGCTCCGTCCTCGCCGAACCGCCCGTGGAGGACCGGCAGCACGACGTCCAAGCCGATCAGCTCGTAGCGCTCGTGTCCGAGAACGAGCAGCCCCCGGCGGGCTCGATCCGGCGAGAGCACGACCGGCCGCGCGCCGCCGTTCTCCCAGTCGCCGTCAGGGCTGTCGCAGAGCTTCCACGCGCCGCCTTCCGTGATGCCGACGTAGTACGGCTCGTATCTCTCCAGGTCGAGGTGCGCCGCGACCTGCTGCGCCGACTTGACCGACACGGGATGTTCCTCGGAGCAGCCTCCGAAGATGATCCCGACCCTCAGCCTGCGCATGACAGCCGCTTCCGCTCGAAGTCGACGCAGTTGGCGATGGTGCTCTCGACGATGTCGCGCAGCGCGTGGTCGGTGTGGTACGCGGTGTGCGGCGTGATCAAGACGTTCGGCAGGTCGTGCAGCCGCCGCAACAGCGTGTGCTCGACACGCCTGCGGCGCCAGTCGCCGTAGAAGATCCCCTCTTCTCCTTCGAGGACGTCCAGCGCCGCGCCGCCGAGCCGGCTGCGTTCCAGCGCAGACACGAGAGCTTCGGTGTCGAGCAGCCCGCCGCGACCGGTGTTGACGACCACGGCGCCGGGCTTCATGCGCATGATCCGCCTGCGGTCGAGAAGGTGATGCGTTTCCGCAGTGAGCGGTGTGTGGAGCGTCACGATGTCGCTCTGCTCGAGCAGCGCATCGAGCGGCATGTAGTCGGCGGAGATCTTCGGCCGGATGTCGTAGGCAAGCGTGCGAGCGCCGAATCCTCGCAGCCGCTCGACGACCGCAGATCCGATGCGACCGGTGCCGATCACGCCCACTGTCAGATCGCGTAGCTCGCGACCCGGCGTGTCCAACCGGTAGTCGTGCAGCTCGACGCGCGTGACGACGGAGCCGGCATGCCGAACCGCCATCAGCATCAGCATCAGCGTGTAATCAGCAACGCTGTCGGGCGAATAGGAGACGGTCTCGACGGAGATGCCGATGCTCGCCGCGACGTCCACGTCGATGTGGTTGCAGCCGACGCTGCGCGTCGAGACGTAAGTGACGCCGGCGTCCGCGAGCGCAAGCAGCGTGCGCCTCGCGACCTGGGTCTTGTGGCCGACGCTGATGCAGCGATTGCCGACCGCGAGCCCGGCGTTGCGATCGGACACGGCCGCCTCGGTGATCGCCGTCACGACGCCGAAGCGCGGCGCCAGCTCGCGAAACAAGGTCGCCTCGTCCCGTTCGCAGCCGTAGACGGTGATTCCCATCGCCACTTACGCCGGCGTCAAACCGCCGGGAGGCGCGGTCGGCGGCGGCAACGGGCGCCGGCCGCGACCCGATGGCCCGCCGGCGATGCGATCGACGACGGCGGCGGCCGCGCCGAGACCTGCCTCGACCTGGTTGCTGCCCGGCTGACCGAGCACGACGCCGGTGATCGTCGTCCGCCGGCCGTGGATCGTGCGAATCGCGCGAAAGGCGAAACAGCCGCCTGCCGCGTCGGTGTTACCGGTCTTGACGCCCACAAAGCCGTCCCGGCCGAGCAGGTGATCCGTGTTGTGCACGGTTCCCGCGACGGGAAGCGTCACGCTCTGCGTGGCGACGATGCGCGCGAACACCGGAAGCGCCATCGCCGCGTCGACGACGCGCACCTGGTCGGCGGCGGTCGAGACCGTCGACGGGTCGTACCCGCTTGGGTCGGTGTAGTGCGTGCGCGTCATCCGCAGCGACTGCGCGACGGCGTTCATCCGTGCCACGAACCGGCTCGTCGAGCCGGAGTCCCAGCGCGCCAGGGCGACGGCGATGTTGTTCGCCGACGGGAGCAACAGCGCTTGCAACGCCTGCAGCTCGGTCAGCTCCTCGCCGGCGGCGACGGGCACGACGGACTCACCGCGCGCGCTGCGGCGGTCCGTGTCGGCGACCGCTGCACGCGTGAGTGTGATCGCCGGGCCGCCTTCGCCGATCGCCAACGGATGGTCGCGAAGCACGACGTAGGCGGTCATCACCTTCGCGACGCTTGCGATGGGAGCCGGATGCTGGTTCGGGCCCGCCTGGATGCGCGATCGCCCGATCTGGACGGCAGCCTGGCCGAACTCCGGCCACACCGTGTTTCCGCGCAGCTCGATCGTGGAGGCGCCCGCCGAACGGCCGATCAGTGCGGCGCCGGCCGCAACCGCGAGAACGACGCCGGCGAAGAGTGCTTTTTTCGTCTGGGTCATGCCTCCAGTCTGGGCAGGCCCCTGTTGCCAGGCCGTTTCCGGTTTTCGATATGCCGGCGATATGCGCGGCCTCCTACCATGGAAGCGTGCGGGTGCTGGTCGTCGAGGACGAGCCGTATATGGCGGAGGCGATTCGCGACGGCCTCCGGCTGGAGGCGATCGCCGCAGACATCGCGGGAGACGGCGACACGGCGCTCGAGCTGCTCAGCATCTACGCCTACGACATCGCGGTCCTCGATCGCGACATTCCAGGGCCGTCGGGAGACGCAGTCGCGGAGCGCATCGTCGCGTCCGGAAGCGGCATGCCGATTCTCATGCTCACCGCCGCCGACCGCCTCGACGACAAGGCGACCGGGTTCGAGGTCGGCGCAGATGACTACCTCACCAAGCCGTTCGAGCTACGCGAGCTCGTGCTTCGCCTCAGAGCGCTCGACCGCCGGCGCGCTCACATGCGGCCGCCCGTTCGCGAGATCGCGGGTCTTCGCCTCGATCCGTTCCGTCGCGAGGTCTATCGCGACGGCCGGTACGTCGCACTCACCCGCAAGCAGTTCGCCGTGCTGGAAGTCCTCGTCGCCGCCGAGGGCGGCGTGGTGAGCGCCGAAGAGCTACTCGCGCGCGCGTGGGACGAGAACGCCGACCCGTACACGAACGCACCGCGCATCACGGTGTCGGGGCTGCGCAAGCGCCTCGGCGAACCGTGGATCATCGCCACCGTGCCTGGGGTCGGGTACCGCATCGATGTCTAGGGCGCCCGGTTTGAGCGTTCGTCTCAAGCTCACGCTGAGCTACGCCGGGTTCGTGATGCTCGCCGGGGCGGTCCTGCTCACGGCCGGGTACTTCTCCCTTTCGCGCGGCTTTCACCCGGGCGTGATCTTCATGGTGCGCAGCCACGCCGACCTGTGGCGCGACTTCGCCCCGACCGCGGCGATCGTGATGACGTTCTTGCTTGTGTTCGGTCTTCTCGGCGGGTGGCTGCTTGCCGGGCGGATGCTCGCGCCGCTGACGCGGATCACGGACGCAACGCGCCTGGCCACGGACGGGTCGCTGTCGCACCGAATCCGGCTGGCGGGGCGCAGCGACGAGTTTCGCGAGCTCGCCGACAGCTTCGACACCATGCTCGCGCGGCTCGAAGCCCACGTCGCCGAGCAGCAACGATTCGCCGCGAACGCGTCACATGAGTTGCGGACGCCGCTCGCGATCACGCAGACGCTGCTCGAGGTCGCGCGCAACGATCCGAATCGCAACGGCGGCGAGCTCGTCGACCGGCTGCACGCCGTCAACGCCCGCGCGATCGACCTCACCGAGGCGCTGCTCGTGCTCAGCCGCGCCGACCGGCGATCGTTCACGCGAGAGCAGGTCGACCTTTCGTTGATCGCCGAAGAGACGACAGAGACGCTCCTCCCGCTCGCCGAGGAGCGCGGCCTCGCGATCGAGATGTCCGGCGACACGGCCCCGACCGTCGGATCGCATGCGCTTCTGCTGCAGCTGTGCACGAACCTCGTGCAGAACGCGATCGTCCACAACCTGCCTCAAGGCTCGGTGTGGGTCGCGACAAGTGCTCAGCCCACAGGCGCGGTGCTCACCGTCGAGAACACCGGCGAACAGCTCACCCCACAGTTGGTCTCCACACTCGCCGAGCCGTTTCAGCGCGGCACGCGACGCATCCGCGGCGACCACCCCGGCGTCGGCCTCGGCCTTGCGCTCGCCAAGAGCATCACCGAAGCGCACGACGGGACACTCACGCTGACGCCACGAGCCGACGGCGGGCTTCGTGTCGCAGTGCAGCTACCCGTCGCGCCGTAACGCCGAGCCGGGCTCGACAAGGCCGGTCTCGTAGGCGAGGACGATCGCTTGCGCGCGGTCGCGCAGGCTCAGCTTGGTGAGAATGCGGTTGACGTGCGACTTCACCGTCGCCTCGCTGACGACGAGCTCGGCGGCGATCTCTGCATTCGAGAACGCGCGCGCGAGCAACCGCAGCACGTCGCGCTCACGTTCGGTGAGCTCGTCGAGTGCCGGCGGCACGGTCGCTCCGGGGGGCGGCCGTCGCACGAATTGCTCCACCAGACGACGCGTGATCGACGGGGCAAGCAGCGCGTCGCCGGCAGCGACAGTGCGCACGGCGTCGGCGAGCTGGCGAGGCGGCGCGGTCTTGAGCAGAAAGCCGCTTGCACCCGCCTTCATCGCCTCGTAGACGTAATCGTCCACGTCGAACGTCGTGAGAACGAGCACCCGTGTCGTGCTCCCGCGCGCCACGATGCGCCGGGTCGCCTCGAGGCCGTCGATGCCGGGCATGCGAATGTCCATGAGCACGACGTCGGGGTGCAACCGCTCGACGAGCTCGACGGTTTCGTTCCCGTCCGCCGTCTCGCCGACGACCTCGATGTCGTCCTGGCCCGCGAGGATCGAATGGAAGCCGCCGCGGACGAGCGCCTGGTCGTCGGCGATGACGACGCGGATCATGCGCCCAGCCCGACGGGCAGACGCGCGACGACGCGGAAGCCGCCGTCGCGACGTGGACCGGCATCGAGCGTGCCGCCGAACACTGCGACACGCTCGCGCATGCCGATGAGGCCGTGACCGCCGCGGTGGCCGTTCGTTACGGCGATCCCGTCGTTCTCGATCGTGAGCTCGACCGCGTCGGCGCCGTAACGAAGCAGGACGCGCGCCTGCGAGTTGGCGCTGTGCTTGCGCGCATTCGTCAGCGCTTCCTGTGCGATCCGGTAGACGGAAAGATCGACACCGAGAGGCAGAGCTCGAGCTGTCCCCTCGATCGAAAGCTCGACCGGGAGGCCGGCGGCCTCGGCCTGGGCGACGAGCTCGGGAAGGTCCTCGAGCCGCGGCTGCGGAGCGAGGCCGAGCTCGGCTCCGTCCTCACGCAGCAGCCCGAGGAGCCGGCTGATCTCGACCAGCGCGCCACGCCCTGTTTCCTGTACCGCGCGGATCGGCTCGAGAACGGCAGCAGGATCGCGTGCGAAGACATCCTCGGCCGCACCGGCTTGGATCACCATGACGCTCACCGAGTGCGCGATGACATCGTGCAGGTCGCGCGCGATCCGCCGCCGCTCCTCGGCCACGGCCGCCACGCGCTCGGCTTCCGCCTCCTGCTCGAGCTGCTGCGTGCGCTCGACGAGCGCCTCGGCCTGTGTAACGCGCGCATGCATGCCGCGGCCGACCAGCCAGCCCGCGGTGACGACGACAGTCGTGAATGCGAAGTCGGAGTGGCCGTTCGTCGACGATCCCGCGAAGGAGGCGCCGATGCCGGCGATGGCGAGCGCGAGCCCGGCGACCGCGTCCCGCAGCGGGAGATAGGCGCCGGCGGTGTAGACGGCGACGAGCGCGATCAGCAACGGAGCGTCCGGCTTCTGCAGCGAGACGCCGAGCAAGGACTCGACCGCGATCGCGCCGAGGACCGCGGCCACCGTCAGGAGCGGCGCGATCCGGCGAAACGCGAGCGCGAGCCCGGCGACGACGGTCGCGGGCACCGCGATCGACTTGGGTCCGACATGCACGATCCAGAGCTCTGCCAGGCCGAAGGCCGCGACGAGCGCGGCAAGGGCGAGATCCGCGTGGCGCGGTCTCGAACGGAAGAAGGACATGTGCCGAGGCTAGCGCCGCGCCGGCAATTCGGCATCCATCGCATGACCACCCCTGCTCCATCGAAGGGTGGAACTACGTCGTCCGAAGTCCGATCTCGCGATCGCCGCAAGTTCGATCGCGCCGCCGACGACGATAAAGGCCCCGGCTGGGAGCGTGTGACGCAGACACGACACCTCGAACCGAAGGAGTTCTCCGTGAAGCTCACCGTCGTCCGCGCCATCCCGATCGCGTTCGCAATCGCGCTCGCCGCGTTCGTTGTCAGCGGCATTCACCGCTTCAAGCACGCCCACCACGGCGTCGACGCGGTCGTCGGCGAGGCAGCCTGGCTCGGTTTCCTCATCGCCGCCCTCGCCGTGATCGTCCTCGTCGCCGTCGCGCTTCACCGACGCCGCCACGCGGCGATCATCTCCGCCTGCATCTGCGCGCTTGTGCTCACCGCGGTTGCCGGCGCCTCCACGGCCGCGGTCGCGCCGTCGGTCACCGTGACGCTCGGCTCGCACGGGCCGACGATCGCCGGCCCGACCCGCTGGCACCCGGGCCTGGTCCGCATCGCCGCCGCCTCCCGGCTCCCCGATCAGGAGCTCGTCCTTCTGCACTTCGTGCCGGGCTACAGCTATGCACAGTTCGAGGCCGACGGCGCTCTCGCGCAGGGCCACAGTCCGGCCGCCCGCACGGCGCTCGCACGCATCTTCGCACGCACGATCTTCGACGGCGGGGTGAACGTCTTCCCCGGCACACCGGCGAGCTTCACCGTCGACGTCCGTCCCGGCACGTACTACCTCGGCGAGCTCGTCCGCCGCCCCGAGCTGACGCCGATCCATGTCAGCGGAGCCACCTCGACCGCACAATCGGTCTCCGCGGGCGCGATCACGGCGACCGACGCCGGCTATCGCCTCGCCGCGACGCTGCCCGCCCGCGGCACGATCACGGTCCGCAACGCCGGCACCCAGCTGCACCGGATCAACTTCATCCCCGTCAGGCGCGGCACGACACGCACACAGCTCGCGGCGTACATCCGGAAGACCGCCGGCAACGACAGCGCGCCTGCGCCGGCATTCGGCCTCAAAGGGGCGCAACTGGGAACGTCCGACATCTCACCGAGACGGCAGATGCAGCTCACCTACGACTTGCCCGCCGGCGAGTACGCAATCCTCGACTTCAACCACGACTCTAAGACGGGACGCCCCGACACGCTCGAAGGGTTGTACGCCCTCGTGACCCTGCGGTAGCTCGAACCGAATTGCCTGGGGCGAGATGGCGCAAAAGGAAAAGGCCTGCAGTTGCAGGCCTTTTCCTAGGAAAGTAGGTAGCGGGGGCAGGATTTGAACCTGCGACCTCCGGGTTATGAGCCCGGCGAGCTACCTGACTGCTCCACCCCGCGTCGCGGCGAGGATTGTAGCACCGTGTGTGCGTTCCAACACTTGCCCAAGCGCGAAACCTGAGGCCATTACTGCGCTTCCTGCGCACGCGTCGAGGACGAAGTGGTTGCCCGTCGCGAGCGTCGCGACGGTGACGAGCACGGGATATGCCAGCGCGATTGCGCGCGATCTGCGCCACACCCCGGCGCCGACCCCGACCGCCCAGCCGACGTGCAACGACGGCATCGCTGCGAGCGGATCGGTGACGCTGCCGACCGAAACGTGCAGGAGCGACGCGACCGAGTCGTGCAGCCCGAGGAGCCGCGGCGGCGCGACCGGATAGCGCCACTGGATGACGAGTGCGATTGTCGTCGCGAGCACGAATGCGTCGCGGAAACGTGGATAGACACCCGGCGCGCAACGATAGAGCCAGAGAAAGAACACAGCCGTCACGGCGAACTGCGCGGCGAGGTAGACGACCGCAAGCGGCGTCGCGAGCGGCGCCAGCGCATGCTGCAGCGCCGCTTCCCGGGCGATGCCGAATTGGCGCTCGAGCCCGAGCACGCCGTGCGCATGCCGCGTGGCGGCCGCGAACGACGGGTGGAGCGTTCGGCGCGCCAGCTCGTAGGCGGCCACCGCGACGAGCACATAGGCGATCTGTCCTGCTCCACGGCGCGACACAACCGCAATCTACGATGGCCGCCGTGCTGACGTACGTCTGGGTCGCGTTCGCATTCGCCGTCATCGTCCCCGCCGGCTTGTTCGCGCTTGCGGTCTCGCGCGCGTTCCGTGCCTGGCGCACGTTTCGCGCGCTGCTGCGCGCGGTCGCACGCGCTCTGGCAGGGCTCGAGCGCAAGGCCGCCGCGACAGAGGACAAGGCAAGCGCGGTGACGGCGAAGACCGCCGATGTCGCAGCCGCCGCCGAGCGGCTTCAAGCGTCGCTCGACAAGCTCGCGACGCTGCGAGTCGCATGGGGCGACGCGGTGTCACCGATCGTACGCATCCGCAGCTTCGCGCCGCGCAAGTGATGCGCGTCGCGACCATCGACCTGGGTACGAACGCGACACGACTCCTGGTCGCGGATGTCGACGACGGTCACGTCGAGGAGATCGTCCGGCGCACACGGATCACGCAGCTCGGCGAAGGCGTCGACGCGCGTCGTCGCCTCCTCCCACTTCCGATCGCGCGCGTTCGCAACGTGCTGACCGAGTACCGGCAGGAGGCCGAAGCGCTGGGCGCCGAGCGTGTGCTCGCCGTGGCGACGAGCGCGGTGCGCGACGCCGAGAACGGCGAGGCGTTCCTCGGCGAGGTCGAGTGGTCGTACGGCTTCACGACGCTGCTGCTTTCCGGCGACGAGGAGGCGGCGATGACGCTGCGCGGCGTCGGGCCGCTCGACGGGGTCACGCTCGTCTCCGACATCGGCGGCGGCTCGACGGAGCTGATGACGTCCGGCTTCCATACGAGCCTCGACATCGGCTGCGTGCGTTTGACGGAGCGCTACGGCGAGGACTGGGACGCCGCGGCGGCCGCAATTCGCGCACAGCTCCCTCCGCTCGACGTCTCGCGAGGGCTGGGCGTCGACGGCACGACCGCCGAGGTGGCGGCGATGGGCGCGATCACGGCCGCCCTGCTCGACGACGTGCTCGCCTGGCTCCGCACCGCGTCGGAGGCCGACCGGCGCGAGCGTCTGCTCGAGCCCGACCGCAGCGGAGTGCTCGCCGCGGGCGTCCTGATCCTGCGCGAAATTCTCCAGACGTACAACCTCCGGGAAATCGAGCCCTGCAGCCGCGACCTGCTGACCGGCGCCGCGCTCGAGGCCGCCGCCCTCCCGGCGCCGGCCGAGGGCGACGCCCCGCCGGGCGCCTACACCTGCTGCTGAGCCAAAAACAACGAGGGGTCTGACCCCCGCCTGACCCCAGTACTTGCGCTCGCAATCTTTTCTGGTACGATTCTTGCGACCTCAAGGATCTGCAAAGGAAAGCGAGACACACCATGAGCACCATCGAGCAGACGACCGCCATTCCCACCGGGACGTGGCAGGCCGACACCGTGCACTCGAAGCTCGGCTTCGAAGTGCCCTACGCCGTCGCCACCTTCGGTGGTGACGTGACCGATTTCGAAGCGTCGCTGACCGACGGCCGGCTGAAGGGCGTCGGCCGCGTCGAGACGCTGCAGGTGAAGGACGAGCAGCTGAAGGCGCACTTGATGTCGCCGGAGTTCTTCGACGCCGAGCGTTACCCGGAGGTCGAGTTCGTCTCGACCGCGATTCGCCGCGACGGCGCCAGCGTCGAGGTCGACGGTGACCTAACCCTCAAGGGCGTCACCAAGCCCGTCACGCTCACCGGCACGGCGAACGGGCCGACCGTCGACCACCTCGGCGCGACCCGCATCGGCTTCGCGCTGCAGACGACGATCGACCGCAGCCAGTTCGGCATGAGCTGGAACATGCCGCTCCCGACCGGCGAGCCCGCGCTCGCCAACGACGTCACCCTGAAGGCCGACCTCAGCCTGGTGGCCGAGTAACGATGCGCATCCTCGCGATCAGCGGCTCGCTGCGCTCCGGCTCCTACTCGACGGCGCTCCTCCGTGCGCTGGCCGAGGAGGCGC
>Ga0157369_10007293_pt1 | contig 12727 bp, 11 predicted proteins | sample C25metaG_FD_113461 | JGI IMG/M metagenome (GOLD analysis project Ga0157369, IMG submission 113461) | Corn rhizosphere microbial communities from Kellogg Biological Station, Michigan, USA - C2-5 metaG | ecosystem: Host-associated > Plants > Roots > Rhizosphere > Soil | place: USA: Michigan...
CGGCCTGAGAAGATCGCGATGGCGGCGCCCATGACTGGTAGCACCGTCAGGATCGTAAGGAGCGGAAGAGAGTTCATGGTCGACCGCTCCAGATAAGGATGGCGGCAAGAATCACCACCGCTAAAGCAAGCAGACGAAGATAGATCTGCCCGCGTCCATTCTGGATGCGGGCGAGAACGCCGCCGCCGTTGTAGATTTCTTCGCAGCCTTTGTCGAAGGCGCCGTCGACCATCGTGGCGTCGAGAAATTTGTTGAGCCGCGCCCAGTGGTTGGTGAGCCAGATGACGGTGGACACCATGTCTCCCCAGATGTCGCGATCGATCCAGTCAGCGACTTTGGCCCACCAGTAGTAAAAAGCGATGACGGTTGCGCCGTAGAGCTCGTCGATGTAGAGGCGGTTGGCAAGCACGGTCCAGACGGGCGGAATGGCTTTCTGAAGCGCGTCGGGCTCTTGGGCGCGTGGAGACTTGTTGCCGTAGATCCACCAGCCGAGACCGATGCCTATGATGACGATGACGAAGGACGTCAGGAGCAGCATCAACCATGCAGGTTCAGCGAAGGCGTGCATTTCTACTGAAGCTGCTTGGTTCTCCAGAAAAGCTCGGAACCACGGCCATGCGGGCGTGCCGATGATGCCCAGTGCTACGGCGAAGACAGCGAGGATTGCAAGCGGCGTTGTCATCACACGCGGGCTTTCGTGCGCGTGGCCGCGACCGCGATACTCGCCCAAGAATACGTAGCTAACCTGGCGGGTCATGTAGAACGCCGTAAGGATCGCGCCGAAGACGAGCATGTAGTAGGGCGCGTGCGAGAGGGGCCAGGCATGGGCCGATTCGAGGATCGCGTCCTTGCTCCAGAATCCGGAGAAGAAGATCGGAACTCCGCAGAGTGCGAGCATGCCGACGGCGTAGGTCAGGAAGGTGATCGGCATGTACTTGCGAAGGCCGCCCATATGGCGGATGTCCTGCTCTTCGTGTGCGCCGTGAATCACGGAACCTGCGCCCATGAACAGGAGCGCCTTGAAGAAGGCGTGGGTGATGAGGTGGAACATGCCGACGGCTACTCCGCCGACGCCGAGGCCGGCCATCATGTAGCCGAGCTGCGAAACGGTGGAGTAGGCGAGGATGCGCTTGATGTCGTTTTGCGCGACGGCGATGAGGGCGGCGAAAACGGCTGTTGATGCTCCGACCCAGGTGACGACCATAAGCGCCGTTGTCGTGCCGGGTGCTTCTCCGTGCGCGACGGCTCCCACCGACATGAGCGGATACACGCGGGCGACAAGGTAAACGCCGGCGGCGACCATTGTCGCGGCATGGATGAGTGCGGAGACAGGTGTGGGACCTTCCATCGCGTCCGGCAGCCAGACGTGCAGTGGAAGCTGGCCGCTCTTCCCTGCTGCTCCGGCAAAGATGAGAAGACCGATTGCACCCGCGGCGCTGAGTCCCCAGTGCGAGTGGTGAACCAGAAGACCGCCAAGCGCGAGAGGCTCCATCGAGCCGGCGCCATGGTCGTAGAAGAGGAGCGTGCCGGTCTGCGCAAAGAGCCAGACGATTCCGAGCAGGAAGAAGATGTCGCCCACGCGGGTGGTGATGAATGCCTTGCGCGCGGCGGCGGCGGCAGATGGCTTGTGATACCAGAACCCGATGAGGAGGTACGACGTGAGGCCGACCAGTTCCCAGCACATGAACAGAAGCAGGATGCTGTTCGAGATGACAACGCCGAGCATTGCTCCGGCGAAGAGCGCGAGGAAGCAGAAGAACCGAGTGTAGTTCTCGTCGTGCTCCATGTAGCCGGTGGAGTAAATGAAGATGAGGAGGCCGACGAACGTCACCATCACCAGCATCACGGCCGAGAGCGGATCGAGAACCCAGCCGAGTTCGACAGGCTGCCTACCGACCTGAAGCCACGAGAAGTTCACGACTTCTCGTACGGCATAGCCGTGGGACCATCCGCTGAGCACATGGGTGAAGGCGGTGATGGCGATCAACAGCGAGATGCCAAGAGAGCCGATCGCCAGGCTGGATGCCAATCTACGTCGCGGCTGCTTCAGTACGGAGATGATGCCGGCGGCAACCATGGGCAGCGCCGGGATGAGCCAGAGCCAGCGTGCGATGGAACTCGCGTCGAGCTGAGGTGTGAACGCGACAGCTTCCTGCATCATCACCCCTTCATCCTGTTCATTTGTTCAACATCCGTTGTTTTGGCGTGGCGATAGATCGAGATCACAAGTCCGAGGCCGACGGCAGCTTCGGCAGCGGCTACGGCGATGGAGAAGATGGCGAACATCATTCCGCTGAGCAGCTCGGGGTGCGGCGAGTAGCGCCAGAACGCGATCAAGTTGAGATTGGCTGCATTGAGCATCAGTTCAATGCCGATGAGAACCATGATGGCATTGCGGCGCGTAAGGGCGCCTGCTAAGCCGATGGCGAAGACGAGAGCTGCGACGATCAGGTATGCGGCGAGGGGCGTCATTATTGCTTCGCCCTCTCTTTCTCGTGCATCGCGACGATGACAGCGCCGAGTAAAGCCGCGGTCAGCAGCACCGCAACGATTTCGAGCGGGAGCACGTATCGGCTCATCAGCGCATTGCCAATGTCGTTGACGGTGATAGCAGGCGCGGCAGCCTCATTTGGCAGCGCTGGTGCAGCCTGCAACACTGCCCATGCAAGTACAGCAAAAACGCCGGCGGAGATCGCAAGTCCGGCGAGCCAGCTCTTCGAGAAGACGCCATCCTTCGGGACTTCGGAGCCCTTTGTAAGCAGGATTGCGAAGACAACCAGAATGGCCACAGCACCGACGTACACCAGGATCTGCGCGAAGCCGGCAAACTGTGCGTCGAGGCGAAGGAACAGGAGCGCCAGGCCGAAAAACGCGATGGTCAGCGCCAATGCGGCATGGACCAGGTTCTTCAACAGAACCGCCGCGAGCGCGCCGCCGACGGCGAATGCGGAGATCAGATAGAAGACAATTCCCACGGCCGGCCGCTCCTTTCGTTCGAGGTGTACGGCGGTCTTGCTTTAGCGCTTCCCACCCATCCGACAAAAAAACGTCGGATGGATGGGGCACCCAATCTTTTCGTGGTCGAAGATGGTTTCAGAAGAAGCAATTCGCTACTCTGCATAGCGGTAGCTCCTGGGGCCGAACCTTTTGCGGCGCATGCCTTCGCGACCGATGCTCAAGTACGCAAGAATCAGGATCGCTGAGCAGACGAGCCACCGCAGCCAGCCCTCGCCCATGAAGCGCCAGAGTCCGGCAACGAAGAGATTGAGGAGGCACATGGGCAGAACGAACTTCCATGCGAAGTTCATGAGCTGGTCTTGTCTCAGGCGGGGCAGCGTTCCGCGCAGCCAGATGAAGACGCACATCGAGACGAACAGCTTGCAAAAGAACCAGATCCAGGAGGGCACGACCTGCAGCCACGAAACGGGTGCCATCCATCCGCCGAGGAAAAGCGTGGAGCCGAGGCCGGAGATCGAGAACATCGCAACGTATTCGCCGAGGAAGAAGAGGGCGAATTTAAAGCCTGAGTATTCGGTGTGATATCCGGCGACAAGTTCAGACTCGCCTTCGGGAAGATCGAACGGGGAACGGTTGGTCTCGGCGGTGCCGGCGATGGCGTACATGATGAAGGCGGCGAAGCCCCAGGGGGTGAAGATGAACCAGTGCGGCAGGCCGTAGGAGTAGTGGTTCTGCGCTTCAACGATCTTTACCAGTGAAAGCGAGCCGGTCATCATGACAATCACGACGCTCGAGAGCAGCAGTGCGACCTCGTAGCTGATCATCTGTGCCACGGCGCGCATGGCGCCGAGCAGCGAGTACTTGTTGCGGCTCGACCAGCCGGCCATGAAGACCGACAGCTCGGTGGAGGCGCCCATGGCGAAGTAGAAGAGCAGGCCGGCATCCATGTCGACGAGGACCATGTTGCGGCCCATGGGCAGGACCGCGAAGCCCATGAAGACGGTGACCACGAGAATGATGGGCGCAAGGAAGTGGACAACTGCGTCGGCGCTGGTGGGAACGATATCTTCCTTGGTCAGGGACTTGATGCCGTCGGCCATCGGCTGAAGAATGCCGTACGGACCGACGCGATTGGGGCCGAGGCGATTCTGGATGCGACCGACACCTTTGCGCTCGAGAACGGTGGTGACCGCGAAGAGAGCCGGATAAAGCCCGACGATGCATGCGACGCTAATGATTACGCCGACAGGTGTTTGCCAGCTTTCGGGTAGATAACCAAGCAGCCAGTGCTTCAGTAGTACAAAAATCTGGTCGAGCCTTTCGATCATGCTTTCGGCTCTCCTTCATTCGTCTTCGCCGGGGTCTCAGCGTTCTTTTTGTCATCGGCACTCATGGGAGCAGGTCCGTCAGTTCCCGTTCCTGGCACAGGTTTTGGGGCGGCGGGTGCAGTCGCGGCGGCAGGAGCCTTCGCCACCTCTGCCGGTTTATCTGCAGAAGCGGGCTGTGGCTCAGGGGACGCAGCAGGTTTCGAAGCAGGAGCTGGAGTGCCGGTGGGTGCCGCGGCTGCTTTTGTGGCAGCGGCTTCCGCCGCGGCCTTAGCTTTGGCTTCTACCTTGGCTTTCTCTGCCGCGAGCCGAGCATCGACTTCATCGGCTTCGGTGGGATGAATCTCGTGATAGTACTCGTTCGAGCGCGCGAGTTGTTTGCGATCAAGAAGCAGGCCGCCGAAGCGATCATCGGTCGCGAGCTCGAATTCAGTGTTCATCTTGATGGCTTCGAACGGACAGACCTCAACGCAGATCTGGCAGCTCATGCAGACGGAAATGTCTATATCGAATTTCGCCGGATAGATTTGAGGCTTGCCGACGTAGTCCGGCTTCTTATCTTTGCTCTTCTCGATATAGATACACTTCGGCGGGCACTCCTTTTCGCAGATCTGGCATGCGACGCAGCGAAGGCCCTTCTCCCAGTCGTCGCCGTCGTAAACGAGGAACGGGAAATTCCGCGCAGCTTCCGGCAGCGGCAGGCGCTCCTCCGGATACTCGACGGTCGTCATTCGTTCTTTTGAGACAAAGCTGCCAGCGAAGTTTTTCGCCGTCTCGGCCAGTCCCTTCAGAATTCCATCACCCAGCATTTAAAAGCTGCTCCCAGCTGTAAGCCTTCAGCTCAAATTCGAGCAGAAGCATTATTCATCCTTTGTTGACCTGTAGCCGGTAGCCAGTAGCTACTTTGTGTTCTCGTCCTGAAGCAATCGCCAGACACTGCAATAGCTACAGGCTACAAGCTACTGGCTACCTATCCACTTCTCCGAGCACGATGTCTACACTTCCAAAAATCAAAACTACGTCGGCGACGTTCGCGCCGAGGCACATATCTTCCAGAACCGTGAGGTTAATGAAGCTTGGGGGCCGAACGCGATAACGATACGGGTTCGGACTACCATCGCTGATCAAGTAAAAACCAAGCTCGCCTTTCGGAGCTTCAATGCGACCATATGCCTCGCCGGGCTTGGGGCGGAAATTGCGGATCTTTGCTTTGGGATCCATTACTGGGCCGCCGGGCAGGGCTTTCAGGGCCTGGTTCAGAATCGAAATCGACTCGCGCATCTCGAGCATGCGAACCATGTAGCGGTCGTAGATGTCGCCGTGATCGCCGAGGGGCACGCGGAACTTGAAACGATCGTAGATGCCGTAGTGGTCGACCTTGCGGATGTCGTAGTTCACGCCAGAGCCGCGGAGCATCGGGCCGCTGATTCCCGCATTGACGGCCAGATCGGGCCTCAGCACGCCGATTCCCTGGCAGCGCGCCATCAAAATCTCGTTCGTCATGAGGAACCGTTCGAATTCATCCACAAACGCAGGCAGGCCGGCAACTACTTTTCGAGTCGCATCGAGCCACGCGGGCGAAGCATCGACGCGGCAGCCGCCGAAACGCATGTAGTTGCACATCATGCGCGAGCCGGTGAGGCTTTCGAATAGATCGAGGATTTTTTCGCGCTCGCGGAATGCGTACATCAGCGGAGTACCGCTGGCGCCCATCTCCTGCAAGAGAAAGCCGATGGTTGATGCGTGATTCTGCACTCGGGTCAGTTCGGCGAGAATCACCCTGAGATATTCGGCGCGCTCCGGGACTTGCTGGCCTACGAGCTTTTCGACAGCTAACGCGTATGCCCAGTTGTTGGTGAGAGAGCAGAAGTAATCGAGCCGGTCGGTGTACGGCATTGAGGCCAGGTAGGACTGGCTTTGGCCGAGCTGCTCGTGATTGCGGTGCAGATAGCCGAATACCGGCTTGAGCCTGATCACTCGCTCGCCATCGAGAACCACATCCATGCGGAAGACCCCGTGGGTCGAAGGATGATGTGGCCCCATCGCGACTTCAAGGAGTTCGCCTTCGCCATCGGTCTCGATGACGGGAGGGCGGTTCCAGCCCGCGAGTTTCTCCGTCTTTATGCCGGATGAGCTCACTGGATCGCCTCCCCTGCGGCAACCTTTGACTTGTGTTCTTGCGCGCGCTTCAGCACCTCATCATGGGGGGTGGGCTCGTACTCGAAGTCATCAGGTTCAACGTAGTCGCGACGCATCGGGTGGTCCTTGAATTCATCCCACATAAGGATGCGGCGCAGGTCGGGATGCCCCGTGAAGACGATGCCGAAGAGATCGAAGATCTCGCGCTCCTGAAACTCAGCCGAGCGCCAAACGGGCGTCAGAGAAGGCAGTTCGATCTGATCGGTGCGGTTCGCCGTGCGCATGCGGATGATAACGGGGCCGTGTTTCTTCGCGATCGAAAAGAGATGGTAGACAGCCTCAAGATACCCGGGCTCGACTCGCTTGCGGGTCTCTTCCACCGTCTCCTCTATCATTTGCTCCACGCCATCACGGGATTTGGGAACTTGACGCGTCACTTTAACTTTCTCAGCGATCTCTTTGTCGAGGTAGTCAACTCCGGTGACATTCGAAAGGAAATCGAGGGCCAGATCCTCGTCATCGCGCAGGAACTCAGCAACGCCGACCGCGTGTTGCGCGTCGATGAGCAATGAGTGCTGCGCGCTGGGTGCAGGGTTCGGAATGACCATAACCGCCGCGCCCGGCACCGCCGCTTCAATCGCCACCTTGATTTCCTCTACGCTCTTCACTGCAGCTTCTAGCTCCTAGCTTTTAGCTCTTAGCCTTTCCACTTGGGCACAGCCTGTTGCGCACTACCCTCTATCCCTGCTTCCTGCATTTCATTGAATGATCTTTGGCACGGTCCACGTACCCGGATTGCTCGGCGGCTCCAGGTCATGATCGCCGAATTCGGGCACTGGAAATTCTCCTGGCGCCTCCTCATCCAAATGCCTCGGACGTTCCTCGCCGGTGAGTGGCTGCGCGTCGATCTTCTTCTGCAATGTCATAAAAGCCTGAATCAATGCTTCTGGCCGCGGGGGACAACCGGGAATGTGCACGTCGACCGGGATGTAGCGGTCGATTCCCTTCAGCACGTTGTAACCCTGTTTGAACGGACCGCCGGAAATCGCACATGCCCCCATTGCGATCACATACCGCGGCTCCGCCATCTGGTTATAGAGCCGCACCACCTGCGGAGCCATCTTCTTGGTCACTGTGCCCGAGATGATCATCAGGTCGGCTTGTCGCGGCGAGGGACGAAACACCTCGGACCCGAATCGAGCAAGGTCATACCGGGCCATGGTCGTCGCGATCATCTCGATGGCGCAGCAGGCAAGGCCAAACTGCATCGGCCAGATCGAGCTGCGGCGGCCCCAGTTGTAGAGTTCCTGGATGGTCGTCACCATGACGCCCTGTTTGCCGAGTTCGATATTCAGTTTCTGATCAACTGCCACGTTGCTATGCTCCCAGCTTTTAGCTACTAGCTGCTAGCTCATAGGTTTCAACTTCCGCCTTCGTTCATCTTCCCAACCCTCTGCAAGCTCGCGGTAAACCCCACTCAACACCATCAGAGACCGGAGCTAGAAGCTAGGAGCTAGAGGCTTGGAGCTTCTTCTTCACGCCCACGTCAATACTCCTTTTGCCCAGGCCCAGGCCAGACCCTCAATCAGCAGCAGCACAAAAACAAGCATCGAGACGCATGCTGCTGCACCCAGTCCTGTAAATGCCACCGCGAACGGCAGCAGAAAAACTGCTTCCACATCGAAGATGAGAAAAATGATCGCGTAAAGATAGTAGGCCGAGCGGAACTGCACCCATGCATCGCCTCTCGATTCAAGGCCGCATTCATAGATATCGTTTTTTATTGCGTTGGGCTTGGCGGGCGAAAACACCTTCTGCCACATCCAGGCCAACCCCAGTGGAGCGAGCCCGAACCCAAGCGCGACAACGAATAAAACTGCCAATGAAAAGTATGGACTTGAGGCCATCTGCGAGCGAGAGGTCTTTCCTAATAAAGTTAACAGTTTGGCCCTTGATTTGGCTAAATCCGATACTCGCCTCATCGCAATCCAGGGCCGTTTTAACCCCGTTCATCCCACCCTGTGAACCGCTCGCTGAAAGACAGAAGTCAAGGATCAGAGAGCAGAGATCAGTTTGCCTGCAGACCAGAGATGCTGCATTTGATTGGCTGAATGTCTCAATCTTTTGGTGGTGGACAGTCGAGGCGTTCAGTTTGGTACCGTTCTAATGTTCCCCGAATTGTCTTCCCCTGCCGGAGCGATTCGGGCGTCCGCGTCGCAAGTGAATGCAGTTTCAGGGAGTCCGTTCCGAGATGTTCAAGTTCTCGCCGCGCCGTTTAGCCGCCGTGGGCTGCCTCGTGGTCCTGCCGCTGACGGCCACCTTCGTTGTCCGTGCCTCTTCCGATCCCGCGCCTCCAACTCCTAGGTCCACGGCAGCAGACGCTCCGCCAGCCGCATATACGGCAAGCATCCGGGTATCGGGCCCGACTTCCCAGTTCCACGATTCGGTGACCAGCCGCTACAACTACGCCTTCGGCAAAGAACATCCTTTTCTGCCTTCGAACGCGATGACGGCCAACGGACAATTTGTCAATCCGCGCACCGTTCCCACGGCGGAGTACTGCGGCCACTGCCACCAGGAGGCCTACCGCCAGTGGCGGCAATCGGTTCACTCCAACAGCTTCCGTCAGCCCTGGTACTTGAAGAACGTGAATATGCTGATCGCGGAAAAGGGTGTGCAATTCTCCCGTCACTGCGAAGGCTGTCACAATCCCATCGCGCTGTTTTCGGGGGATCTCTCCCAGGGCATGCCGAAGAAGCGGCCGTTTGAGGACGAAGGAATCTCCTGCGCCGTCTGCCATTCCATCCAGTCCACTGACACAACTGGAACCGGCAGCTACGTGATGAGCACGCCAACAGTTCTGGTGGACGAGAAAGGCGCGCCGGTGACGCGCCCCGTTTCTGACTCTGAGATTCTGGGGCACCTCGATCGTCACAAGCAGGCCGTGATGCGCCCGCTGCTGAAAACGGCTGAATTCTGCGCGGCCTGCCACAAGGCCACCATCCCCCGCGCACTGGACGACTACAAATTCCTTCGCGCCTTCACGGTCTATGACGAGTGGCAGGGCGCGAGCTTCACCAAGCAGTCGCCGCTTCCCTTCTACCGCAAGGACGTCGTCTCGACCTGCCAGACCTGCCACATGCCCCGCGAGCAAATGAATAGCGGCGCACAGGATGCCGGAGCGAAGGACGGAACGCTAGTCTCGCATCGCTGGCTGGGAGGGAACAGCCTCAATGCTGCCTTCTACAAATTCGACGAACAATCGAAGAAGCTCGTGGAGTTTCTGAAGAACGGTCCCGACGGCAAAGGTGTGTTGAACGTCGACATTTTTGCTCTCGAAAAAGAAACGGCATCTTCATCACCTGACGAAGCGCCGACGACGAACCTCATTGCACCTCTCGGCCTCAAGGACTTCTCGCTCACGCCCGGAGAAACTCTCGTTGCAGATGTCGTTATTCAGAACAAAGGCATCGGCCACTCCTTTATCCCCGAACAGCGCGATTTCTACGAGGCGTGGGTCGACTTCAACGTTAAGGACCCGTCTGGGAAGACGCTTGCAGAATCCGGCTTCATCAAACCTGACGGCGATCTCGATCCTTCCGCACACTCTTTCACCAGCCGTCTTGTAAATGTCGAAGGCACGCTCAACGACATCCACCAGATCTGGCATAACCGCGTGCTGGCTTACAACAACGGTCTGCAGTCTGGCCGTTCGCAGCTGGTGCGCTACAGATTCCGCCTGCCTAAATCGATCAATGGTCCCGTCACTATTACGGCGGCGGTCAAATACCGCCGGTTTGATCAACACTTCATCGATTATGCGATGGATCAGCCGGCAGGCAAGCACTATCCCGAGCCGGTGCTTGAAGTGGCCAGCACGACGCGCACACTTCATGTCGGCGACAACCCGGCAACGACGTCTATGCCGGGGGAGAATCCAGCCTGGATGCGCTGGAATAATTACGGGATCGCGCTGCTCGACTCGCTCCAGTATGAAAAATCAGTCGAAGCGTTCAAGCAGGTGGCATCGTTGCGCCCTGACTATGCGGACGCTTATACGAACATGGCAGTCGTAGAAACGGTGTGGGAGCGCTACAACGATGCCAAGCCGCACCTCGCCAAGGCTCTCGAATTGCTGCCCGGCGATCCACGCGCGCTCTATTATCGCGCTCTGGTTGAGCGGAATGCGGGCCAGGTGCAGGAGGCTATCGAAGACCTGAAAGCCATGCTGGCGAAGTATCCGCTGGCTAAGGACGGCCTTCGCGAACTCGGCTTCAGCTACTACCAGGCGCACGATTATCCGCATGCGCGCGAGCAATACGAGAAGCTCCAGGCGATCGACCCGGACGATCTCGCGGCCCATTACCAGCTTGCGATTCTCTATCGCCGTCTCGGCGAGAAGGAAAAGGCCGCGGTTGAGTCCGCCAAGTTTGCGGACCAGAAGGACGATCCCACCGCCAGCACCTACGCGCTCATGTTTCTGCGCAAGCATCCTGAAGTAGCGAGCGAGAGCGTAACCTGGCACACCCACGATCTGACCGGCGACCCGATCAAGGCGCCAGCAAAGATCGAGTACAAGTACATTCCCGGCGCGGGAATGTGAGAACGGGCGATCCCGCGCAGGCTGGAGTCTTCAAAAATCGTGTAGCGCAGGCGACTACATCAGCCGCACGAACAGCGCTGTGAGCCCGCTGTCGTCCTTGGATGCGACGATGCGCACCTTGTCGCCCTTTTGCACCTGGAACTTGTAGCCATCGACCGCGCCCATGTAGCCTTCGCCGATCGTGTCCTGCGAAATCTTGAAGCTTTGCGTGGCGCCTGAGCTGTCGATCACCTGAATGGTGTGCTTACCCTCGAATTTCACGACAGTCCCGGTTGCAGATGTGAATGGGCCTGATCCCAGGTTCTTCAGCGCGACGACCGTCCGGTCGCTATCGCCTCCGTAGTAGAGCACCACAACATATGCGCCTGTCTTCTTGAACACCTCGGCCGCAGTCGTATCGAGAGAGACCTTCTTATCTATGGACAGACGTGTCTTCGAGTCTGTTCCGTCGCTGAATTCGCCCTGAATCCCGTTGTCCTGGAATACAGAGATGGTTTTGTTGGCGCTGTTGATCGAGCTGACGGTTCCGGTCAACGCGTGCACAACCTGCTGCGCTGTAGCTGGAACGGCGAAACCGAGGCAACCGGAGACAGCAATGCTGCAGATGACCGCTTTCAACATGAACGACCTCCCCCATCGATGTTCAATTGTCGATGTATGGCACATGCACCCAGCCCCCTGCGTGCATTGGCGCCAGTATAGTTCGCAAGCCACTGACTCGCAATGGATTTACTTTCCATTGAGTCAACCCCTGAGTCACCAAAGCACGTGACTTCTGCTACAGACCACCAGACTTCTGGGGCCTATAAGGTCCACCGGCAGGGACTTTCATGCCCAGCTTTCCTGAGTTGTGGCGACAATTCCCTGCCCACTTCCAAGGGGGAAAAAATGCAGAAAGCGTCGAACGTGCGCTGTCTTTCGATCATTGCAATGCTGCTCACAGCTCTTCTGGCATCTCCGGCCCTTTCGGCCCAGGAAGCTGCCGGCGGGAGGGCGACCGTGAAGGTTATGACCTACAACCTTTTCCAGGGCACTGATTTCGTTGAGGTACTACAGGCTCAGAATGCCATCGAGTTTCTGGCTGCCGCTCAGCTTACCGTTGATGAGGTAAAGGCGAGCAATCCGCCCGCACGCATGCGAGCCATTGCACATCAAATTGCGATCACAAATCCTGACCTCGTCGGTCTGGAAGAGGTCACGCTCTGGCGCTTCGGTGTCGGGCCCAGTCCTACAGACGTGATGTACGACCCGCTCCAGGAGGTGCTGGATGGTCTGAAAGCAGAAGGAGTCCACTACGCAGCCGTAGTTGTTGCTGACGAGTATGAGTTGCAAGGACCAATGCCCGACCTGGTGCACTATCTGCGCGCAAATGGCCGCAATGTCATTCTCGCGAGAGCAGACAAGCCTGAGTTGCATCTTTCCAATCCGCAGACGGCGAGTTTCCACACACTGCTCGAGATCCCGAGCGCCGTGCTCGGTCCGATCACGATTACCCGAAGTTGGGGCTCGGTGGACGTCGAACTGAACGGTCAGGCGTTCCGGTTTATCGACACACATCTTGAGAATCCGATCCCGCAAATTCCCGCGAGCTACCTCCTGCTTCAGGCGCAGGCCAAAGAACTAAGCGATGTGCCGGCAAACACGTCGCTACCGGTGATTCTGGTCGGGGATTTCAACGCAATTGCCAACGATCTTGTTGACC
>Ga0157369_10007298_pt1 | contig 12723 bp, 8 predicted proteins | sample C25metaG_FD_113461 | JGI IMG/M metagenome (GOLD analysis project Ga0157369, IMG submission 113461) | Corn rhizosphere microbial communities from Kellogg Biological Station, Michigan, USA - C2-5 metaG | ecosystem: Host-associated > Plants > Roots > Rhizosphere > Soil | place: USA: Michigan...
CTAAAGTAGCGCGCCGGGTAGTTTCCTAGTATGCCTGAACGCACTGACGATTCTTCTTTTAACGAGCGCAACTGACCCGCATTGTTATAACCGCTAATCGGCAGCATGCAGTACCTCCCGAACGCCTTCCACAGAACGTTTCCATTGCACGGCCAGGTACACGGCAATCAGGAGAGCTCCATCCGAAGCCAAACTCGTCCACGCAGCTCCAACCCACGACCAACGTGGCAGCACCACTATATTCAGGCCGACATTCAGCAAAGCCACGCCTACCTGGATACTTGTCCGCAACGCCTGCTCGTCGGCGCCCGACAATGCATCAGCAAGAAACCAGTGAACACAGCGCATAACAGGAATAAACGCAAGCAGCCGAATGGCGGGCGCCACCATCGCGTATTTGGGGCCGAGTGCCATGGGTATCAAGGGAGCAATCAGGATGAGGCCGATAAAATCCAGTATGCCGAAAACCAAAGCCTTTTGGATCAGACGCCTGGCATAGCCGTACGAAGCCGAAATGCCCTCCGTGCCAATCCGAAAGAACTCCGGATACGCTGCGGAGACGAGTGAGCGCACCGGCGTAAGGCTGGTGTCGATAATGCGATACGCGGCAGCGTACACTCCGGTTGCAGAGTAGCTTGAGAGTCTTGCCAGCATGGTTTTGTCGATATCGTTGTAGATGGTCTGGGCCGAAGTGCTGACCGAAAAGAAGCTGCCCTCGCGAATGTCCTGCCAATTTGCACGAAGTGAAAATCGTGGCAGTCCCCACATTTTGTTTCCTTCGTAAACCGCGAACAGAGCCCCAATGATGGCAGTGACAACATAAACCCGAGTCCATAACGCTATCGTCACCTGTCGATGCACCACAATCAGGTAGAGTATTCCGGCGACTCGAAGAACGCTCATTATCGTGTTCTGCACTGCCGTATGGCCCATCTTTCCCGAAGCTGCAAAACCGAAAGAAGCAAGATCAATGACGCGCGTAAAGATCAGATCGGAAATGCAAATGGCAGCGATCAATGCAACGGGAATTTCAGGTGCCCACAAACTCGAACACACGCAAAGCGCGCCCGTAGCTAAGATACCCGTAGTGAGTGTCGTGACGAGCCCGTTTCCCCAGCACAGCGGCGCAGTTCTCCTGCCGGAGCGAACATTCTTAAGAAAGAGATTCCCGCATCCCAAGCCAACATAGGGCGAAATAATCCCGGCCATTGCAGCCACTGCGATAAATGCCCCGTATTGCGCTGGTCCCAGGGATCGCGCGATGCAAAGGAAGTAAACGCCCTGCAATGCAAGCTTGATTCCCTGCCCCAGGCAAAGGTTTGATGAATCTCTGAAAAGACTACTCTTCATCGAGTTGGCAGGTCGAAATCGGCGTAGACGAGTCCAAAGCTGACGCTGAAAATGGCTCCGCATTTCGGCATCCAGAAGCGTTGCCGGCAGCGACGCGAACTTTCTAAACACGCTGCCTTCTCTGAAGGATCTAATTTTTGCGAACCTTCTAATAGCGTCAGCCCGCTGGTTGAGCAGCGGAGCGATGCGCTGATACCTGGGATCCACTGCCAGACGCCGTGTCTGAGCCTCGAGCTTTTCAAGCCGTGCTATTGTCTTGCTCAAGCCAGACGGCATTCTGGATATGGATCCGATGCGCTCGGTGTAGCGGTAGTATGCTTCAGGGATCACCAGCAGACTGCCACCCGCCAATAGCACATCAACGTAAAACTGGAAGTCTTCACCGTAGCGCACTTGTTCGTTGTACAAAATATGGTTCAATCGAATATGAGACGCCCGAATCAAAGGCTTAAGCAAGCCGAAATCTACGGCATCAGGTTGGTTGGTTCGGCATCGTGCAACAAAGCCTTCACAGTCCAGGCGCAATCCTGATTGCAAAAGATCTGGACTTATTCCTCGCTTGACCACTCGGTGAGCCTGCCGATCAAAGAGAGCCAGGTTGTCAGCTACCAACACATCCCCGACTGCGGATGCCTTGAGCAGCCGATCCAGCCGTTCAGGCAACATCGTATCGTCGGCGTCGAGCAGTGCGATCCATTCACCTCCCGCTTGCGCAATTCCAACGTTTCGTGCAGCAGCGGGGCCCGAATTATTTTCCATGCGAAACAATCGGATTCGAGGATCCATCGAGACTAGAGTTCGAACCAAAAGCGAAGTTCGATCTGTGGATGCGTCGTCGATCACAATGATCTCGATGTCTTCGATCGTTTGCGCCTGCGCGGACCCGACTGCGTCCAGAATCGATTCTTCAGCATTGTGCGCAGGGATCAAAATGGAAACGCGAGGCATTACACTTCCTCCGAATGCGCCCTGCAAGATTCAAGATTTGCCAGAGCAATCAGGGCAAAGAACCACGGCAAGCTCAAAGGAAGCATCAATGACGATTCACCTATGTTTTCCAAAAGGATCAGCGGCAGAAGAACAATAGCCAATGACCTGCTTGCGTCAAGCAGATTGCACCGAACCAGGGTCGCAGCGCGACCAAGCCCGCGCAGGAAAAGTAGAACAACCGGAATAAGCCCGAGCAGCCCAACCTGCAGCAGAATATCCAGGTATCCATCCTGAGCTTGACCTTCCATCCAGCCCGTACGGAGAACAGTCTGCATTGATTCGCCGTTCAAACCCATCCAGAAAGCCGAATAACCATATCCAAGCCACGGGCGCTTTTCTATAGAAGGAACCACCTGCGCCCATATAATTGTGCGCTGCGTCAACGTAGGATCTTTGTCCAAAGCAGACAGAATCTGATTAAAATATGAGCCGACAAGGACGGCCGATAAACACACTGGGACAATAAGGATTAGCAGAAATAGAATCCGATCTAGCGATCGGATGCGAGCGGTGAATCGGAGACCGTACGTCAGAGCAACCGCAATTGCGGCAAGCAGCCATCCTGTCCTGGACCCGCTCATCACGATGAACAAAACCGAAAGCAATAGAACTGACGAGCGGATCAGCTTTTCAATGATACCGCGCGGATAGGTGTGCAGAGCCACTACTAGGAACAGGGTACATGCCGCTGCGCAATTGTTTCGTTGACCGAAGACTCCGCGCCAGGCACCTTGCTGATACGCATCAATACCCACGTTTGGAAATGCAACCACGGAACCCGCGCAAAGCAAAAGAGCGATAAACGCCGCAATATTCAGGAATGAAATGATGCGGCCTGATGGATAACGCAGTTGAAGATGGATGGCAAACAGCGTCGTTATTAAGAGGTTGAGTGCATCGATCAATGTATGTCCCGGGTTCTGCGACCATATCACGGAAGCAATTGCAATCACGGGAAGCACAAGCAATAGCTTTGATCTTCTGCACGCAGTGAGAGTTTCTCGAATTCTCTTCGATATGAGCAGAATGATTATGAAAGAACAGACCAATCTAGTGAGTTGGCGCCCAAGTGAACCCTCCTCCATTGCGGTAAACCGAAACGCAACCGGAGCAGTATCCGTCTGGATCCTGCCACCGACTGCAATGAAGATAGTGGGCACAATCGCCAACCAGGAAGAGACCTCCGTCAGGATCGAGGCCCCCCACTTCTCCTCGCCAATGTAGGCTACCGTTGCCATTTAGGTCAGCACGCTCCTGCCTATAGAAGGCACAGGTCCACTTTCGGAATCGAGAACTTCTGGCTTGCTGAGGCCATGGTGGCGGTGATAGTCGGAATCGTTCACAACGACTTGCGGGGGTGCGGCCAGATCATTCATCACCAGTGATGGGCCGCGGCTCGTCCCTTTTTCGTTTGGATTGTGCTTCTGCACTGGACAGATCGGCGCGGTGAACCCCCTCCAAAGTCCGAGTGTCTGCGCAATACACAGGTGCGCTCCTTTTAACTGACCTTGCAACGCAGCTGCCGCTGCTCGAGCCAGGTTATAACTTAAAAAGCCGGCCCATAGTACTGAAAGCGAGTTGATTCGCAGTACGTGTCCCATTCCAACGCCATAAGCGAGAGCGCGATGTGACGACGTGCCTCCACTGAGCATGTCTCTGCGTGGATGGACGATATGACGCGTGCGATCGAACCTCCCTCTCGCTTGGGCTCGCAACAATCGGAGTACAAAGTCGGTCTCTTCGCCGCTTCCAAAAGGAGTTCCAGAACCCACGCCTAATTGCTCGTTAAATCGCGCAGACCGCGCCAGATCCGCGCAAAGGAATAAAGTAGAAGAGAACGTCGTACGAAATGCGTTGATCGGCCGTATCTCACAAGAATCCTGAACCCATCGGTTTCCGCTCATCAGGCCTTCAGCATCATTCGCACCCACCGCCAGAATGTCATATTCGTAGTTTGACTCGAACCAGTCGACAACCCACTCAACCAGTCCTTCCGGGTAAAGACAATCATCATCAGGAAATGCCACTAACTCCCCACTGACAAACGACAATCCATGATTCCGAGCACGAGATAGGCCGCGTTTACTTCGCGTATGGACAATCGGAAGAGCATCGCGGAAAGGATTCAGTAGAACAGCTACGTGGTTCGGATCTGAATGTTGGTCCACGATGATGACTTCCTTGATGAATCTCGCCTGTGATGTCAACGAACGCAGCAGTGCCCACAAGTCGAAAGGCCGTTCACCAAGTGTGGCTACAATGAGAGACAGTTTACGCATGATTAACATGACTCCTTCGCCGAAGTGAATAGACCAGGTTCCGCGGCACACTTGCAAGTCCTATGGCGATAACCAATGCGCGCGGATATCGCAGGGTATTGCATATAACTGAGAAAAACGTCGACAGCGTTTTGCAGCGGACTGCAATTTGGGTCGCGTAGAAATAGGCTCGCGCTCGTGGAGTAACAAGGTGGCATCCGTTTATCCACCTCAGGGATGCAGAGAGCGATTCCCCTGCACTCACGGAGTTAGAGTCTGTACCAATGTGATAGATCACAAGCGGATCCCACACCCACAAGAATTCAACTCCGGGGTGAGTGGAAACCCGAATGAGCCAATCCCAGTCCTGATGTCTCGGAAGTCCCGATGTGAAAGGAACCAGAAGTAAGAGCCTTCGGGGAATCAACAATGTAGAGGTTTGAATGAATCCCTCACCTTGGCGGATGGACTCCCCCCTGCAAAGCAAATATTCGCTCATGGGCTCGCCTGATCTCATTTGGCGGATGGGCCATAACTCATCACAATTGGGGCGACGCGCAATCAAGCGGCAGGTTACAACCGGAAGCTGCGCTGATGATGTTCGTACGATCTCCAATTGCTGTGAGAGCTTACGCTCCGACCATTCGTCATCATCGTCGAGAAATGCGATGAACTCACCGCTGCTGTTTCTGACTCCGAGATTCCGAGCCTCGGAACCTCCTTTAGATTCCGGTAGCACAACGGTCTTGACCCGATCATCTGCAATCTTTGTGAGTGCTTCTATACTCGCGGGATCGTGGCCATCAATCACAACGACAACTTCAATATTGCACACACTCTGTGCAAGCGCACTCCTGACTGCCCGCACCAGCAGCATCGGCCGGTTCCGAGTCGGTATTACAACACTGACAGTTGGGGTGTTTGCCACAATCGGGCTCTCCGATGCTAAGTTCTGTGCGGATCTGGTTGTTTAAGGAACTGCATAAACGCCCGCAGAAGTCGCAGCGGCCGCTATACTTCCTGCACCGAAGACAGCAAGGTTCCTTCCGAAACTGAATGGCACATAAACAACATCTCCAGGTTGCATCGCAAAATCTGGAGTCTTACCCTCCTGTAGATCGCTAATTGACAGTTGGCGGTCGAGATATGACCCGGTTCCCTGCTTTCGGATCAAGCGCGCATGATTCTGTTTTGCGGTTTTGGATACACCACCTGCCAAAGCCAGCGCTTCCAACAACGTCATTTTCGACTCGTTATTCGTCATCAGATAGCCGCCTGGCCTGTTGACATCTCCTAAAACGTAGACGACCCCGGCCTTTGGAACGATGATCGTATCTCCCGGACTTACAATGATCTGCTGTTTCATCGCCGCATCGGCATTATTGGAATAGTTATAGTGAACGCGTTCTTCAGGATTACTGTGACGCTGAACAACGATGTTTCGATCTGCAGAAGGATTCAGCCCTCCGGCAATCGCCAGAACATCCAGGATCGATCGCGGAGTTGCAATGTGATAGGCGCCTGGCGCTTTTACTTCACCGAGTACCGATACAGTTTGTGTCGCGTATTGTTCGACAGTAATAATCAGTTCAGGATGCCGCATGTAATGATTCGCGATGAGTTGATCCTGGATTACAGTCGCAGCCGCGGCAGGAGTCAAGCCTGACACCTTCACATTTCCTGCGCCCTCGATGGGGACTTCACCATCGTCCGTAACCCTCGGATGCTGATCCATTTCAGGCGTATCAACAATCTGCACATGTAACTGATCGCCTGGACCGATCAGCAGACTCTCGGAAGAAGCATGTGCCAGTCCGTTGAAAAGTAGTCCGCAAAGCGCCCACATGACACTATGACGAGTAATGTGCCGCACCATTCGTACATGAGACTTAGTCTCTGTCTCTGTCATTTAGCCCTCGTTCTTATATGATTGTGATACTCCGACTTTGAGTAGCCGTAATACTCGTAATAGGGATGTTCGTTCTGCTCGACGGCATTGATGACAACGCCAATGGTTTGGTCTAACCCATGCACCCCGCAAAGCAGTGAGTAACTCCGCTCAAGCGATTGCCGCGTCGTCGCTCCGTACCTCGCCAAAAGCAGATTCGCATCCACGAGACCGCTTAGGATCACCGAGTCCGTTACTGGCAAAACAGGAGCGCCATCAAACAAGATAAAATCGAACTCTTTACGCCATTGCTCGAGAAGCTTTCGCAGACGATCGGAGCCCAACAGTTCCGAAGGATAAGGTGGCACCGGACCCGCGCAAAGAATTTTTAGCCCGGCGACGCCATCCAACTCTTGCATTTCCGTCGATGGATCTCCCTGATGCTGACCGGCGAGTATCGAGCTGAGACCACACTCGCTTTTCACTCCTAGTAACTTATTAAGCGTGGGTCGACGAAGATCCGAGTCAACGAGAAGAACTTTCTTTCCATGCTGTGCAAGCAAAACAGCCAGGTTGATGCTCAGCGTTGACTTTCCCTCGCTTGCCAGAGAGCTTGTCACCAGAATCGTTTGCGGTGGAGCTTCTCTCCGCGATAGCAGAAGAGCGGTCCGTAGCGCGCGCAGCGCCTCCACGTATGGAGATCGGGGCTCATCAATGGCTAACAACCGCGGTCGAATACCGGGGCCTGTCAGCGCCCTCGCAGTTTCTCCGTCGGCCGGCAACCGCTTGCGCTGCACATCGAAAACTGGAAGCACCCCGAATGCCGCCTTTCCAAGCTCAGCCTCTAATTCGCTAAGGTCCCGGATCTTGTTATCGCATAGGTCGACGAGGATGGCGCTGCAGAGCCCTAGAAACAAGCCGGTTCCAACGGACACACCAAGATAAAATGGCACAGCGGGTTTCGAAGGCTTGGCAGGAATCCTGGCTGGATCGACAACGCTGATGTTGGACGATTGAAGTCCTTCGAGTACTCCTGCTTCCTTAAGATGACCTAACAGCGTTTCATATAGACCGCGGCTTTGCTCGGCTTCCTGGCGCACTATCATGTACTCGATTGCCTTGTCATTGAGCCGATCTGCATCCTGCTTCTGCCGATTGAAAATCCCGCGTGCTCCGTCCTCTACCTGTTGCGCCACTTCATAATCACTCTTCGCTCGCTGTTCAATTCGCCCACTTTCATCATGGATTGCCTTGTCCAGCCCGGCAATGTTACTTCGAAGTTCATCGAGCTTCGGATATGCTGGTCCAAACTTTGCAGATAGTTCATCGAATTGACCCTGCAATGTGGCCTGCTGAAGCCGGAGGTTCTGAATGAGTGCCAACGAGTTCGTGATGCCGGCTGAAAGCCCGGGAGAACCCGCATTACCAGCCAGACCTGAAATGAGTTCAGGATTCCCCGCCTTCGCAGCTTCATAGATTGCTCGCTTTAGAATGCGATTGGATTCTGCCTGGGTCATTGACGCCGTGGCCTGCTGTAAGCGATCCAGCACGCTGCTATATATTCCGGCGCCTGCCTGCGATTTACCGCCTGATTCAGTGCCGCCACCTAGTGTGAATACACCCGAATCCTTTTGTAGTCCTGCCACTTTGGCTTGCAGATCTTCAGTCTCTTTCCGTAAGTCGGACAGCTGACCACTCAGCCACTGCGAAGCTTGAGATGTGGCAGCGTACCTCGCCTGAAAGCTGAAATCCTGCAGCGCCTGTGTCAGATGATTCACCACTTCGGCGGCGAGTCTTGGATCCGGGTTAGTGTAGGAGACGTCGATCAAACGAGTTCCTGGAATGATCTTCACCTTCAGGTTGTTGGAGAATACAAGCAGAGCGCGTGAACGGCGCCGTGGTGAGTTTTCGAGTGGCGTATTCGCCGGCTCTGTCGACACTCGCGGAAACAGCAGATCGCCGATCATGCTGCGCAATCCCAATCGCGGTTGAAAATCCGACGTAGACTCCAGATTCAGGTCCTTGATAACTCGCAACGCCAGGGTGTCAGACTGAAGTATTGTGGCTTCAGTCTGGATCGTGATATTCGAATCGAGTGCATCACCAGCTCCCGTCGCATCCCCGATCATGCTAGACAATCCGAGCCCGTCGAGCGAATTCTTTGCCACCTGGAGCTCTCCGGTTGCTTGGTAACGCCGCTCAGAAAAGATGCAGAACAGGATCGCCATTGTTACAACTGCGGCAAGAACGCCAAGACATACGGCCTTTCGACGCATCAGGAGATTCCAAAGGTCATTGAACGTCATTTCCCGAGCTTGGCGACGCTCCGCGGATCTATTTTCGGATTGAAGAGAAGTTGTCAATTTAGGTTCCTGATTATGTTTAGAGTTATGGTCACTTTCCTGACTATGGTCGCGATCCCCTTAAAGAAAACCTGTAACTCAAGCCAGTCGTCAGCGAGAATCCTTGTAGAGTCCTTTGGTTCGTATACGTACGGGTGAACGTTGCCTCTACCGGTCTCAAACTCAACGCACCCTTTCCGATGCTTGCCGATTCGCTACCTTGCCAACACGGGAACCATTCAGGAGGGAGTGCGGCGTAATGCGCCCCAGCATCTTGCGCCCTGGACATTCCTCCGCCGATGTAACTGGAAAAACGCATGCCAGGAATTCCTGGTTGAACCACCTCAACCCTCCACCCGGCAGTCAGAGGAGTTTGTGAATAGCGCGCATACAGTGGGTAGGAGGCAACCCGCAGTTCCACACCAACCAGCGGAGACCTTTGTACAAAAGCGCCTCCTTCGACCCCGAGAGCGTTATAGGTGTAATCGATAACGTGGGTTCTTAGTCCTCCAAAGGAGATGAAGGTGCCTATTCTGGCGGAGCCTGTAGCGGCAGGTCTGACTTGAGCGATGGCCGTCGGTCCAATAACGAGCAGGAGCGACGACAGAAAGACATTTATCTTCGTGTTCATAGAGAGTCGTTTCATAAATTCACCCCTTTTGGATCCCCGACGTACAAACGAATATTCCTCATCAAGTTCGATTGGCTCAGACCACAGTTGCTCTGCCGGGAACTCTTCACCGGTTGGAAGACCATCAATAAATGAACCCGTTATTCTGACGCATGGAAGATCAGATCTCTTTGACTCGAGTTGTACTTCCAAGTTTTGCGAGGGCTATATGCCAAATGAATTCTGTATTCCCTATGAGATATCTTTTCCATAAACGACCCGGCTCTCGAGATAGCCTATACACCCACTCAAGTCCACTTGACTGCATCCATTGCGGAGCTCGCAGCAGTTTTCCAGATAGAAGTTCAAAGCTCCCACCGATACCGATGGCGAGAGGAACTCGGGTCGAGCGGACGTAGTTATCGATGAAGAATTCCTGCTTTGGTGCGCCAAGACCGACAAAAATGATATGCGCTTTCGATTCATTAATTTCGTTCAGTACTGCTTGTAGTGAGTCTTCTCGCCTTTCAAATCCGGGCGTTGGGCAACTTACTCCGGCAATTCTTATTCCTGGGTATCGCCTCTTCAGAATCTCCGCCGTTATTTGCCCCGTCCCCTGCCTCCCGCCAAGCAGGAATACTCGCAGGCTGTGATCGGCCCCATGGCGGCAGAGTCTTTCAATTAGATCGACACCCGCAATGCGCGGCACGCGCCCACCGTACAGAGAGTTGCACGCCCAGACAATTGGCATTCCGTCCGCGCAAATGTACTCAGCTCTGCTCAGGCAGCGGCGAAAACGCCGAGACTTCTGCGCAAGCACGTAGAACTGGGCGTTTGCAGTCACCACTTGGCGGGTGCTACTACCGTTCAGCGCGTGATGCAGGATTTCATCGATTAGAGCTGTCTGGGAATATTGGTCGATATCAATCTGACCGATATTGACTCTCTCAATAGCATTCCATTCAACTTCAGAGCTAGACTCAATCCAATTTCCTGAATTCAGGGATCCGGCATAGCGCTCCAGAATGCTATCAACCGCCTTCGATGTGGCAGTTAAGAAATGGAGGTTACCGTTGCACTTACACGTACCCTCGAGGCTCGCGGCTGAGTTCTCTTCCGCTATGCCTGGATGAAAAGGACATGATTCTCGCGTATCAGACACACTAACTCCCTGTTCCCTGAAACACGACTTTGATGGTCTGCAGAAGGATGCTCAGGTCCATCCTCAACGACCAGTTATTGATGTAGCTGCTGTCAAGTGCGACAGTCTGTTCGAATGATGGATTGCGCCGAGCTTTGACTTGCCATAAACCCGTTATTCCCGGAACGGCGTCAAGCCGGCGCAACTGCTGGAGGTTGTACTGAGCAGTTTCTGAATCGAGCGGTGGTCTGGGGCCCACCAGGCTCATATCACCGCGAATTACATTCCAAAGTTGCGGCAACTCATCCAGAGAGTATTTGCGGAGAATTCTTCCTGTTGCTGTCACTCGCGGATCATCCGCTATCTTGAAAAAGGCCCCGGTTCGTTCGTTTCTGTGCTCAAGTTGCTTCTGCATCGCTGCGGCATCAATCACCATTGTCCGGAATTTATAGCAAGTAAATACCCTGCCCTTGTGCCCCACCCTTTTGCTCAGATACAACACCGGCCCATGCGACTGAAGCTTGATCGCGATCGCGATTACAGCAAAAAAAGGTAGCAGTGCGAATGACACTGCTGACGCAACTGACAGATCAATGGCTCTTTTCAGCAACAAGGCTATTGGTCGTTGCCGAGCCGAAAACACGGAAATAGTCGGAAGCTCGCCGATGTACTCAATATCGGTGCGATCAATGAGCGTTTCTGTCAAGCTTGGAATGAGCCGAATCGAGATTCCAAGCGGTTGTGCCTGACGCAAAATACCGCTAAGAACCCCTGGCGTCGCAGGACGCTTGGAAAATATGATTTCGTCAATGAACTTGGATTGCGCCAGATGGATCACATCGTGAATGCCGCATATAGTTTCGGTGTCGCTTTCCGCTTTCGGAACGTCACCTTCTTCGCACATTGAGGCGAAACCCTGAAAGCAGTAGCCCTCGTGCCGCAATGACGAGAGGTATAGACGAACATCGCGGCCCGTCTTGTCTGCGCCGACAATTAGAAAGTTCTTGCGGGCAATGTTCCTTTTGCAAAGATGATCTCGGTGCTGGCGCCAGAGCAGCCGGGCACAGAACATTACACTGCTCGTCAGAACGACTTTCCATCCGACCAGTTCAAGTGAATTCGCCTCTGTCGCCCAGAGCTTCTGAAGCCAATGGAGACTAAGTCCCGCAGCCAGGACCGCCTCCAATATCCGAATCAATGTTATAAATGGCGAGGCGCCTGCACCCGCTCGATAGAGCCCTGCAAGTTGCGCCATCGCAAGTACAGATAGAGCAAACGGCAACCCAGCGACAATGCACGGAGAAACTGATTCAATTGACAGCGACGCACTTCCATTCCCAATTCGCGCGAGAATCACCGCCGCTAGGCAAATAATGAGATCGAGTGCGACCCACGCAGATCGAAATGAAAGCAGGGAGGGCCATGAGGAGAGGGACGTCTTGCGAAACTGTTGCCGATTCTGCTGCCGCCGATCTCGGTGGCCATTGAACTCGTGGTTTGGAGGGCATGCCTCCCCGATGCTGCGGGTTCTCTCAGAAGCGAGAGTTGGCGAAATTTCCGATTCTGAGGCTCGGCTAGTCATGGCAAGCAGTCCTTGCGATTGAAACTCATCACGGTCACGTCGGAATCACGGCATTACTCGCAGATTACCGGTAACCGCAAAGTCGAAACTTTGGTACTCTGTGGTACCTCGATCCTAGGATGCCCATCGGTACTTGTCAGTACCACGAATGTTGTACCGGCAGAATGTTACAGCTCGTATGCCGGCGCAAGATTCCACCACACATTTCTCATCTTGCGCGTCAGTGTTGCCCTGCAATCCCGGGTTGTCGGGGTGCACTGCTTTTCCATGTGTGTCTTAGGGCACTATCTCTTCACGCGCTGATCGAAAAGCTTGCGAGCCACTCAATCCAGTTGGACCAGCTTGCAGACTAGTCAGCGCGAACTCATCAGTAATCAATGAGAACTTTCCAATGCGGACTATGAGGTGAAATTGGAAAAAGATCTCCGGCGTCACGCTCATTTGCCCGATTTGGTAACTCATCGCCACGTTACAACTTAATGCAGTTTTCGAGGTACCAAATGGGCTTGGAAGAGAGCAATAGTGCCGATCAAATCAATGTAGCGACTCTTTCGCTCCGACC
>Ga0157369_10007300_pt1 | contig 12723 bp, 11 predicted proteins | sample C25metaG_FD_113461 | JGI IMG/M metagenome (GOLD analysis project Ga0157369, IMG submission 113461) | Corn rhizosphere microbial communities from Kellogg Biological Station, Michigan, USA - C2-5 metaG | ecosystem: Host-associated > Plants > Roots > Rhizosphere > Soil | place: USA: Michigan...
GATTGCCGCCGGTCCAGGCCGGGTGAACTTTGGGGTCGACGTCCAGGTGGAGCGTGTCCCCTTCCTTGCCCCACGTCGAGCGGGTCTGGAACTTCGTCCCGTCGGTCATTTCGACGGTGATCGGGTGATAATCGGGGTGCGTACCGGATTTCATGTTCGTATTTCCTTGAGATTGGCTGGTTTCCGACCAGCTCAAAGGGTGCGCGGGCCCATAGAGGGTGAGGCCTAGACTTGCAACCGGGAGGCGGTCAGGCAGGTTGGAGTGCGGGTTCCCGAACGGCTGGGATGAGTCGCTGCAACAGCGCGAACCCGCCAAACAGAAGCACAGAATAGAAAAGATCGCCCACAACTGTATTCTGGAAGAATGGGATCGCGGCCGTGTAGCAGGCGAGAAATCCGGCGGCGCTGTGCGCGTACATGCCGCTGCCAAGCCAAACACCGAAATTGGTTACCGCGAAGAACATCACTGAACCAGCAACGCTGGCAAGGCCGATGCGACGGGCTAATTTGCGCGAACTGAAGCTCCAACCGATCAGCACGATCGCAGCGACGCTCGCATAAACGAACTCAATTCCAGGATAGAAGCCAAGGAAAGCGTCGCTCAGAAGGAGCGCGCCGAACGGAGCTGCGAAGGCGAGGCCACGCCGCCCGAGGTACGCTCCGCTGAACAGCGCCATCCCGTCGATAGGCGAAAAGTTGAACGGATGCGGGAGAAGCCGAAGCGCCGCAGCAGCGAATATCGCAATCACAATTGCAACGAGGCGAGTGATGTTGCCGGTCATCAGACGCTGATAGCGCTTCGACCTCGGATTTGGAACTCCCATTGACGGAAGCGCTCCTTCCAAGTAGCGGCGCCGTCCGACGAGGTGCCGCCTGCGATCTTTCGATCGATGGGGGCGGTTAAATGGGAAGCCGGTGCGATTCCGGCGCTGTGCCCGCAACTGTGAACCGGCCTTAAAGCCGTCAGTCAGGAACCTGCCCCGTCAGTCGCCCGCACCCTGCCGGGACTAGCTGCGGATGCGTGGAGCCGTTTGGCATTGGACCGATCGGCGCCTCCGAGGCGGCATTGTTCGTCGCCTCAAGGGGAATACGCATGATCCTTTCACTGTTGGTTTTTGCTCAGGCGGTTTCCGCCGATACGGCGGCGCCTAATCCTCATGACATCGTCGTTACAGCGTCGCGGGTTCCGGAAAAGAGGAACAAGGCGGCCGCGAGTTCGACGGTCGTCGATAGCAAGGAGATCATCCGGCTAGGCGATCCCCTGCTCTCCTCCTATTTGCGGCTCACCCCATCGGCCGCAGTGGAAACAAGTGGCCCCGCCGGCAGCCTGACGGAAGTTCGGATCCGGGGGGCGGAAGCCAATCACACGTTGCTATTCATCGACGGGATCAAAGCCAATGATCCCGCAGCTGGTGACGCGCCACGGTTCGAGCTCCTCAACGCGGACATCGCTTCGAGACTCGAAGTTGTTCGCGGCCCGCAGTCAGCGCTCTGGGGTTCGGACGCGATCGGTGGCGTGGTCGCGGTGAACGGAGTGGCCCCCGCGCAGTCAGCGTATGCAGCAGGCGCGGAGGCGGGATCGTTCGGATTCAATCGGGAGAATGCCTCCGCCGCGTTGGTTGGGGACCGAACCAGCCTGCTAGGCGCAATCGGCTGGCAGCGAGCGGCCGGGATCGATAGTTTCAACGGCCACGGCGACAAGGACGGCTACCGCAATTTCGCCGCGCGCGTCCGCGGTAGCTACAAAATTTCACCATCCGTCGAATTCGGAGTCTCCGCCTTCGATCTTGGCAGCCGTGACGCGTTCGATGGTTACGATCCAAACACGGGCGTCCACGCCGACACGCTCGACAACACCAGGAACCGCCTCGCCGCAGGACGGCTGGGGCTAAGCTTCGGAAGCCAGTCGAACGGTTTGAGCGGAACTTTCGCAACTTCTCTGCTCAACTCTTCCGATCGCAATTTCCTTGCACGCGAGGAGCAGAACTGGACCAAGGGAAGCCGCTGGACCACGGATGCCCAGATCCAATATCGATTTGCTGCGGGAGCAATTAGCAACACCGCAATCGTCGCGCTGGATCATGACGACGAGCGTTTCCATGCCGGCGATGCGATCTATGGGGGAGCAAGCGACCAGGACCGGCGCCGGACGCATGATGCTGTCACTGCGGAGTGGGGGTCGGAGCTGGCACCGATTGTTGCAGATATCGCGCTGCGCCGCGACATGTTTAGCGCCTTCAGCGATGCGACCACGTTTCGCGCTTCACTCCTGGGCAACGTCGGCGACGGTTTCTCCCTCACGGGCTCCTATGCCGAGGGAATCGCGCAGCCCACCTTCTTCGATCTCTACGGGTTTTTCCCTCACTCATTCGTTGGCAATCCATCGCTCCGGCCTGAGGCCTCACGCGGCTTCGAAGCCTCAGTTCGTTACCGCAAAGGGCCGTTGGATGCCGCGGTCACGACTTATCGGCAGCGCCTCCACGACGAGATCGTGGACACATTTGATCCGGACACATTCCTCTCAAGCACGATCAACCGTAGCGCAACGAGTCATCGCTCAGGCGTCGAGATCGAACTCGGCTGGTCGCTGGGCGATTGGCTGCGGCTATCAGCCAATTACGCCTATCTGCACGCGACCCAACCTGACTCGGCAGAAACCGGTCAGGTACGCGAGGTGCGTCGGCCGAAGAATAGCGGCTCAATTGCGCTCGATGGAGCCGCAGGCAAGCTGACTTACGGTGCATCGATCGCCTACGTCGGCGCGAGATCGGACACCAACTTCGATGTCTTCCCGGCTGCGCCCGTGACGCTCAACGCCTATTGGATGGCGAGCGGCCGGGTAGCCTACGCATTGCGGCCAGGGTTGGAAGCCTTCCTTCGAGGAGCGAACCTGCTGAACCAGCGCTATCAGGATGTCTTCGGCTATCGCACAGAAGGGCGAGCCGGTTACATCGGCTTCCGGATCAGTTCTTTGGCGGATCGGCGATCATCGCCGTAAAGCTCGCTTCGGCGGCGAGCTTGCCTTCGACCAGTGCTCGGCCCGTAAACTTGCAGACGCTCAACCGTTTCTGGACGAACTCAACCTCGAGCCGGAGCAGGCAACCGGGTTCCACCGGCACCCGGAATTTGGCGCCTTCGATCGCCATGAAATAAACGAGCTTGCCCGATCCAGCCAGCCCGAGAGATTCGACGGCAAGCACTCCAGCCGCCTGCGCCAGCGCCTCTACGATAAGGACGCCCGGCATGATCGGCCGGCCGGGAAAATGCCCCTGGAAAAACTCCTCATTGATCGTCACCGCCTTGATGGCAACGATTCCCGTTTCCGGGTCGAGGCTCTCGACCCGGTCGACTAGGAGCATAGGATAGCGGTGCGGCAACGCCGCCATGACTCGCTGGATATCCAGCGGGCCACCGGCGGTGTTCGTCGCTCCTTCGCTCACCGGCCCTGCGTCTGACCGGTTGTTTGCTGTTGCTGCATCGGAGTGACGCTCACCGACGGCAGCTGCTGATTCAGAGCCGAAAGGACAAGGCTGGTCACGTCCAAACCCGTGTCATTGGCCAGCGTGGCGTTCTTTGACAGGACAATGGCGGCGCGGCGTTGAGCGCGGATTTGTTCGACCACCTGAACCAGCTTTTCGCCGATCTGCTGCTGCACATGGGCTTGCGTGGACTGGATGGTGGCAGCGGAGCTCTGCAATTCCTGCTGTGCCTGATCTTCCTTGGTTTGAAGGGCCTGCGCCTTCGCCTTCAAGGCTGGCCCAGGAGCCTTCGTACCCAAGGCCTTCGCCTCCGAATCGATCGACTGCGCTTCCGTCTGGAACTGCTGGGCGAGCGTATTGCGCCGGGTCTGCAGCGCATTCGCTTGCGATTGGAGTTGAGCGCGAGCAGCGACGCAGGCGGTGCAGCTCTGCATTACGGTGTCGGTGTCGACGATCAGGATTCCAGTAGCGGCTTGTGCGTGTACCACTGCGGGGGCCGTCATCAGGGCTGCCGAAGCGGCGGCGAACAGAAGAGTCTTTCTCATCAGAATTGGCTTCCTACGTTGAATGTGAACAATTTCGTGTCGTCGCCCTTCTGCTTCATCAGGGCTTTGGCAAAATCGAGCCGGAGCGGCCCGAAAGGCGATATCCAGTTGAAACCGACGCCCACCGACAGTCGAGGACGGGGCGAATTGCCGAAGAATTCTTCCTTGTACCCGGGGGTGAAGACTGCCCCTGTCGGGCAGTTAGCCGCAGTCTGACCGGGGTTGAGGTTCGTGCTGGTAACTGCCGTTGCAGTAGTGACCGTGCAGACGCCTGGAATATCCGTCAACTCCGGCTTTTTCAGGCCCCACACAGAGCCAGCATCGACATAGACCGAAGGCCGGATACCCATGCTCTTGATAGCGGAGCCAACAGGCAGTTCGAGCTCGATCCGGCCGTGATAATATTCGTCACCGCCCAATGCGTCGGTGATGATGTTCTGACTGGTGAGCGATGGATTGGTGATTACCCCATTCGAATCGTATGGAATACGAATGACGCGTGGTCCGATCCCGCGGATGTCGAACCCGCGGATGTCGTCGATGAAGAACCGGTCCGTCAGATGGATCGGGTCGCGGCCGGGTCCGGGGCTCTTCTGAAGCGCCTTGATGTAGCCGCCCTCGGCATGCGCCGAAAGCACCCAGCCTCCGCCTAGATCGTGATACTTGGTCGCGTTGACGATGGTCCTAAGATAGCGGACATCGCCGCCTAGCCCAGCGAAATCCTCCGAAAGCGAGAAGACCTGGCCGCGTGTCGGATGGATTCCGTTGACGTCGCTATAGAGGACCGAAAGCCCAACCGCGGACGTCAACCGGTTGCCGATTTCATCGCAGAGATAGCGGCCGGCCTTCAGCGGATCGCAAACGCCGTTTGTGTAATAGAGCGTCTTGTCGAGCGTAACATCGTTCTGGGAGAGCCCATAGCGGGTCGCTAGCGTCAGGTATTCCGTGATCGGGAACCCAAGGCTGACACGCCCGCCGGTGCTGAGCTGCGAATAGGTGGTATTACGATCCAGGCCTCCGCCGGAATTGGTCAGATAATTGAACGACCGGTAGTCGGTCCGGAACAGCTGCGTGTTCAGCGAGATCGCCTTGTCGAACAGGTAAGGTTCGGTGAAACCGAGATTGATCGATTTTCCGTAGGCCGAATAACTCACGCCGGCGGATAGGTCCTGCCCCATGCCGCGGAAGTTGCTCTGTTCGACCGAGACCTGCGCGAGGAATTTCTCGTACGTCGAGTACCCGAGCTGGAATTGCAGCTGTCCGGTCGACTTCTCTTCCAGGTTCGTCGTGAGCACGATGCGATCAGGCGACGAGCCTTCGGATTGTTTGACCTCGATGTTGTCCTGGAAATAGCCGAGCGATTGAATTCGGTCCTGTGATCGCTTCACTTTCATCGCGTTGAACGCGTCGCCTTCGTTCAACCTGAACTCGCGCCGTACGACCTTGTCGTGCGTGTTGGTATTGCCGTTGATGTCGACGCTTTCCACGTACACGCGCGGGGTCTCGCCTACCTTGAAGGTGAGATTCATCACGTGATTCTTCGGATCGCGATCATAGGCCGGCTCGATGTCCGCAAACGCGTAACCGAGATTTCCCGCAGTCTCATTGAGCGCGGTTACGGTGTCTTCAACTGCCTTCGCGTTGAACCAGTCGCCTTGCTTCAGGTGAACCTGCTGCATGATCTGCGAGGGTGGAAAATCCCGAAGCTGGCTGTCCGCCTTGACGGTTCCGAACCTGTAGCGCGGCCCTTCGTCGATCACATAGGTGATCACGAAATCGCGCCGGTCGGGTGTGAGTTCCGCGAGAGCCTGGACTACACGAAAATCCGCATAGCCCTCGGTCAGATAGTAAGCACGCAGCTTCTGCTGGTCGGCCGCGAGCCGATCCGGGTCGTAACCGGTATTCGAGCTGAGGAAGCCGAGAACACCACCGGATTGGTGGCTGAACATCTGCTTGCGAAGGCGATCCTCGCTGAACGCGTGATTGCCAATGATGTTGATCGCCCGGATCTTGGATTTCTCGCCCTCGCTGATCTTGAAGATCAGGTCGACGCGGTTCTGGCTGAGGTTGACGATCTGCGGATCGACGCTGGCCGCGAAACGCCCCTGCCGCTTGTACAGTTCGATGATCCGGTCGACGTCGGCCCGAGCCTTGGACGGGGTAAAAATTTCGCGTGGCTTTTCCTGGATCTCGGGCGTGATCTTGTCGTCCTTGATCCGCTTGTTGCCGTCCAGGACTATCCGGTTGATGACCGGATTTTCCTTGATGTTGATGACGATGTCGCCGGTCAAGCCGCCATCGATGACCACGTCCTTGAAGAGCTCGGTCGCGTACAGGTCCTTCAAGGCCTGATCGAGGGTCGAGGCGGTGTAGACCTCGCCCGGGCGAAGGTTCGAGTAGGAAATCACCGTCGCCGGCTCGAGCCGCTCGTTGCCTCGCACCGCGATCGAGTGGATCACCCCCTGGGTCGGTGCGGGCGCCGCAGGAGCGGCGGCGGGCGCCGCCGCCGGCGTCGAATTAGCGGGTACCGCCGTGCCCGATGTATCCGGTGCGGGCGCAAGTGTGTCGGCAGGGGTGCCGTCGTCGGTTGGAGCAGTGGGCGACGTTGGAGTCGGCGGTGGAACAGGCGCGGGTTGCGCCATCGTCACAGCGGGCCATGCGCCGAGAATCGTGCCAACCAGGAGCACAGTACCCGCGCGCTTGCCGATCGTTTTTGATGAAATCACGCGTTCCCGCCCTTAGAGTTTTATCGCGGCCGCGAAGCGCACCGCTGTGTGGTTGCCTGCCCCTGCCCCAAGCCCGTCAGCCAATCAAGCGCCCCAACCGATCCCAGAGGCCGAAAGAGCCGAGATCGTTCATCGTCAGCAACAGATACACAGCAGCGATGAATGCAAGACCCCCGCGAAACGCCCACTCCTGGAATTTGAGGCTGACCGGACGGCGCCGAAGCGCCTCCAAAACATAGAAGAACAGGTGTCCGCCATCCAGCATGGGGACTGGCAAGAGGTTGATGAATCCGAGATTAATTGAAAGGAAGGCGAGGAACTGGACAAACACCAAAGGTCCAAGCGCAGCCTGCTGCCCGACCACCTGGGGCAGCTTGAGAGGTCCCATGATCTCATCAGACGCCATGCGGCCGCTAACGGTCCGCCAGATCCCTTCAGCCGTGGCGACGGTCAGAACGTACGTGTAGCGCGCGGCCTGCGGGATGAGCTCCAGCGGCGGCACCGTTTTCGACTGCTCTCCCGTCGCGAATACCCCGAGTCGGCCTACGTGAAAACTCTGCCCGAAGCGGTCGTGCTCGACAGCCGTTGCTAATTTCGCCTTGAGCACCGCCGGTTGGCCGTCACGCCTAAGGCCTATCGTCACATCTTCGCCGGGCCGCAGCGCAACGATCCGCTCCAGATCTTCGAAGCTTGACGCATCCTCGCCGTTTACTGCTTCGATCCGGTCACCGGCGCGAATTCCAGCCGTTGCTGCGGGACTTCCCTTTTGCACAGCCGCAACGACGCTTGGTGTGCTCGGCATGCCAAACACGGCGAAGAACCCGGCGAAGATCAGGATGGCCAGGAGGTAATTCGCCGCGGGGCCGGCGAGGACAATCAGGAACCGCTGCCAAACCGGCTTCACCGGAAAGCTGCGGTCCCGAAGTTCGGGCGGTAGCTCCTGCACATCGCCGGGCGTGCTAGCTGCGCTCATGTCCCCGATGAAACGGACGTAACCGCCAAGCGGAAGCCAGCCCACCTTCCACCGGGTTCCTCGCTTGTCGGTCCAGCCAAAAATTTCTCGACCGAACCCGATCGAAAAGGTCTCGGCGCCAACTCCGAAGAGACGTCCAACCAAATAGTGGCCAAGCTCATGGAAGAATACGAGCGGACTGATCGCTGCGATGAAGGCTAGGACAATCAGCCAGATCGGAGGTTGGGCCAGCATCAGGCGCAGCCTGCTTTCAACGTAGCTGCAACACGTGTCCGTGTCTCGCGATCGAGCTCCACTACATCGGCGATGTTCTTGGGGACAGGCGCCGAAAAATTCGCGAGAGTCTCCTCAACAGTTGACGCGATCTCGATGAACCCGATCCTGCCGGCCAGGAACATCTCGACGGCAATCTCATTCGCCGCATTGAGGACAACCGATGCTCCCCCTCCACTCGCCAATGCCTCACGGGCGAGCCGGAGTGCCGGAAAGCGCTCCGGGTCCGGCGCCTCGAAATCAAGGCGGGCAAGCTCGATAAGATCAAGCCTTGCCGCCGGAGTCTGGATCCGCTCGGGCCAGGCGAGCGCGTAGGAAATCGGGATCCGCATGTCCGCCGAACCAAGCTGCGCAAGCAGTGAACCGTCGATGAACTCGACGAGGGAGTGCACAATGGATTGTGGATGAACGACAATGTCGATCTTTTCCGGAGGAAGCCTGAACAGGTGATGGGCCTCGATCAGCTCCAGGCCTTTGTTCATCAGCGTGGCCGAATCGACAGAGATTTTAGCGCCCATCGACCATTTTGGATGGGCAACCGCCTGTGCGGGAGTGGCTTCACGCAGATGCTTCTCGCTCGCGCCTCTGAAGGGGCCACCGCTGGCCGTCAAGATCAATCTTGCGACATCTTTCAAACGATTCCCGGCAAGGCATTGAAAAATCGCATTATGCTCGCTGTCCACGGGCAACAGCCTGGCCCCGCTCTTTTGCGCCGCTTGAGTCATCAATGGGCCGGCGGTGACCAGTGCCTCCTTATTGGCGAGAGCCACCGTCTTTCCTGCCTCCACCGCAGCCATGGTCGGCAACAAGCCGGCGCAACCGACGATCGCCGCCATCACCCAGTCACCGTCGCCGGCGGCGGCCTGGGTCAGTGCTTCGGGACCTGCTGCCGCTTCGCAGCCGCTACCTTCGAGCAGCGCTTCCAAATCCCCGAGGCGCCGAGGGTCGGCGATGACCGCAAGCCGCGCGCGGGTGCGCCGGGCGGCGCTCGCAAGTTCCTCCACGTTGCGCTTTGCGGTTAAGGCCACGACCTCAAACCGCTCGGGCGCGCGCTCAAGCAGGTCGAGGGTCGATCGTCCAACGGATCCCGTGGCCCCGAGAATTGAGACCTTCTTTTTCACGCGACGCCGATCAATACCGCGACTGCAGTGAGTATCGCTACCGGGAGAAGGCCATCCAGGCGATCGAACACCCCGCCATGGCCAGGCAACAAATCACCGGAATCCTTCACCCCCGCGCGGCGCTTCATCCAGCTTTCGAACAGATCGCCGCCCTGGGCTGCGATCGCGAACAGGGGCGCCAGCAGGTCCAACGTGTACCGCAATCCCGACACGAAAGCCCAGGTGCTTCCGAGCACAAGAGCGGCCACAACACCGCCGTACAGACCTGCCCTCGTCTTCCCCGGGCTGACGGCCGGGGCCAGCTTGGGGCCGCCGATCGCGCGGCCAACGAAGTAGGCGCCGATGTCGGTCGACCAAACGACAATGAACACCCAGAAGGTGATGACCAGCCCCCCGTTCGGCAGCGCGGGATCGGCGCGCTCACGTATCCACAACAGCGCGCAGGCGGCTGCGACAACATAGACGAAACCCGCCGCTGCCCACGCCACGCCCCACCCGCGAGACAGCCTGGTCCACTCGTAAAACACGGCGGTCGCTGCAGCAGCCACCAACACGGCGAAATAATAGCCGCCGACCACCGCCGATGCGATGGCGATGGCGATCATCACGACGCCCGATAGCGTCCGGATGGCGAGCTCGCTCACCGGCCGCCAAATCGGCGTTGGCGGGTCGAATATTGGTTCAACGCCCCCATGAAGGCAGCCTCGTCAAAATCCGGCCACAGGACTGGGGTGAACACCAGCTCGGAATACGCCACCTGCCAGAGCAGGAAGTTCGACAAACGAACTTCCCCTGAGGTTCGGATGAGGAGATCGAGCGTCGGGAGGTCGCGGGTATCGAGCTCGCCCTCGATAGCGTCTTCGTCAATCGATGCCGGTTCGAGGGTGCCCGCCGCAGCCTTTTCAGCCAACCGCTGCGCCGCGCCGGCAATCTCCGCCCGCGAGCCGTAATTGAGCGCGATGACAAGCGTCAGCCTTGTATTCGTCGCGGTCCGCTCGACTGCGCGCTCAAGCCTCTGCGCCAGATCCGGCCCGAAAGCTGAATAGTCCCCTATCAACCGGAGCCGGACCCGCTCCTTCTGCAGGGTCGCAAGCTCCCGCTCCAGATAGTAGCGCATCAGCGCCGTGAGGTCGGAGACTTCCTCGTCGCTTCGTCGCCAATTCTCCGAAGAGAAGGCGTAAACGGTGAGTACCTCGACTCCTCGGTCCGCAGCCATCTGCAGCGTTCGCCGGAGGGCCTCTGCTCCGGCCTTATGGCCCGCAACTCTCGGCAGACGGCGCTTCTCAGCCCAGCGGCCGTTGCCATCCATGATAATCGCCACATGGCGCGGGATGGCGGCGCCTCCGCCAAGTCCGTTGGCGGGCTCGGGCGCGGTCGCCGGATTCACTTGCCGAGGATTTCCTTTTCCTTGGCGGCGGAGAGATCGTCGACTTCTTTGATTGTGTCGTCGGTCAACTTCTGGACGTCGGTTTCGAGCCGCTTGCGCTCATCTTCGCTGATCTCGTGCTTCTTTTCGCTTTGCTTCAACTGGTCCATGCCGTCGCGGCGGACGTTGCGGACCGCGACCTTCGCCTTTTCGGAGTATTGACCGACCAACTTCGCAAGCTCCTTGCGGCGTTCCTCGGTCAGCTCCGGAATAGGCAGGCGAATCAATTGCCCGTCGGTGACTGGATTAAGGCCCAGTCCCGCCGAGCGGATCGCTTTCTCAACCGGCTGCACGTTCGATCGATCCCAGACCTGCACCGTCAATAACCGCGGCTCCGGCACCGAAACCGTCCCGACCTGGTTGAGCGGCATGTGCGCGCCATACACTTCAACCTGGATCGTATCGAGCAGAGCCGTCGACGCCCGACCGGTTCGAAGCCCGGCAAGCTCATGCCGAAGCGCGTCAACGGCGCCGTGCATGCGCCGCTGAAGGTCGGCTTTGTCGATGCCAGTGGTCATGCTTTACTCCTCATTTTGAACGATCGTCGCGGTTCCGCGCCCGGCCAGCACTTCGGCAAGATTGCCGGTCTGGCGGATATTAAAGACGACGATCGGAATATTGTTATCCCGGCACAGCGCCACGGCGGCCGCATCCATGACCTTCAAATCGTCCCCCAGCACCTTGTTGAAGGCGAGCGTAACGTACCGCGTGGCGCTGGCGACCTTCTTCGGGTCAGCATTGTAGACCCCGTCGACGCTTGTCCCCTTGAACAGCGCGTCACATCCCATTTCCGCAGCACGAAGAGCGGCGGCGGTGTCGGTGGTGAAATAGGGATTGCCGGTGCCCGCGGCGAACAGGACGATGCGCCCCTTCTCCATGTGCCGCATCGCCCGGCGTCGGATATACGGTTCACACACGGCAGCCATCGGGATCGCTGACAGCACGCGGGTGTCGATTCCCTGGTTCTCGAGCGCATTCTGGAGCGCGAGCGCGTTCATCACCGTCGCTAGCATGCCCATGTAATCCGCGCTGGTGCGATCGAACCCTTTGGCCGCCGCGGCGATCCCGCGAAAAATGTTGCCGCCGCCGACGACCAGGCAGAGTTCGTGCCCCTGCCCCTTGGCCGCGGCAATTTCCGCCGCGAGACCGTTAACGGTCTGCGGATCGATCCCGAACTGCCCCGACCCCATCAGGGCTTCGCCCGATAGCTTCAGAAGGATCCGGTTGAAGCGCGGGCGGGTCATCGGGCAGGCTGTCCTTCAGATATAACAAGGGCGGCCACGCCTTTATGGCGCAGCCGCCCCGATTCCAACAGCTTTGCGAGTCTGCCTTAGGCGACCGGCTCGGCTTTGTTCGTTCCGGCCGCAGCAGCGACTTCGGCAGCGAAGTCTTCCTGTTTCTTCTCTATCCCCTCGCCGAGCTGGAAGCGAACGAAGGCAGACACTTCGATCCCTGCGCCGGCTTCCTTGGCGGCGGAGGCTACAACGTCGGCGACCGGAGTCTTGTTGTCCATCACGAACAACTGCGACAGCAAAGCGCTTTCCTTGCGGAACTTGGCGAGACCGCCTTCCACCATCTTCTCTGCGATGTTCTGCGGCTTGCCGCTTTCCTTCGCCTTCTCGATCGCGATCGATCGCTCGCGCTCGATCAGCGCAGGGTCCAGAGCATCGCCCGTCAGCGCCAGCGGGTTCGCAGCGGCAACGTGCATCGCCAGCTGCTTGCCGAGCGCCTGCAGGGTTTCCGCCGGTGCGGTGCTTTCCAGGGCGACGAGCACGCCGATCTTGCCGAGACCCGGAGCAGCGGCATTGTGGACGTAGGACACGACCGCGCCCTGATTCACGGTCAGCACGGCGGCACGGCGAAGCGACTGGTTCTCGCCGATGGTGGCGATGTTGTTGGTCAGCTTCTCGGCAACCGTTCCGCCGCCCGGGTAAGCCGCATTCGACAGCGCCTCAATGTCGCTTCCCGACTCGAGGGCCAGCTTGGCGACGTTGCGAACGAAGTCCTGGAACCGGTCGTTGCGGGCGACGAAGTCGGTCTCGGAATTGACCTCGACAGCGGCGCCGCGAGTGCCCTCAACGGCAACACCGACGAGGCCTTCGGCCGCGGTGCGTCCCGCTTTCTTGGCGGCGGCGGCAAGCCCTTTGGCGCGCAGCCAATCGACCGCGGCCTCCATGTCA
>Ga0157369_10007304_pt1 | contig 12719 bp, 9 predicted proteins | sample C25metaG_FD_113461 | JGI IMG/M metagenome (GOLD analysis project Ga0157369, IMG submission 113461) | Corn rhizosphere microbial communities from Kellogg Biological Station, Michigan, USA - C2-5 metaG | ecosystem: Host-associated > Plants > Roots > Rhizosphere > Soil | place: USA: Michigan...
ACACATGTCACTCTAGATGTAGTCCGAGAGACGCTCGACACCGGCCTGTTTCGATCTTTAGGACCGCATCGGATTGGGTTCTCACATCAGACGTACTCAGAATTTCTGGCGGCGCAGTATCTTGTCGATCACGGAATGGGGGCTACCGAGATCCTTAGGCTCATCCTCCATCGAGACGGATCCGGCAAAGTGGTGTCGCACCTGCGGGAGACCGTCGGGTGGTTGGCGGCCGTGATTCCCGAGGTCCTCCACGCCGTTCTTTCGACGGACCCCGCCAGCTTGCTCGCCTGTGACACGTCGCTTGCCTCGGACGCGGATCGACGGGCGCTAGTCCTTCGGATTTTGCAACTTTTTGATGCCGAAGAGTTCTTCGACATCGAGCTTTTGGCAACGGAAGGGAACCGCCAGGACGGCGCACGCCTCAAATATGCCGAAATCGCCGGAGATCTGAAACCGTACATCCTCGATAAGTCCAAGCGAAGCCTAACGCGTTGTGCGGCGATCCTCATGGCGCGATTCACGCGGCAGGCAGAGTTGCAAGGAGATCTGGTGAGTGTTGCGACCGATCACGACGACTTCCTGGAAGTCAGGGTGGCGGCAGCAATGGCGATCAGGCTGGTCGGAAATGAAACCTCAAGAGTCGGCTTGAAAGGGCTTGCCACGGATCCGTCCATTGATGATCCGAGTGACGAACTGAAAGGTGCCGCACTGGCGGCTACATGGCCGGAAAGTTTGACTGCTGACGAACTATTTCACGCTCTAACTCCGCCGAAGAGGTTGAATTTCATCGGCGAGTATCAGCGGTTTCTGACGAGCAATTTCGCGTCGAAAATCGTTCCAGCAGATATGATCCGGGGACTCCAGTGGGCACAGATTCATGCGCCGAAGGTCCGAGCCGAGCATACGCTTCTCCGTAACGCGGCTTTCCGGATCGTAACCGAGGGCATCGATGATTTCAACGACACCGAGGTGTGCAAGCTGATCGCGAATATCCTGATCGAGAACGCGCGATCTGCGACGCCCGCCGTAGAGCGAAAATTGGCTTCTAATATTGATGCTCGCATCGCCATTGCCCGAGTGGCAATGCGGATTGCGGCAGATTACTGGAGCTTTTGGTGGCTGAGACGCGTCGGTCTGATCGTGGACGGAGACATCCCGTTTCTGTTGGATGAGTTCGAAGCCTCGCAGACTGACGATGTGCGAGAAAAGATCGCTTTTTTGATCGCGAACATCCTTGATTGGGGGCCGCGGCCCGACGAGGAGTTGATTGAGCGGATCTTTGTCGTTGGCGGAGCAAGTAAGATTTTATCGGCGGCATTAATGCCGGTTTTGGGTTATGTCAACCTCGATTCAGAAGAAGCAGAGCGCCAGAAGGATCGCTACCGAGCGCTTCTCAAACCAGAGGAGCCTGCGTCTAGGCCCGAGCCGACTCTGACTCCGAACCTTGATGATCTTCTAAGCCAGAGCAATGATGTTTTAGCTTTTTTGAAAATCTGTCACCGCCTCACTGGCAACGAGTTGGAGTTAAGAAATGGAGTCCTGCCAGGATGGAACCAACTCACGGCTGAGGTGCGGAACCGCATTATGGACGCAGGCCGGGCATATCTGAATGGCTATTGCGTGTCGAGCACGGCATGGATGGATCTCTCCGAGATTTGGTTCGCAGTCACTTGCGGTTACTGGGCGCTACGGGTGCTGGCACAGGTCGAGCCGCGTTTACTTGATGAACTGAGTGGCGATGTCTGGTACGCCTGGATGCCTAGCGTCTTTGGCGACCATTACCGTGAAGAAGTACCCGACGATGTGCACACCGCAGTTCTCAAGACCGCTTACCGACTGGCACCCGCCAGATTCCGAGAATTGATCGATCGATTCATTGACTCACAGAACAGAGTTTCGGGTGAAGTCTTCATGTTGGACCGCACGAAGCCGGTCTGGGATCACGAGATCGCTGAATTGCTTCGTTCAAGGCTCCAAGACTCCACCATGAGCCCAAAGAGCTTCGGTCGCATTCTTGATGCACTCATGAAGGCGGAAGACGCCGAGGCGCTTCGGATCGCAAAGCAGGTAGTGGTAGCGGCGAAGCACGCTTCACCGCAGGAGCTGAAAAAACCAATCCAAGCGGCTCTGGAACTTGTTACCCGTAACCCGTCCGAGGGGTGGAAAGTCATATGGCCAGTGGTTCAGACGAACGATGATTTCGCCAAACATCTGTTCAGTCATTACGCAATCGATCCGTTCAGTGCCGATGCCGTGCTGTTCCTTGACGGACTTGGGGCAAACGAGTTGGCTGAATGGTATATCTGGCTTTCGGAACACACAGCTTTAGCTGACGGCGATGAGCCCCGAAGACCATCAGCCTTGGGCGGTTTTGAAATGCACCATTCCAACAATGGCTGGTACTGGCTGAGTACAACCATCTTGAATAGGATTATTCTTAGCGGCCTTCCCGGGTCTGTTGAAGCCGTGCGCCGTCTTGACCGGATTGTTCCGGATCATAAACTGAAACCTGTCGTGTCGATCACGCAGGAAGTTGCACGTGAGAAAGCTTGGATGCCGCCTTCGCCCTCTGAATTGATCGAACTGGTATCCGGTTCATCTCCTGGAACGATTGACGGTGGGATTAAGAAACCACGGGATTTAGAAAGCGAGACCATTCCTGGAACAGGGAAGGTAGACACGAAGCCCACCCTTGCTGCACGGTTAGCAGAAGCCGAGAAGGTGTCAGATCTCAAGTTGAGAGATATGTACGTTGCCGTTATTCGATACCAATGGTATTTCGCTGAACTTCGGGAGCTCAAAATTGCCACCAAGAAGCATCAGACTCCAGATCTATTGAAACAGCGGTTCCCGGATTTCGAGCTGTGGGCCATCTTGGAAAGAGCCGATATAGCGGATATCATCGATGGCGCGTTCACTCCAGGGCGTTTCTCTTGGTCGTTGATCAAACGGCTTAATGGTCTGGATGGGAAAGATGACCGCACCCTGAAGAACTACCGCAGAGCGCTTCGAGCGGCCGGCATTTCCGTTTAGACGCTCGCGCTTTCCCCTTCCCCCTCCCAGTTTTCACCCTCTTTCACCTTGGTTAGGCGGTTTTTTCACCTCGATGCGATGAGACACTATTTTCGCCAGAAAGAATTAGGCGATGCCAGGATCGGATCCCAAGATGAAGCCGTGCAGAGCGGGCGCATCGAACGTCCCGCGGCAGGAAACCGCCGTAAGTGTCACCGAACACTTTATCTCTGATGGACTTCGGTCGTTCGTAGACGATTGCGTTGTTCCGGCGCTGGTTGAAAGATTTCTCCGCAGCCGTCAGTTGCCACAATTGGTGACCTCCGAGCATAATGTGGACCAGCCATGAGATGCGCAGTCTACGCCCGATACTCATCTGACCTTCAACGCGAGTCGTCCGTGGAGGATCAAATACGGAAGTGCCGGACCTTCGCAGAATCGAAGGGTTGGTTTGTTTTGGAGGAATATGTTCGAAGCGATCAGGAGATATCGGGCGCCTCGCTCGCGGGCCGACCGGCCCTCGGATTTCTGTTGGCAGCCGCGAAGCGGCATTCTCGGCCTTTTGATCGCATCCTGATAGACGACACATCGAGGTTGTCCCGCAACCTTGCGGACGCCCACAAGATGGTAGCAACTCTTCGATTCAACGGTGTTGGCGTGACGTTTGTCAGCCAGAACATAGACACCTTAGACAAGGCGTCGTGCCAACTCGTCACCCTCAACGGAATGATGGATGAGCAGTACCTGGTCGGTCTCGCCGATAAGGTGCATCGAGGCCAGGAAGGCCGGGTGCTTAGAGGCCTGAACCCAGGGGGTAAGCTGTACGGCTACAACAACGTGCCGATCTTGAATCCGAATCGTCCTGGCAAATATGGCCAGCCAGCCGTTGATGGAGTGGATCAGGAAATCAATCCGGGGCAGGCGGAAGTTGTTGTGAGGATCTTCGGGATGTATGCCTCTGGCATGGGTTTGGCCTTGATAAGCAAGACGTTGAACGCGGAAGGCATCCCGGCGCCGCAGCCACCACGGACAAGAGAATTGCAGGCGTGGTGCCCATCTTCTATTCGGGAGATGCTGCGAAACGAACTCTACAGGGGTGTCCGGGTTTGGAACCGAACTGCAAAGACAAGGAATCCGGAGACGGGCCGCAAGGTGAGCAAAGCCCGACCGAAGGAAGACTGGCAGCGCGTTCCGGTTCCTAAGCTGCGCATCGTGTCGGAGGAACTCTGGACCGCAGTGCAATCCAGAATCGCGCAGTTGCACACAAAGCATGTTGCCGCACGGCTTGGCGGAATGAACCGCACTGCCGGAGGCCGATCTTATCTATTCAGCGGGTTGCTGGTTTGTGGTATCTGCAAATCCAGGTTGGTAATCATCAGCGGCCAAGGCAAGAGGGGGTATGTTCGTTACGGTTGCCCCAGCCATCGTTACCGCGGCGTTTGCAACAACGCCGTCACTATCCGGCAGGACCGTCTTGAGGAGCAGCTGCTAGCCGAAATCGAACAGCGGATCTCGAATCCCACCATGATCGAGCATATTCTGGTTCGCTTTCAGGCAGAACTGCAGAAGCGCCTTGCAGTTCTTCAGCGCCAAAATGTCGGGTTGGATAGCTTGCGGCACGACCGGTCGATATTGAAGGCCAAGACCCAGCGACTTGTCGAAGCCATCACCGCAACTGGACATTCTCCCGCCCTGCTCTCCAGTCTGAGTGACTCGGAACGCCAGATGGCGGAATTGGATCATCGAATTGAGACTTTCAAGCCGATCAACATACAGACGACGCTCGAAGAAATCCGGAAATTCGTTTCGAGCAACACATTGAACTTAAGGGATTTGCTGCACCAGGACGCGAGTAGGGCGAAAGCTGCCCTGTCTCGTCACATTGGCCAGCTCACCCTAAACCCAAAGCAGACCCCATCCGGATCGATTTACGAAGTATCCGGTGGGGTAAACCTGCTGAATCAGGATGTAATGCAGGTGGTGGCCAGGGACGGAATCGAACCGCCGACGGTGCGCAAGGGCAAATGGACATCAGTCAAACTGGATTTGTCCAACCGAACGGGCAGCCGTATGCGCCCACGAAAATCGCCGACTACTGTAAGGATGCGATTGCTTGCACAGCCGGTGGCGTGGCAATTTATCTGACCTCGGGATTTTATAATGAAGAGGTCGCTGATCAAATGACGACTCTTGTTCACGAGCTACTTCACGTGACTTTCAATGGTGCATCAGATGACGAAGTCGCCAATAAATTTCACCTCTCGTACGACAACAACAATCCGGCCAATACATCAAGTAGGGCCATAACAGATTGGCTGAACAAGGATTGCGGGCGACTAAGATGAGACTTCTCTTTGGGCTTTGTCTAATTGCGACGGGCATACGTGGAGATACTACGACCTACGATGTTCTTTTTTCGGGCATACGGGAGACATCCATGACTCTAAGTCCCGGCGCGTTCGGCGAGAGGTATGTAGAGCAAATTGCTCGCGGGCAACTGGCGCGAACCCCTCGTCCACACATCATCCATTTGCAAATATACGGGGCTGGCATGGGGGCTCCAGTTCCTAAGCCCGACCATTTTAACTTCGAACATTGGCGTGAAGAGTACCAGAGAGAAACAAAACTTACTTTTGAAATCGCGGAGATGATCGCTCGCGGGGACGATGTCGTCCTTCGCATGCGAAATGCAACTGGGACGATCAGCAAACGTGTTCTCTCTGGTAATGATCCTCTAACCTTACTTGCGCAGGGACAGAAGTTCGAGATTGTCTATTTCGACTTTGACGCGAATCGGCTCCCGACATTCAGCATCTTCATCCGAAGTACATCGCCTGTAGCCGCGAAGGATGGATTAGCTCTCTTTCAGGCATTGGAAACGTTGTTTCCAAAAATAGATGTGTCTATAGCAATCAGACCGGATATATGGTTCGTCAGAGCCACAAGATATCCCTTTCTGAACCCCTTTATCCAGGATCTCAGTCCACCCAATTCTGAAGACTACAATCGCTCCCGTACGGTGGAGTGCGACCGCCTGTCTGGCTCCGCGTCCTGTAAGTTGCAATAGAAGCGATCTTGTCGAGCGGTGTGGGCCTCGACTACGCAAAGGGCTCGCTCACGAAAACACGAGCCCTAAGACGGCGAGTTCCATCGGGGGCTTTAACGATCACTGTTTTGCGGATACCCGGTCACTCAAAAGCAAAGGGGCGATTAGCGGCTCCAGAGTACTTCTCTTTTCCGCACGTAGACACTCCAGGCGTTCCAATCCCCGTTCCGTGATCCGGGGGAACAAAAGGGGCCAGACGACATTTGGTGCCAAACAGTGAACGTGTTACTTCAACGGAGATACAAAATCGGTACGCTGGTCTCCGCCGGAGGACACCCAGAGAGAAGCTTGATCAGTTGCCTGGGAAACCGGGCGTGCCTGACTCCGAGAGAGATTTGGAAAAAGCGGAATGGAGAACCGCGCTGGTATAACCCCAAAACCCAGTTTCACCCGAGAGGCGAGTCTCGACAGGCCAAAGTTTTTGGAATGAAACGGAATGAAACTGGATTCTAGATGCTGTGTACATTATTGAAAACATGGTGGCCAGGGACGGAATCGAACCGCCGACGCCAGCCTTTTCAGGGCTGCGCTCTACCAACTGAGCTACCTGGCCGGGAGTAAACTACGAAGCCTTCACATTTTATCACGCGGCGCTTTTCAGCTGCTATCATACCGGTCCGATTGTCTGCCCCGACCCAATTGTCCGCCATTGCCGCGACCATTCGCGCGCCGTGCGCCACCAGAACGCCGTCAGCACCACCCCAATCGCGATCAGTCCAGCCGAAAGTCCGATCCATAAACCTGGCGCACCCAGGCCGCGCCAGAAGCACAACATCGCTCCCAGCGGCAGTCCGATCACCCAGTATCCGATCAGGTGGCACACCATGGGCGTACGCGTGTCACCCGCGCCTCGCAGCGAGCCCGTGACCACGATCTGCAGCCCGTCGAACAGTTGAAAGAAGGCCGCTACTCTCAGAATCGTCGCCGCAGTGGCAATCACCGCGGCGTCGGGGGTGAACACGCGCGCAATCCACTCGGGCACTGTCAGCAACACGACTGCTGCCGCCGACATCGCTATGGCGCCCAGTGCTAGCGCTGTCCATCCCGCGCGAGCAGCCCCGTGGCGGTCACCCTGTCCCAGCGCAAATCCGACTCGCACTGCAGCCGCCGAGCTGATACCCAGCGGCATCATGAACGTCGTGCTCACTGTCGTCAGAGCGATCTGATGTCCGGCAAGCGCAGTCGCGTTCAATTTACTCACCAATACCGTCACAGTGGCGAACACACCGATCTCAACCGCCATCTGTCCCGCCGCCGGCGCACCTAGCTTGATCAGCGCCCATATCCGGGCCGCCTCCGGCTTCCAGGAAAGCCGCCAAACTTCCGGGTCGTGCTTCAACAGAACATATGCCAGCGCACCCGCCATATATAGGCGTGAAAAACAAGTCGCCCAACCGGCTCCTTCCGCGCCTAGCCGCGGCGCTCCCAGATGACCCAGGACCAGGATCCAATTGCCCGCCAGATTCACCAGGTTGGCTGTGAGAAGCGTGATCATCACCGGGCGCGCGATGTGCAGCGCTTGCAGATAACGCCGCAGCGCGAAATAGATCAGCAACGGAGGCGCACTCCAGATCAGAGCGTGCAGATAGGGCCGCGTCGCGTCCAACACGGTCCGGTTGACTCCCACACTCGGCAGGATTGCTTCCAGCGCCCAAACCGCACCCATTACGATAGGGATCATGAACACCGCCATCCACACGCCGGACACCAGGGAACGATGATAGTCATCGCGATCTCGTGCGCCGAACGCGCGCGCCACCAACGTGTCGAGCCCCAGCAGCACGCCGGCCGAGCAGATTGCGATCCCGTAGAACACCATTGTGCCGAGACCCACGGCACCGATCGCTTCCGCGCCTACGCGGCCGACAAACATGGTGTCGACGACGCCCATCGCCATCCACCCCAGCTCGGCGAGCACAAGGGGACCGCCCAGGCGGATCATCTGTATGAGTTCTTCTCGCACCAGGCTCTCTATTTCCCGATACAGAATGTGGAGAAGATCCGGTTCAGAATATCATCGGCTGTGGTTGCGCCGGTGATGGCATCGATCGGCCGCAGCGCGGCGTAGAGGTCCAGCAAAACCATTTCATGCGGGATGCCGACAGTTGTTGCGGTACGCGCCTGCGCCAGAGCCTCGCCCGATTCGCGCAAGAGCTGCTCATGCCGAAGGCTGGTAATGAAGCCGCCTTCTTGCTCCAGCCGCCCGTCCGGAACATTTATACCAACGATGGTTTCCATAATCGCGTGCCTCAGTGGTTCGATTCCGGCGCCCGTGAGCGCGGAAACGGGCAGCGCACCAGGCACTTCGACCTGCGGCGCTAGGTCTGATTTGTTTGCGGCCACGAGTGTCTTGCCGTCCTGGCGCGCGCGCCGGATGAGCGCCTCATCCTCTGGTGCGAGGCGTTGTGACGCGTCCACAACGACCAGTGTCAGATCCGCATCCGCCATGGCCTGATAGCTGCGCGCGATTCCCAGCGACTCGACGACATCCTGCCCTATACGTACGCCCGCCGTATCCAGAAGCTTCACTGGAATCCCGCCGAGCGAAGCTGTCTCCGACACCACGTCGCGCGTAGTTCCAGGGATCGCGGTCACAATCGCCCGGTCTTGTTCCAGCAATCTATTAAAGAGGCTGCTCTTGCCGACATTCGGCCGTCCGACGATAGCGAGAGTGAATCCTTCGTGCACCAGCTTGCCGTAGGCGAAGCTGGCGGTGAGATCGGCGATAGCCGATTCAATGGGCTCCAAACGCCGCAGAATCTCCTCGGCCGGCGCAACGCTGATGTCGTCTTCCGCAAAGTCGATCCCGGCTTCGAGCAGAGCGACCAGTTCCAGCAACTGCTCCTTCACTGGCTTCAGCCGCAGCGATACAGACCCTTCCGCTTGTTGCGCGGCAACACGTGCCTGGTATAACGTGGTTGCCTCGATGAGATCGCGGATCGCTTCCGCCTGCGGCAGATCGATGCGGCCGTTGAGATACGCACGCAGCGTGAACTCGCCCGGTTCTGCCAATCGTGCGCCGGCTTGGCAGAGACCCTCCAGAGCGTAGCGCAGTACCACAGGCGATCCATGGCAGGCGATCTCCACTACATCTTCGGCGGTGTAAGATCGCGGGGCGGCAAAATACGTTACTACGACTTGATCTACAGCATGGTCGTCAGCATCAGGCAATATCGCCAATGCAGCGGACCAAGGCTTCCATTCGGGCGACCCGCCGGGAAATCGCAGAACGCGTTCGGCAATGGCGCGGGCGTCGGGGCCAGAAACCCGGATGAGGCCGATACCACCGCGGCCAAGCGGCGTGGAGATTGCCGCGATGGTATCACCGGTTCGCACAAAATCTTACAAGTTGAGTTTAGAAACGACGGCCGCGGTCCCCGTCTCGGCGCGGGCCACGAGGGCCACCAGGACCCCCGCCGGGACCACGGCCACGGTCGCGACCTCCGCCAAAGGGACGACGGCCTCGCGGAGTGTCGTCCTCGGGACGCGGACGCGGCGGACGAATCGGCTCCGGCAAAACTTTCAAGTCCGCGGGAACCACCACGACTTGCCGTATAGGGCCTTCGCCCACGCTCTCGCTCCGCACGTCCGTTTCATCGCGCAGCGACAAGTGCAGAATGCGCCGTTCACGGCTGTTCATGGGGCTAAAGTGGAACGGCACGCGCGTTTTCTTGACGCGTTCCGCTGCGGCCTGCGCGCTCATGCGCAGCTCTTGAATCCGCAGCATACGATGATCGTTGGCATCGAAACACAGGAGCGAATGTTGCTCTGGAGCCATGCCCAGCGCCTCGGTGGTCAATTGCTCAATCGCCAACAGAAGTTCCGCCTTGTTGGCAAGCAGCAGTTCTACATCCTGACCAGTGAAGCGTACCAGAACGTCTGGGTTCTCGAAGTCCGGATGCACGGTTTCGCCGGCGCTCACGGCATAGGTCAGCGCAAAGCCAGTCCGCTGGATGAGCAGATCAAGGAACTGCCGGATGCGCGGCTCAGATTCCGCAAGCGTGAACTTCTTTGACACCGTGTCAGACCCTATTCTTCTTCGCCTACTTTTTCTTTTTCTGGGGCGGACTCGGGATTACCGCTGGTGCAGGAGTTCCTCGGTTAAGCAACCACTGCTGTGCGACACCCACCAGACCGCTGGTCATGTAGTATAGTACCAATCCCGCCGACAGGTAGTAAAATATGTAGCCCATCACCAGCGGCATGAATAGCATCATCTTCTGCTGTGCCGGATCCATGCCTGGACTGGGCGTCATCTTTTGCTGCAGGAATTGTGTGACCACCAGCAGAACCGGCAATACGCGGATAGCCAGGGTTTCGGGCTGCGAGAGATCGTGCACCCAAAGCCAATTCGCCCCGCGCATCTCGATCGCCACTCTCAGTACCGTGTAGAAGCCGTACAGAAACGGGAGTTGGATGATCATCGGGATGCATCCCCCCACGGGATTGACCCCGTTTTTTTTGTACAGCTCCATCATCTCCGCCTGCTGCTCCTGCTTGCGGGGATCGCGCATGGGCAGGTCTTTATACTTGGCATTGATCGCCTGGATCTGCGGCTGTAGCGCCTGCATCTTCTTGGATGACCGCATACTTGAGAAGCGCAGAGGGAACAGCACCATGCTGATCGCGATCGTTACCACCACAATCGCCCAGCCGAAATTTTCGCCCGTCACGTGTTTCGCAGTCCACGTCAGAACGTAGAACAGCGGCTTGGCGATGAACCCGAAATATTTTCCCCAATCGATCAGCTTGTCCAGCTTGGGGTTTACCGCACCCAATATCTCCGAATCCTTGGGGCCGATGTACGCGTTAAACGAATTCAAACCGGAGCCGCCCACGCCCGCGCCGATTCGTTTCTCGTCGGCTCCGGTTGAGCCAGGAACCTGGTCGGAATAGGTGGTGACCGTCAAACCACCGCCCGCCGCGGTGGGAAGAACCAAGGCGGCGAAATAGCTGTCTTCGATGCCGGCGAAGGAGTACTGGCCGCTGGTGGTAACGGGACCCTTGTCGGCGGATTTCAAGGCGTTCTGTACTAGCTTTGAGTCCGCTTCGTCATAGTAGGGCACATCCTCGACGCTGGCCGGATTCACGATGGTCTGATCGCCGAAGCCGCCCCGCCAAGTCAGCTCATGCGGCAGCAGCACGCCGTTATCGACCACCTGAGATGTGATCCCCACCAGGTAGCTCTTGGGCATGAACTGGAAGGTTTTCTTGGTCGCCGTGCGCCCGTCCGAGTATTCGAACGTCACCTCGAGATCGCCGGACCGTTCCACCCGGAAGAGTCCCTTGTTGGGATCGTTAGGCGGCGCTTGGCTGCGGAACGCCACCGCGAACGGCGCCGGGACCTTCGACAAAGCCTTGGTATTCACCAGATCCAGTGGTTTGCCGCTGCCGTCCTTGTAATTCTTGAGAATCCAACTCAGGACCGTCGCGCCCTGATTCGAAAACCGAACTCGATATACATCTGTTTCGATGGTGAAATCTTGAGCCGCACTCTCCTGGATCTGCCCAGGTACCGCGATCGGTATTACAGGAGTTGTGGGTTCGGGCTTGGGGGCTTCGACGGGCGATTGCGTAGCAGGCGTCGGAACTGGAACCGTTACAGGCGGAGTCGCCGGCGGCTTGTAAATGTAGTTCCAACCCACCAGAACTATCCCCACCAGCACGAACGCCAGTAGGAGTCGCGTCTCGGTTGTCAGTTCCTTATTCGGCATTACTCGCGAGACCGCGTGTCCTTAGCGGACCGGGTCAAATCCTCCTTGATGGAACGGATGGCAGCGCGAGAGGCGGCGCAGGCCCATGCCGACGCCCTTCCACACACCATGCTTTTCGATGGCGTCCTTCATGTACTCCGAACACGTCGGATGAAAACGGCACGCCGAGGGGAGCAGGGGAGAGATCACCAGTTTGTAGGTCCGGATGAGACCAATCGCTATCGTGCGGGGCAAGCTCATCTCGCGTTGCATTGTTTGTTGCAATGTTCGATCACCTTCCTGAGCGCCCGCTCAAGGTCCGTAAAGGGCGCGGCGAGCGCCGTTCGCCGTGGATTAATGACGATGTCCCACTCTGGATTGAGTTTCGTTCGGTGCAGGCGGAACGCTTCCCGCATACGCCGCTTGATGCGGTTCCGGACAACGCTTCCACCGATAGCGCGGGGAACCGTGAGTCCCAATCGCGGCCCTGGACTCTGATCCTCCGGTCTCGCCAAACAAAAAGCGGCGAAGAGGGGACCGGAAACGCGCTTGCCGTGGTCATACACTTTTCGGAAATCGGCGGTGCGCAAGGCCCTGACGGAAGAAGACACTGGAGAACGAAGGGGCGCGCTACCACCGGCCAGATCAACTGGCTTTGGCGTAGCGGACAGCCTTCTCGTCGCTTACGGTCAGCTTGTGACGTCCCCGGGCCCGGCGGCGTGCCAACACGGCCCGGCCGTTCTTGGTCTTCATACGCTCGCGGAATCCATGCACTTTGGCGCGCTTACGATTATTAGGTTGAAAAGTCCGTTTCGGCATATTGGCTTACATTTGCGCGCGCGTCGCCCAAAGCGAAGGCGCCTCTTTCGATGGGTCGTTTGTAGACGAATCTAGTATAACAAACGAAT
>Ga0157369_10007305_pt1 | contig 12719 bp, 13 predicted proteins | sample C25metaG_FD_113461 | JGI IMG/M metagenome (GOLD analysis project Ga0157369, IMG submission 113461) | Corn rhizosphere microbial communities from Kellogg Biological Station, Michigan, USA - C2-5 metaG | ecosystem: Host-associated > Plants > Roots > Rhizosphere > Soil | place: USA: Michigan...
CATGGCATTCTGGCCAGGGTCACCGGACGGTGCGGAGACTTCCCGATTGTCGAGATTCAGCAAAGTCTGAACCGTGGTCGCGGTGAGGTCGGCTTTCGAACTGCCAGTGCTCAATTAACTTCGAACCGCTATTTCGCGTAACTCTGAACTTTCTGCCGTTACTTCCAACGTCAGAAATTGCACAGCAGGTTGCTCTCGACTCTGAGGGAACAGCCACGCCTTTCTGAAGCGGTAAGTCGACCGCCATTGAAGACGTGCAGGCGCAATGGCCTGATGAATTGCGTACCCGGGCGTGCGATACCCATACCACTACAACCATCTCAGCGATACTTAGTTTGCCGCGGCCCGATGTCCGGATTTGCCAAAGATTCCTACGAACCTTCAGTTCAGACAACAGCCACTGGTAGGATAGCTGAACCTACCTTTCGTATGAAGCTGGCGATGGACTCAATCCTGACGAACGCAGTGCAATCGATTCAGATCGGTATCGAAGACTTTCAATCGACCGACCCGCGGAGGGCGCTGTCCGCGACACGCAATATCGTGGCCGGCGTTCTACTGCTGTTTAAGGAGAAGCTTCGCCTGTTGTCGCCCAAGGATTCCGACGAATCGCTGATCAAGCAGAACCTGATTCCGCAATATGGCCCCAATGGCGTGGTCTCGTTTAAGGGTGAAGGCAAGAAGACCGTTGACGTGCAGCAGATCAAGGAGCGATTCAAGGCGCTGGGAATCAGTGTGGATTGGAGTACATTCGACAAGATCAGCAAAATCCGCAACAACATTGAGCATTATTTGGTCACCGAGTCGCCCAATGCAATCAAGGAACTGGTTGCCGACTCGTTCCTGATCATTCGCGATTTTGTAATCGTGGAGCTTGGCAAACAGCCGGTCGATCTACTGGGTGTCCCGACGTGGAACACACTGCTGGAAACTTCTGCCGTGATGGAGAAGCAGCGTGCCGAGTGCAGAGCCGCGTTGGATGAGATCGAGTGGGATAGCGAGATCATGGAAGGCGTGGGTTCGGAACTGACCTGCTTGAGTTGTGAGTCGTCGTTGTTGAAGCCCATCGACGCTGAGGCAACGCAGGACGAGTTGGAATTCCAATGCACGGTCTGCGGTGAAGAATTTGAACTGGGGGACTTGCTTGAAAAGGCCTTGCAATCCCACTTTGCGTTTCAAATCTACGACGCAGCGAAGGATGGCGGTGACCCGCCTATTGCGACGTGCTGGGAGTGCGGCCAAGAAACGTACGTGTTTTCTGAGGGATGCTGTATTGCATGCTGCGCCACGCCGAAACATGACGAGTGCGCGGTTTGCGGGACAGGGCTTGGTCCCGACGAGCAGGATTTAGGTGGCCTTTGCGCATACCACTACAATCAGGCCAGGAACGACGATTAACACGCGGGCTAGCGTTGCAGTAGCCCGCCGATGCTGGTTCGCTTAATTCTGAACCGGCCGAAGGCGGGTCAGTTACTTGTGGAGGACTCGCTTCATCCACTCGGACGAGATGAGGAAGAAATTGTCACGAGCGTCTCGATGACCCGCGTATTGCACTAAGGCGCCTTTTGCGGTCACCGTATACACGTCCCGATTAAACCCTTCTTCTTCGTTGCTACCGTGTTCGTCGTCGACCGACTTCTTCGAGAGCCCCAGCTTGACTTGACGGCCATTCGTCGCTCGCGCTGGGCCTCGATTCGGATGTTCGATCAAACCCGACATCACGCCGGATCGGGTTCGTCAGCAATGTGGCGGATTGCTAACGGTGGCGCCATCGAGCCGCAGGATGGCAGCTTCCAAAGATTAGCGAATTGATGCCCCGCCCGCCCCCTTCGGTCACTCCGCTCGGCATCAGCGCAAAAACCGCCATTAACGCACTTCGACCGTTGCCTCCGCCAACAAAACGGCTCCCGGAATGCGGTCACGCTTCCAACTTTGAGCAAGGCTCATTTGCAAGGTTTTTCTGTCAGTAGTCAAGGCCAATGTCCTGACGTCTCGCACGGCATTAGTTTCGTCGTAGGTATAATGCACATCCGTTGCTAGGCCACCGACTGCCATCGTTTTCCGTCCGCCGCATCGGCGTCCAAGCAGCCCGTATGGCCTGACCCGAACTCGAGTGCATGAGCCTCCGGTGTCTAAAGGGACGATGCGACGAGATGGAACAATAATACTGAGTATTGAGAAACCAATATGCGCTTCATTCCCGCAGAGCCAGACATCGCTACCGTGTTCCGCCGGATAAGCGATGGGGATATCGATCTTCAGCCTGACTTTCAACGTGGTGAGGTATGGCCGACCGCCAAAAAGCAGCGCTTAATCGATTCTATCTTGCGCGGGTGGGTTGTTCCACCCGTCCTGCTAATTTCAGGTGGGCATGGACAACCCCAGCAGGTGCTTGACGGACAGCAAAGACTGGCTTCGATACGAGACTTCATGTTGAACGAGTTTTCCATAGATGGGCGTATCGAGCCATTTGACCAGTCAATTCAATCACTCCACGGAATCCGATTCAATTTATTGCCGCTCGGAATGCAACGCGAGTTTCTTCGGACGCCGGTTCGTATGTACGAAATTACAGACTATCGGCCAGAAGAGCCTGCCGAAATCTTTTTCCGGCTCAACCAGCCGACCGGGCTGACCCCAGCAGAAAAGCGCAACGCTTTCTTTGGACCTGTTCGAGATCAAATACGGGAGGTCGTCGCGCAATTCGAAGATGCAACGACGAATCAGAGGTCGTTGCTCGGATTTACAAATGGCCGCATGGCATACGATGACGTCTTTGCTCGTTTTGCTTGTACTTTGGAATTCGGCACGCTCAGGAACAAGGTTACCGCCAGCGCTGTCAATGCGATGTATCGGAGATCTAACCCGCTACGTGACGAGGTCATGTTGCGCCTCGAAAGCGCGGTGCGTTGCGCCCTTGAAGTGATGGGCAGCATCGGTGATGAAACCGAAACGCCCCGTTTAAATAAGGCGACTTTCTACTCTTGGTTACTATTCTTCGCGCGCCTGACAGCAACAGGTGATTTGAACAAGGTTACACAATTCTTTTTGTTTTTCGAAACAGTGAGGCTTGGAATTGGTCCTAGCGTAATGACCGAGTCCCCTGAATTCGCTCGTATGTATGGTAATGGGCAGCTCTCCACCCTGCCTCTGATGCCGCTTTATTCAGATCGCGCGAGCTCTCGCGTTGCAGATGTCTCCTCGGTGGTCTTGCGTGATTTCGCTCTCTGGGCCTGTTGGTTTGAATTCACGGGCGGTACAGGCGCAATTTGCAGCGACCCTGCATATCGATATGTAGGCGAGTTTTGGCAGCACGCCAAAAATAGGGCTTCAGATCAATACGAACGCTCGACCCTAGAATTTATCGAAAGCATCGCTTGGGGTGCGGAGTTCTGATGCGAAAAGCCGATATCGATCACGCATGGGAAGAGTGCCGAGACGAGCAAAGGCAGCAGCTTCGAGTCGGTAATATTTTGGCACTTCATGACCATGGAAGCGATGACGTGGTCGTTACTGGAAGGCTGACCGCCTTCATAGGTCCTAATGGGGTTGGTAAAACAAGCTTTCTGAAATCGCTTAGCTCCATTTTCATGGGCGAGTTCGATCAACTTGCTCGCCCGCCGATACAGAGAATTAGTGGATTTTATCGAGGGCGTGATTTTTCCATTGACTCGCCCGACAATATGGTGTTGCCACAAGGCCTCGCTGCCGAGTACGTCAGCATATCTTTAGACGTGCATGTGATGCAGCAATTCTTTGAGGAGCAGGCACATCTCGATGAACTACTTGCGCAATACGAACCAAACAATCCAAATCAATTAATATTGGGGTTATATCGCCATATCTGTGCGCGCGATTTTGACTCTATAACCGTCCTAGAGATAGAGGCTCCCGCCGCGCCCCGTGTGGCCGAAGCAGCTACCGAGGATTCGGAAGACCGTGTTTTCCCTTTCTTTTGTGTTGAAGTTGCCGGATTGAGATATGACAATCGATCGATGGGGTTTGGTGAACTCTGCGCGTGCTACTTGGTTTGGAAGCTATATCGCTCAAAAAGTGGTGCTGTGATTTTGTTGGACGAACCAGATTCGCATTTATCACCGGCGAGCCGAAGGGCGCTTAGCGATGCTCTGGCATTGCTTGCCAAGGAGCGTGAGCTTTGGATTGCGTTTACAACGCATGCGGTTGAACTTTTAGAGCGAATGCGGGAAACCGAGATATTCCTAGTTCATGCTGATACCGTCCGGGATACGCCTCGCATCGTGCCTTCCGAAACTAGACGCAACGCTATACGCGCGCTTGGACTCGCTTCGCAAAGAAGGCTCCTGATTGTGGTCGAAGACGTCGACGCTCGGGCGGCAGTTTGGTACATGGTGAACCGCTGGGCAAGCGATATTGCTGACTCGATTGACGTACAGATCGTATTTGGCGGCGCAACTGAAGTGAACAGATTCGTTACTCTTTTCCCAGCGGATGCCCGTGTTTGTAAGGCACTGGCAGTCTTAGACGGGGACAAGCGGGGCGCCTTTGCCAACGCAAGCGACACAATTCTGTTTTTACCGGGACAAAACGATCCGATCGAAGCGGCCGTCGCACTGGTCAACCAAAATTGTGAGATCTTTGCCGATAAACTCGGCGTTGACCCTGTGGAACTGCGCCGCACGCTTTTGGCTATGGCTCACGTCAACCATCACGATTTTTTAACTACGCTACTCGCCCGTCAGAACATCGAAGGGATGACGGTCGAGGATGCACGGAAAGCACTGATTGCGACTTGGATGAGCGAGCCGGATGTTGCTGAACAGGCTCGAGCCCTAGCGACCGGCAGCATAACGGGCATCGTTAACGCTATCCCATGGCAACAACGGTGAGCAATCAGAACAGACCAGGGGACTGCTCACAAGGGCGAAGAGGACGTTCAAACGACCGAATAGACTCGGTAATGGACGTCCCTTCGCGGCTGGGGTCAGTCCGATGCTCAACTGGTAATCGATGCGCCGGAAGTGCACGGCGTGCGGCCCAATGCGACCCGTATCGGCCGGTCAGCCCATCGCAGCTCACGCGTCGCGTTTGGAGGGTAGAGCAGTCGCTTGAGAGGAGTTAGGTCGCTAACAGGCGGTCGGGACCATGAGCAGTACAGGGGGCTGCGACGCGCGCATGATCGAAAGCGCACCGGAGGGCAGCAAAATGGCCCGCATCGACCCAGGGTCCCTGTTCGAATTAAAAGCAAGGCTATACTACATGAGTTAAAAGCGGCCAACCGGCTGATACTGCCATCCGTGCCGGAATCATTCGCGATTACAATCAGGCCGCTACGGGCCAGCTAACATTGTGGGCCTACAAAGCGGAACGCCGCGACCTCCCTCTTGCTTCGGCAGCGCGAATCGCTTTTACGCTCGACATGTCTAGCTCTTTTGCCATTGAAATTCCTTAATGTAAATAGTCGTATTTTAGGCATGACGGCCCCGACGCAGCTGAAATGTCGAGCCATAGGTATTGAGAGTCAAGCCTCGCAGCGTCCACTTCCCCAGAATAATCAGTATTAAGCTTTCCATTCTCGAACATACTAGCAATGGGAGCAGTACCCGAAACGAAATCTATCTCTGTGCTTGTGAGACTTGGCGTCTTGTAAAACCCGCTTACCATAGGTGGCAAATTGAGTTCTCCACTGAAATTTCGCATATTATACGAGGTAGAAAATTGTACTTTGCACGATTCGCCGTAGTTAATTACCTTCCCGCTTTCCAATTTCACCGAGTCTCGTTGACACTGAATGGGACTACCGGGAGTAAATAAGCCGACGAAGACTGCTTCGTCAATCGGGTAGCTCGCTTGTTTATGTACAATTTTGTTTAATTGGCGAAAAGCACCTCGGAATTGACCATTGTTACTAACAACCGTGCAATTTGAAAATGGCGGCGCTGATGACTTCTTGGTTGTCGTGCATGCGGTTCCACTGAAAGCGACGCAAGTAATTTCGTAAGAGTAAATTAGGATTGGACTCGTTATTCCGCCTTCTCGACCATATTGGCATCCAATGCTATTGGTGCTATTGGAGGTGAGTCCTAAAGCATTACCTGTTTCGGAACCTGCAGTTCCACCGCCATCGAACTTCTTGTGGCGTATGAAATAGACGTCTACCGTCTTGCCCGGCGGCAAAGACGTTACGCTGATGTACCATTCGTTTCGCGGGCCCGACGCCGGTGGTTCCGGGCACACTAACTGGGACACGGATGCCAGCTTGAAACCAACGCAGTTCGAAGGGATACTACAATATTCTGTTGGAGGTGCTGGTGGGGGGCCTCCTCCACAGCTCGACATAACAATAGTGCCAAACGGAGCGATAATAGCCGCGAACCTTTTATTCATTTTCCTTCTCCAGAAGAGAATATGGTACGCACCGAACCAGGGATGAATTTTTTGGATTTTTCACTTAACTGAGGTGCGTTTGCGGATACTGCCCCCACAAATGCTGAAATATAATTTAGATCAAAATATGTTCCCTGCAGGTCAGGAACTGCCAGTTTGTCTTGCAGAAGATTTAGAGTATTATTGGATGCGGCGGAGGCCGAACAATTTAATAACTTGTCGCCGCGTATATTGGCATCCGAGGCCACCTGACAAACATCCTTCCCATCCGAGCTTGAGAACAAACCATTGCGAGCCCGCAACATTGTGATATCTCGGTATGTGTACATTTCGACCGCAATATCATCCGGCGGTAGATTTTGGGCGTTCGGAGTAACGATGTCGACGGTTTTTCCCGAGCTTGCTCTCAGTTTCGAAAAGCTTTGTAAGTCGACAATTTCACTGTTACGGATATCGATTAAGCGCGGACGACCATCTGCGCAGTGGACAGCGTAGCCTTCCTGTCTCTCATCGAGTCGGAAAGGTGCTTCGAGCAATGCAACTGCGAGCGCATTGGACGACTTTTGTAGAATGTAGGCAACAGCATCGAATAAGCTAGTGTCAAACTTAACATACAGATATTTTTCGCCGGGCCATTGTGCGCCAGCACCGGGTCCGGCAATCTTCGCGTAAATTGCTCCACCCCGCAGTACGCTGACTGGATTATCCACCACATTTACAAGAAAAGCACGACGCGCTACTTCTTGCGCCACCACTCGATTTAGGAGTAACAAAAATGAAACTCGACTTATGAATCCAGTCCAATCCGAGCCGGGTTTGAATTGCGTGAGGCAGCCCAAATACGGAGCCGAAATCTTAGTGCCATTTGATAACGTGGTTTCGCAGCAACTTAAATCCTCTGAATTACAGTTAGACGAAGGATTGGGGATTGCGGGTAAAGTTTGAACAAGCTGAAATACTTCGCTGTCAAAATTCAAGGAATACTGCGATAGCTTTAGCAGTTTCTGAAGGGACACACCGGGTATAACTAGCGCTGGACGATTCGAATTAGGGATTTCGACACTTTCAACGTTCTGTCCGAATACGATTGGAGCAAGTCCAGTCCAAAACTCCTTGGTCGCGGACCAAACCTGATTCTCATCCATCGAAGGGGGCGCGGTACAAGCATCTGTTTGCCAATCCACCCCTGACAAATTCAGTTTCCCGTCTGCACCTAAGCTGCCGACGCTCTGCATCCATGCCAGTCCTTTCGCGCCCGGTGTCCCGCTGAAGGCTCTAACCTTTTCCGCTCCGACGCATCCGGCCCCTCCTCGACCAAAGAATCCGCCGTCGCCGCCATTTCCCCCGTTGCCAACCTCGCCCGGCAGGCTTGGACTGCCAGCAGATAGGTCAACTGTCCCCAAGCTAAAATTTGATGCGTCACCATGAACAATAATACTCAAATCGCCGCCATTACCGCTGGTATTTGCGGCGCTTGCAAGGAAGGCGAATCCGCCCGTTCCTCCGGTTCCGCCTACCCCTCCGTTTTGGCCGCGAATACCTGGCGGGCATCTCCCGCCTTGCTCACCTGTCCCCCCATTCCCTCCGTCTCCCGCAGGCTCAACCTGTACGCCCCGTGCACCCGGCAGGAAAACATCCAGGAACCCGTCGGCGGAATCGCTTATTTCAATTCGAACGCTTCCAACGCTCTTTGGCACACACACATTTGATCTAGTTAGCCACACCAGTCCACCCCGACCAATCGTTCCTTTGCCTCCCATTCGACCGTTATTTCCGGGACCGGGCCCCTCGGAATTCGGGCCTGGATTCCAACTATAGCCGCTTGCAGTCTTTCCTGGCTTAGGCAGCGTGCTATTGGCGCATGCGTTGATATCGACATCCTGCAACCCTCTAATTGACGCTTGACTGTCGATTAATAATTTCTTCGCCTTGATTAAGACTGGAAATCCATTTGTATAAAGTAACGAATTCTCCGAGAAATGAAGAACGTCAACGTCGGCACTAAGAGGGGCATTTAGAGTTTGAATGCCAGAAATGTCAATTGATTGCCCTCCAACTCTCTTTGGAAAGGCTTGGCCTGGAACGCAAACTATGATGGCGACAACGATTGTAACGCCCAAGTGGCTGCTCATTTTTGCCTCCCATTCGATGGTTACCGGCGATCGCAGCTTTGGGGCGGTTTACTTTTGACCGCGAAGAATATCTCCTAGAAAGTAGGCTACTGGGCCTCTAAAATCAACCTGATTCGGCTAACCACAGTTGGGTCGGAACTCAGCCATCTTCAGCCAGGCCAATAACTACATCGATCCTCAGTGGAAAATCGTCGACCACGCTTTCGATCACATCTCTGTAAAAAAATACTTAATTGAATTTCAGCAAACGAATAGTTCCTGTGATTTTTTGACTCAGGCTAAGTTTTTCGCGACCGCCGCTAGGGGCCGAACAGAATATCGTGCGGGCTCGTTGACACATTAGCGCAAACTGCTCGGGCGGCCGGCAGTTGATCGATTTGTGAAGGTATTTAGTCCCGCCTTGGCCGCCATTCCCAGCAATTGGCGATATCACGATTAATGCGGCGCATGTCCGTTGTTTGAGACCAAGCTGACATTGAAGTGCGCATCCGGTTTCAGGGGCCAGCGGCTGCTCACGGCCTCGGTCGATCTGAGCCACCCGGCCCACCACTCCTCAGCGTCGTCGCAACACAAGCCTAAATCTGACCCCTCTGCCCGCTGCTCGTCCGACGCCCCTGCCGACCTATCAGTGTCGCCCGCCGCGCAACGCGCGGGCAAAGCGGCAAGTTCAGAGTTAAGCGAACGAAGTTCAAAGTTAAGTGAATCTCGACACCGATGACACACAAGAAATTCACGTTGGCCGATCTGCTCGCACAGTGCGATCCGGCTGCGCCCTACGCCGGCGAATTGTGGCCGCAGGCGACGCCGGTCGGCCGTGAGTTCGGATCGCACCGGGCGCGGGACGCGAGAGGTCTGCGCGCGGATCCGGAGTTGCTGACAGCGATCTGGACGCGGGGCCGATTTCCTGGCTCGTCGTCGGCAAATCAGCGACGCAAGGCAAGACGACGGCCGAGCTTTATTGCGCGGGCTTCCGGTTGTAGACGACCATGCCGGTAGGGTGCATGTTGAACTCGAGATCGCAGCGCACGAATTCCGCTTCACTAACGCCTGCGAAAAGATGATCGGACAGCCATGCGGCCATGGCGGCCTGCATGGCTGTCTTTTCAATTTCAGGCTTGTTGTCGGCCTGCACCGCCTTAATGAACTCTTCCCCAAAGAACGGCACCGCCCCCTGAGTGAACTCTTTGCCCTTCTCCCGCATCGTTGCTTCGCGCGCCTTCGCGACTTGGATCAAAGCGGACGCATTGATTGCGGTTTGGTAATGGATCGTCACTTGTTGATTTTCGTCGAAAACACGCATCTTAACGAGCATTGTTCTTCCTTCTTCTTGTGAAAGCTCAGTTGGCCTTGAGCGTGTTGTTGCTTCGGATAGACCTGTCGCGCATGCCTAACGCACAGGATGTGGACAGCGTCGCAGCCGATACGACAGACGACGATGTAAATCGGTTAACGACCATCTCGCGCTTGCCTTGAATGCAGCCGGTGCAGCGGCGCAGCGGATAAGCGGCGACGCCTGCGCCCCCAAATTTGCCGTCGTCAATCGGAATGACATGCATCAGCTCGCGTTGCCCGCCTCCGGCGGCAACTTCGCCTTGTTTAGCTTTCGCGCCAGCCCGTCGGCACGTAGATGGGTGTAATCCTTCAACATCTGTAGCGTCTTGTGGCCGGTAATCGACGCTGCCTCGATTCGGTCCAACCCCAATTCGAACAACCGGCTTGTAGCCTCGTGCCTAAGATCGTGAAATCGAAGCCCTTCGATATCGGCGCGCTCGCATGCTTTCTCCCACGCTGAACGCAACTCCGACGTCTTTATCGGGAAAATCGGGCCGCCCTTCAGCGGTCGCGGCATGTCGCCGAGGATCTCGCAGGCGGTAGCCGTCAAAGGAACTATCCGCGCTTCACCGTTTTTTGTATCGTGAAGAATAGCCGTTCCATGGTCACCCATTATCCGCAAGTCCGACCATGTGAGCCCGAGGAGTTCACCCTGCCGCATGGCCGTCTCGATTGCCAGCTTAACCATCGGTAGCACCACGGCAGCTTTACGGGCCTTCGAGAGCTCGGCGAACAAGCGCAGCTCCTCCCCTTCTTCCAGTCGGCGATTTCGGGACCGTCCAGAACGCGGCAGCTCGATTTCCCCTACAGGATTCTTGACGTCCATCCGCCAGCGCTTCCGCGCGATCATAAAGACGTGCGACAGAAGCGCAGCGAGTTTACGTTTGGTGGAATCGGATAGCGCCGCTCCGTTCATCGGCCCCCGCTTTTCTCGGTGCAGGCCATTGAGGAAGGCAACAACGTCCTCCGGAGTGATGCGGTAAAGGCTCTTTTTCGCAAGTGTGCTGCGTTGAATCCGAGCGATCTTATGCGCCTCGGATTCCGACGACTTTTTTTTCGCCGATATCTCTTTCTTGTATCGGTCGAGGATCGTCGACAGCGTCGCCGCTTTCACATCGTTGCGCTTCGCACGTGTTTCGAGCAAACGCTTCGCATCCGGATCCAACGTCAACGCAGCGCGCTTTGAGTCCCGAAACGCCCTCGCCTCGTCGAACGAGTCGAACGTCCCGACAATCCGGTGTCCGTCAACCATCAGCTTGACTTGGAATGAGAACGGGCCGCGCTGGTAGATCCCCCGTTCGATTGTCTTGTTTTTTCTCAATTTGTCCCAGTAATTCGGCCGGAATAATGGGAACAGATTGTACAGCGGGCTTCTCAGCCATCAAAAGTCAGGGGACTCAAAATCCCCCGCCGCAAGGCGTGCCGGTTCGATTCCGGCCCTGGGCACCAAAGAATTCGAAACCGCAGCGAAAGACCGCAGTTTCAGCATCGCCTCGAACCCCGCCAGCACATGCTGCCCGCGGGGTTTGTCGTTTCTGGCCGGCATGAAAACCTTGGCTCGCCTCGACAAAGACCTCGAAGAATTTCAGTGGCGTGAGCGCAACCATCGCCTCTCACGCCATTCGCCCACTTTATCGCCCCACGATTCCCGCGCCGCCGTGTACCGCGGCGCGCCGGCGCTTGAACACATACCCGGCCCACATCACCACGAGCCACGCCGGCACTAGCCACACGGAGACGGAAAGACCGGGCGTCATCGCGAGAATTACGAGGATCAACGCCATGAACGCGAGGCAGATCCAGTTGCTGACCGGGAACCAGAACGACTTGAACACGAGCGTCTCGCCGGCCGCGACCATCGCCTTGCGCGATTTGAGATGCGTCAGGCTGATCAGCGCCCAGTTGAGCACCAGCGCCGCCACCACCAGCGCCATCAGCAAGCCAAGCGCTTCGGCGGGAATCAGATAGTTGACGATCACGCACGTGAACGTGGCGAGCGCCGACAAACCGATCGCCATATACGGCACGCCGCGCCGGTCGACCTTCATCAGCGCGCGCGGCGCATTGCCCTGCTCCGCGAGACCATAGAGCATGCGGCTATTCGCATAGACGCCGCTGTTGTAGACCGACAGCGCCGCAGTCAACACCACCACGTTGAGGACGTTCGCGGTCAGCGTCGAACCGATCTGCGAGAAGATCATCACGAACGGACTGCCACCGGCCGCCACCTCGTTCCACGGGTACAACGACAGCAGCACCGTCAGCGAGCAGATGTAGAAAATCAGAATCCGGTAGATCACCTGATTCACGGCCTTCGGAATGCTCTTCTGCGGCTCGTCGGCTTCCGCCGCCGTAATGCCGATCAGCTCCAACCCGCCAAATGAGAACATGATGACCGCGAGCATCATGAACAGGCCATGAAACCCGTGCGGGAAAAAACCACCGTGGCTCCAGAGGTTGGCGATCGACGCTTGCGGGCCGCCGTGTCCGCTGATCAGCAGATAGCCGCCGAACACGATCATGCCGATCACCGCCACGACCTTGATGATCGCGAACCAGAACTCGGTTTCCCCGTAGGCTTTGACGTTGGTGAGATTGATCGCGTTGATGCCGGCGAAGCAGACCAGCGCCGACACCCAGGTCGGCACGCCCGGCCACCAGTAGTGAACGTAAGTGCCGACGGCGGTCAGCTCGGCCATACTCACGAGCACATACAGCACCCAGTAATTCCAGCCGGACAGAAAGCCCGGGAAGTCGCCCCAATACTTGTAGGCAAAGTGGCTGAACGAACCGGCCACGGGTTCCTGCGCCACCATTTCGCCCAACTGCCGCATGATCATGAAAGCGATGATGCCGCCGATCGCGTAGCCGAGAATCATCGACGGGCCG
>Ga0157369_10007307_pt1 | contig 12716 bp, 4 predicted proteins | sample C25metaG_FD_113461 | JGI IMG/M metagenome (GOLD analysis project Ga0157369, IMG submission 113461) | Corn rhizosphere microbial communities from Kellogg Biological Station, Michigan, USA - C2-5 metaG | ecosystem: Host-associated > Plants > Roots > Rhizosphere > Soil | place: USA: Michigan...
CCTGCGCCTGGTGGCCGAGCTCCATGACTTCTGGCTCGGCCGCGGGCACGCCCGGGAGGCCCAGGCGGTACTCGAGCGGCTCCTCCAGACAGACGCGCCGGTGGACCCGTCGGTACGGGCACCGGCCCTGCGCGCGGCCGGCACGCTCGCCCGGCGCGTGGGCTCGGGCGAACTGGCGCAGGCGCGGTTCCGCGAGAGCATCGCCCTCTACCGGGAGCTGGGCGACGAACGCGGGCTCGCCGAGGCGCTGCGCGGGCTGGCGCCCCTCATGGCGTACATGGACGACCACGAGGGTGCGGTCGCGCTGCTCGAGGAGGCCGTCGCGCTGCTGCGCCGGTTGGACGACCCGCCGGAGCTGGCGGTCGCACTGCACCACCTCGGGGTGGCCCTCGTCCAGGACGGGCACGCGGCGCGCGCCATCGGGTTGTACGAGGAGGCTCTCGCGATGTTCCGACGCCTGGACAACGCGCTCGGCACGGCGATGTGCCTCATCAACCTCGGCAGCCGGATGCTGTTGAACGGCGACGTCGACCGGGCCAGGGCGAACATCGAGGAGGCTGCCGCGATCGCCCGCCGGCTTGACGCTCCATTCCACGTCGCGGCCGCGCTGGAGGGCCTGAGCAGCGTGGCCTGGGCGGCGAACGACGTGGCCGCGGCCGGCCGGTACGGGCGCGAGTGCCTCGTCGAGTTCGTCAGGGTCGGGCAGCCGCAGGGTGTCGCCGTCGCCCTGCGGGCGCTCGCCCGGGTGGCCTGGGCCGAGGCCCGGCCCGTGCGATCGGCCCGGCTGTACGGCGCGGCGCACGCCCTCAGCCCGATCGAGCTGGCCCCCGACAAGGACGAGCTTCCGACGCACAACCACGTGCTCGCCGCGCTGCGCGCGGAGCTGGGCGAGGTGGGGCTGACCGCCGCCAGGGTGGCCGGCGGCCGCCTCTCGCTCGAGCAGGCCGCCGCCGAGGCCGCCGGTCAGGGCTGACGCGCCCGGGACGGGGCGGGAGCCTTCGCCCCCGCCCCCCTTCCCGCTCACGTGTTGCCGCTGGTGATCAGGCGCTGGTACTGGCTCGGGATGGAGCAACCGCTGCCGCCCGCGTAGGTCAGGCCGGACGGGGACATCGACCAGGTCGCCTGGCTGGCGCTGCTGCCGTACGCCGTGCCGATGCTGTTGTTCTCGAAGCGGTTGTCGTACGAGGCGCACTGGCGCGGGGTACCGGGATTGGCCTGGACGCAGGCGAGGTCGCAGAACTCGTCCCGGTAGGCGGCGTTGCCGCCGGTGTCGTTGAAGGTGTTGCTTTCGACAACCGTGAAGTTGCTGCGGTCGCGGACCTTGACCGAGTGGCTGCTGACGGTCACGAACTTGTTCCGGGTCACGGTGTTGGATGAGCTGAAGTGCGTGATGTACAGGTCGTGGATCGCGCCCGGGTTCGTCGTGTTCACGACGTGGTCGAAGGTGTTGTTGTCGATGGTGTTGCTGGAGGAGTCGGTGAACAGGATCGTCGCGTACCCCCAGGTGCCGTCCGTGTACGCGTTGCCGATCTGCTCGAACGACATCCCGAACACGGTGTTGCCGTTGACGCCCGCGCTGGGCTTGATGTACATCGGCGGGCTCTGGCTGTCCAGGTACGTGTGCCCGGTCTGGCCGTCGAACGAGATGCCGCCGGTGTAGTCGCGAACCCGAAGGTAGTAGAACCGCAGTCCGGTGGTACCGCCGTTGTGGAACGGATCGGACGCGCCCGGCGTCAACGCCTTGAACCACCATGCGGCGGGGTGCACGCCGCCCGAGGTCGTGTTCGTGAAAATGGGGTCACCGGCCGCCGGACGACCGCCGCCGGACACGTAGCCGTGGGCCATGAACGAGATCGTGTGTCCCGGGATGTAGTAGGTCCAGTCGGTCTCACCCACCGTGTAGCTGCCCTGCAGGATGTCGACCACGACGTCGGTGGCCGGGGCGGCCGCGCGGATGACCGCCTGAACCCGGCTCATGGTCAGTACGGGTGAGGACGTGCTGAGACCGGTGTGCGCGTCCGAGCCCCCGCTGGCCGAGGGCGCCATGTACACGTTGAAGGTCGTCGCCGCGAGTGCCGGCGCGGCTTGGGTGACCACACCGGCGGCCGCGGCGACCAGGCCGGCGGCGGCGATGGAAGTCAGGACGATGCTGCGGGTACGTCTGAGCATGGATTCTCCTGGTGAGTTCAACTGATACGGGAACCGGCCGCGCTACGAGCCGGGGAATGCGTCCTGCCGCCGGGATCGGCGGCAGGACGGTCCGGTTATGTTGGTTTCAGTTACTCATCCCCCGATGGCGTGCCTGATCGTGTGGAGCGCGTGCTCCAGGAAGTCCACAACGGTGTCCTGGAACGACAACGGGAGTCGGTCGAAGAATTCTCCGGCCTTGGTCGCGCCTTCCTTGGCACTGCGGGCCGGCCCCAGTACCGGGTGGTCCCCCCACAGGCGTAGGGGCTCACCGTCGAAGGAGTCTCTGTAGCCGGGCACCTTGATGAACGTCTTGGAGCCGATCACCGGGTTGAGGGCCTCACGCTGGACCGCGACCTCGGCCCGCAGGGTACGCCCGAATTTGCTGAGGACTCCGGCCGTACTCGTCGCCGCGCGAACCGCCGTGCCCCGGACAGCCAGCTCGGCGCCGCCCTCGATGGCCATGCGGGCGATCGCGCCGTCTCCCAGCGTCACCGCCGTGAGCACGACGGCTCCGGCCGCCATGGCGCAGCCGCCCCACGACGGATGCGTCACGCAACCGACCACATCGGACGCTCCGGAGGCGTGGTAGGCGAAGCTCGCGGCCTTCTTCACGAAGCCCAGGAAGTTGAATCCGCCACCGCTGTTCGAGGAAGGCTGCGAGGCATGGCAACCCAGCTCGAAGCCGGCCTTGCCGCCCATGGTGCAACCGTGCGCGGCCGGCGCCTGCTTCGGCTTCGCGGGCGGTGGTGGCGGCGGCGGTGGTGGCGGCGGAGGCGGGGGCGGCGGCGGGGGTATGACCATGGGCGGGAACCACAGCGGTACGAACACCGGCATCCAGAAGAAGACCGGGTGGTACACCGGCCGCGGACGGCTGGTGCAGCCGCAGCCGCCACCCGGGTCGACCAACATCTTCCCGGTCGGATCGGAGTACGTGATCGGGTTGTTGTTGGCGTACGCGTACCCGTTCATCTGCTGCGAGTCCTGGTTGTCCAGGAGCGGATCAGCGGAGAGGAAGCGGCCGGTGCCGGGGTCGTACTCGCGGGCACCCAGGTTGGTGAACCCCGTGACGGGATCGTCGGTTCCGCCGACGAATCCCTTGTCGCCGGGCCAGGACGCCGGCAGCGGCGAGCGCTGCGCGCCGAAGGGCAGGAACCGCCGCTCGGTAACCTTCTGGCTGGACGCGTCCACGGACATCGTGTCGGTACCGTGCGAGTCGGCGAGCAGCCACGTCAGTCCGCCCGGCGTCCGCGCCGCGACGGTGTCACCGTTCTCCGTGTAGTACCGGGTCGCGGTGACCGTACCGGTACCGGACAGCGCCAGCTCCTCGCCCGGGAGGTACAGCGTCGCGGTGGCGTCGTCGTGCCGCAGCAGCAGGTTGCCGCCGGGATCGTAGACGTAGCTGGTGTTGTGACCGTTGTTCGCCGTGACGCTCGCCAGGCGACCCTCCGGGCTCCAGGTGAGCGTCTGTGCCACACCCGCGACGTTGCGGGCGATGGTGTTGCCGGCGTTGTCGTACCCGAACGTGTTCGCTGTCGAGCCCGACGGTCCGGCGATGCTCTGGCTGCTCAACGTGTGCGGCTTGAGCTGGCCGGCCGCCGGGTACGCCTCGGTGGTGCTGACCGTGCCGCTCGCGGTCGTCAGCTTGTCCGTCTTGCGGTTGCCGGTCACGTCGTAGCCGTACTGCTCCCAGTACGGTGACGGGCCGCCGAGTACCGACGCGCTCGGCGTCGCCGCGCAGCCCGTACTCCCCTGAGCCCAGGCCTGCGACAGCCTCTGCTGCGGGTCGTACTGGAAGCACTGCACGTCGTCCACGCCCGACGTGGGCGTGTCGGCCGCGCTCGTCATGTTGCCGGCGGGGTCGTACGTGTAGTGGTTGTCGGCGTCGAAGGTGCCCGGAGAGGCGTCGCGCCGGATCTGCGACTCGCTCATCCGCGTCGTCGGCAGGTCGTAGGTGTACTGCAGGAACGTCCACGGGCTGGACGCGCTGGTACCGAACGCCAGCTGCTGCTGCTGTCCGAACTCGTTGAACCGGGTCTGTTGGATGTATCCGGTCGCGCCGAGCATCGTGGCCGGCATCCCGGTGACACCGTCGTACGTGTGCACGACCGTCTCGGCGGCGAGCCCGCCGGCGGCCGGGATGGTCTCCGTCGCCAGCGATCCGTCCACGTTGTAGGTGGTACCGAAGGCGTAGGTTCCGGCCAGCGCACCCTCGGATGCGGGGATGGTGACCGACGACCCGGTGGGCCGGTACTGGTTGTCGTACCCGGTGACCGTCGTCGTGTAGGCGTTGCCGTTGACGAGGCTCGTGGAGGACGCCAGCTGCTCCAGGTTGGCTCCGGTCGTGTTGTACGACCAGGTTGCCACCTCGACGCCCGAGTTGACCGCGCCCGACCACTCCTGCGTGACGTGCCCCAGGGTGTCGTACACGTAGCTCAGCGTCTGGCCGCGCGCGTCGGTCGTCGAGGTGAGCTCGTCGGCGTTGTTGTATTGGGAGGTCGTCGTGCCGGTGTCGGGATCGGTGGACGAGACCTTGCGTCCGAGCAGATCGTAGTCGTCGGTCCACTGGTTGCCCGCCGCGTCGGTGACCGTCGACTGCAGGCCGTTCGGGTAGTACTGGTACGTGGTGCTCGTCGAGGAGCCCGCGTCGCACTGGCCCGACGCCGGCAGCGTCTGGTACTGGCACAGCTGTGTCTGATGACCCCGGGCGTCATCGACCGTGGTCTCCGCCGGCGATCCGGCCGGCGGTGTCACGGTGGTGCGGTCGCCGCCGTAGCCGGTCGACGTGCGCCACTTCTCCACGCCGTACGCCTCGAAGATCGAGGCGGTCTGGCGGCCGTCGCTGTCGTAGACGTTGACGGTCTCGCCGGGGATCGCCGAGTTGCCGAACGCGGTCACCAACCCGGTGCCGGGTGCCGCGCTCGCGTCGTAGTAGGGGTTGGTGGTCTCGACCACGAGGCCCCGGGAGTCGTAGAGCGTATCGGTGATGACGCGCTTGTTGTGGCCGGCCAGATCCGGCGCCTGCGTCTGCCGGGGCCGCAGCTGCCCGTCGTAGAGCTGGTACGTGGTGAGGTACCCGGTGCCGTTGGGCAGCAGCTTGCTCGTCGCCACCGCGGCCGCCGCGGTCTTGCTCACCGTGTAGGCGAACTTCTCGTTCGGATTGCCCGTGGTCGGGTCCTGGCCAGGCAACCACACCTTCAGCAGCCGACCCAGCGGGTCGTACGCCAGCGTGGTCGACTCGCCATTGACGTCCACCTTCTGGATGGGCAGGCCGCGGGCCGGATCGAGCTTGGTGGTGGCGCTGTTGCCGGCCTTGTCCTTGTCCACCTGTTGGGTCGCCGCGTTGCCCGAGGCCGGCGTGAACGTGGTGCTCGTCGCCCGGCCCAGTGAGTCGGTGGTGGAGATGGCGCGCCCGTACTGGTCGTACGTTGTCGTGGCCATGGTGACGTGGGTCGGGTTCGGGCGCGGGGTGGCCAGTTTCGGGATGGTCGTCGCGTTGGCACCGCCGGATGTCGGTGCCGTTCCCCACGCCTGGTTGTCATAGGACGTGCGGACGTCGGAGACGATCAGGTGCGGATCGGAGGGCAGCGCGGTACCGCAGGGGGTCGCCGTCGTCAGCACCTCACTCGGGTAGCTGAGCAGGTACGCGCTCTGGTTGCGGGCGTACGTGTACGTGGTGCAGCGCGGCGTCTGGTGCGCCACGTCGCCCTTGTCCAGCGACTGCGTCAGGATGCCGGCGCTGTCGTACGTGTTGTCGACCTCGGTCTGCAGCACGCCCCGCCCCGCGTCCAGCGTGGTGCGCGAGCGCGACGCGGTCGTGTTGACCATGTTGGCCGTGATCGTGCCCCAGGTGTGCGCGGCGGTGGCCGTCCTGGTCCTGGACACGTCGTCCACCTGTGCCGTCAGCTCGCCGCCGCCGGCACCGTTCTGCGTGATGGTCTCCCGCTGGATGCCCTGCAGCCCGACGTCGTCGGCGACCGCGGTGCCCTGCGAGTCCGTCACCGTGACCGTCTTGGTACCGCCCGATGCCGTCCGGTCGCCGTTCATGCCGCGCGTGAACAGCTGCGTGGTCTGGGTCTGCGTGCCACCGGGCGCGCCCTTGGTCGTCACGACCTTGTCGAACCCGCGCCACTGCGCCCACGTCTTGAACGAGTCCTTCACCAGGCCGGTGTCGTCGTCGTAGTGCCAGGCGCCGCCGTCCTGGTAGTCGTAGTGGTACACCTCGGTCGGCGACGCGCCGGTGGAGTCGCCCACCTTCACATCGGTCACGAGGTACTTGGTGAACCAGTCCGGTTGCTTCGTCGTACCGGCGGGGGGCGGCTGCCACCCGTCCCACCACTGCGGGAAGCACCACGTCGCGTTGGTGGCCGGCGTGGGCTCGCTGGCCGAGGAGCAGCCCGCCGCCGAGTACGTCACGCTGATCGACGAACCCGACTCCGACGCGACCGACGACACCCGGTTGCGGTTCAACGCGGGCAGGTTGGTGGTGTCGACCCGGTTGGGCAGCGACTGGTACCCGAACGTGACCTCGGGCAGGGACAGCGTCCCTCCCACGTCGCCCGTGTGCGTGATGCCGTCGAGGGTCAGCGGGAACGAACCCGACCCGCTGTCCTTCAGCTCGTGCCGCAGCGTGTAGGTGTCCACATTGGAGTATGCGGTGCCGTTCCAGATCTGGGTGACGATCGACGTCAGCTCCTTCTGCGTCCAGAACGACGGCGTAGTGCTGTTCGCGCACGCGCCCGACGAGCAGCTGAGGTCCCACGGCAGGTCGCAGATCGACGCCGTGGACGAGCAGCGGTCGGCGGTGTTGAACACGACCCGCATCGGGTTGTTCGCGTAGGTGTCCGACGCGCGCTCGCCGTACTCGATCTGGGTCAGCGTGCCGCCCCGCGTGTACGTGGTCGGCGTACCCTTGCTCGCACCCGTGTAGCCGCGGGCATACAGGTTCGTCTCCGGCGCGTACCAGAACGTCTCCGCGTTGCCGTGCGGGTCCACGACCAGGTCCAGGTTCCAGCGCCACGCCTGCGTGCACCAGCCGGGCGAGGCGTTGCACGGGTCGCCGCTGTTGAGTCCGTAGACGGGCTCCGTCCACGTCGAGTTCGTCACCGCCTTGCCCTGGACCCAGCCCGGCGGGTGGTTGAGACCGTACGTGTACTGCGTTCCGTCCGTCGTCGTGATCCGCCAGTACTCGCCGCCGTTGGCTCCGTTGGCGGCCCCCGTGAGGTGCTCGACCCTCGCGCCGTCGTCGTTGCGCAGACGCCAGGTACCGGTCGTGTCATCCTTCACGAGCTCGGTTGCCTGACCGTTCAGCAGCACGGTCGCGTTGTCGTACCCCCAGCAGAGGTCGCCGGTCTTGGAGCCGGTCGCCTGAGAGTCCGCGCAGGACTTGTACTTGCGCTCCACGAAGCCCGGTTGGTATTCGAAGCCGTCGCCGATCCACGACGCCTCGCCGTTGCCGCCCGAGGTCTGCCCGTCGACTCCGCCCGAGTTGTAGGACAGCGCGATCGACGGGGTCAGGGAGCTCATGCTGGGCGGTACCGGGACCGGGTAGGTCCACGTGAAGTCGCCCGTCTGGGTGTTCGCCTGCCAGGTCGCCGAGGGCGACAGCGACGTCGCCTGGTACGTGCCCTGCGGGCCGGACGGGCCGGCCGCAACCGCGAGTACCACCGCCTGCGAGCCGGACGGCGCCGCCATCGCGGCGCTACGCCGGTCCGCCGCCGCCGGGACGGCCGGGAGGTCGACGTCCGCGCTCACCCGCCATCCGCTGTAGTCGTTGCGCGAGGTGGACAGCGGCGTCTGCGCCTGGCACTCGGGCGCCTGCGGTGTGGTCAACGCGCACGCCGGTAGCTGCACCACGCGCAGCCGTGAGGCCCAGTCCGCCCCGTAGGCCGTCCGGAACCCTGAGTAGTCCACGGTCACCGAGGCGCTGCCGGAGCCTGTCGCGCCATCGGCGCGCCAGACCTGCAGCAGCAGCCCCTTCACGCCGGCCGCGGCGGCGGCCGCCTGTCCGGCGACCTGGACGCCGACCCGCGCCGGCGAAGCCGACGAGGCCGGCAGGGCGGACGGGGCCGCCGAAGCCGATGAGGCCGGCGAAGCAGCGCCGACCCATACCGGGAGGTTGCCCGCGCGCACCGCGCCGCTCGTGTCCGGCGAGGCGGAACCGACGGTGCGGTCCGCCACCGCCGTGCTGGCGGCCGGCCAGACCGGAGCCGGGGGTTGCACGGTCGGCGTGGCCGGCACCGACGCGTCGGTTCCCACCACCGGGTGTACGGGAACCGAGACCGGGTCCGGGATGGCCGGCTGACCCGGGTGCGACGCCTTCACCGGCGCGGCCACCGCCGGCGGCGTAAAGGGTGGGATGCCGCTCCAGGTAAGGCTGCCGGCCAGCAGGACGGCCAGCGCCAAACGGCTTCGGGTGCGATTTCGGGTGCTACCTCGGGTGCCCTTCATCGATGCTCCTATCCGATGCCGGTGCAGTTGGGAGAGGCGGCGGTCGGCGGCGGGCACGGGTCACCCCAGTACACGCTGACGTCGTCGACCGCACCGTTGAGCAGGTTGGTGTAGTTGGGAATCGGGGCGCTGGCGGTGGCCCGCAACGAGCCACGGCCGATCTGCATGGGGCCCGTCGCCGACCACGGCGAGTTGTCGACGGCCGACGTGGACTGCAGCACGTCGTTGACGTACAGGTAGACGCGACCCGCGACCGCGTTCTGCGGGTCGGTCGCGAGCAGGCACGAGACGTCGTTGCAGTAGACGCCGACCAGGTGCGTCCACGTGCCCACAGTGGGCGCGGCGTTGGAGGTGGCGTGCGCGGTCGTCGGGTTCACACCGTCCGACAGCGGTACCGAGAACTCCCATCGGGGGGCGGTCCCGGCGGACGACTCGAGGTAGTAGCCCGCGCCTCCCTGCGCGCCGTCCTGGCTCACGATGTGGTACGCGGCGGCGGTGTCGTCCAGCTTCACCCAGGCGCTCACGGTGAACCCGCCGCGCGTGTCCACGGTCGGGTCGGGTGTCGACATGTACCCGCCGGGCGAGGCGGCGAAGTGGACCGCGTGGTCGGTGGTCGCGGTGGTGTGCCCGGTGGTCCAGGTGGTGCTGCCCACCGCCGTGGTGGTGTGGCCGCCGACGTCGTCGGCCATCACCCGGCCGGTACCCTCGTCCATGCCGACGTGGTACAGGCGCACCGAGCCGGTGGTGCCGTGGCTCGTGATGACGTCGTACGTCTGGACCGGGCCCAGGTTGCCGCCCTGCCCGATGATCCGTACGACGAGGCTGTTGTCGCCGACGTCGGGCGGGACGATGGTGACCGCCGCGGTGCTACCCGTACCGGTGGCGTTCACGAGCTTCCACGGCGTGGAGGTGTTCAGCCCGTACAGGTAGCCCCGCACGTCCGTCGCCGTACCGGGGTCGAACGTGAACGCGCCGGGCGTACCGATGGAGGTCCCGTTGGTCGAGCCGCCCACCGGGTAGAGGCCGTCGGTCGAGGTGATCCCGGGCATCACGCTCTGCGGCGTGGTGTCGATGGTCAGGTGGCAGGCGGCGCTCGCGGGCCCGTTCACGATGCCGTCGTTCGCGAGGACCGTCCAGTTCACGGAGGTGCCGTTGGTGAGGTCCCCGCTGGGGATGGAGGCGCTGGTCGCCAGGGTGTTGGTCGAGCCCGGGTACTTCCCGCCCTCGGTGTTCTTGACGCTGCCCGCCGTGCCTCCGGTCCAGCTGAAGGTCGAGGTGAGCAGCTGCTGCTGCGTCGAGCCGTTGTCGTCGGTGTCGCTGATGGTCGCGTGCATCGTCGGGGTCGCCGTGTTGACGTAGTTGGCGTTCGCGTTGCACGGGATCTGGCCATTGGAGTACAGGTACGGGCTGCCGCTGGTGTACATGCCGGTGGGCGTGTTCGGAATCGTGTTGTACGTGATGCTCAGGTACGCCTTCTGGCTTGCCAGCAACGCGCCGGAGTCGAACCGCTTCCATTGACACGTGTCACCGTGGGTGGAGTCGGCGAAGCAGTGGGCCTCGTTCGGCGCACGCAGCATCAGGGTGATCGGATTGTGGGCCGGGACAAGGGGACCCAGCTTGCTGCTGACGTCGAAGGACACCCAACTCCCCGCGCAGCTCGAGCTCCAGCCGTGCGCGAAACTCTTCTCCAGCAAAAGCGTCGGGCTGGACGGCTGGTTGCTCCAGTCGGTCGACGAGGAGACCGGGCCCGTGACGTAGAGGTCCACGGGCTTGGCGGTGCAGGACGCGGCCCAGGTCTCGAAGGCGTTGAACGTCACCGTGTGGATCGTCTTGCCCTGCACGGCCGCCGTGTTGAACAGGAAGTACGTCCGCCAGTCCAGGCCGTCGCACGGATCGCCGTACCCGCTGGGCGACATCCCGACCTTCATCGAACCCTCGCGGTTGGGGTCGGAGTCGTTGGCGCCGTTCCAGTACGTCTGGCTCGGGAAGCAGGCGTTCATCTTGGTCCAGTTCGCCTGCGTACCGGAGACCGCGACGTACGGGTCGATGGAGACCGGGAAGCTCGTGGACGGGTTGGTCAGCATTCCCTGATCGGGTACCAGGTCCAGCTCGCCGGGGCTCACCCGTACGCCGACCGGCGCCCGGTTGGCGCCCGAGGCGTCCCACATGCTCGCGCTCGGTGCATTGAACACCTCGGTGTCGACGCCGTCGACGGCGGTCAGTCCGCCGGTACCGGTCGCCCTCAGCGTGACGTGGTCCGTCGCCAGCGGCAGGCGCACGACGCTCAGGGCCGGATTCCGCGCGGCATCGGCGGTCTTCACCACCAGCAGGGTCGAGAAGCCGAGCGGCTCGGCGGTCAGGCGCAGGTCGACGCCGGGCAGGACGTTTGCGTACGTGGCGGTGGCGCCGCTGCGCGTCGGAGCCGGCAGCGCGCCCGGCCAGCCGAGGGCGACCCGGTCGCCGCCCCGGGCGATCCGCGCCATCGGCCCGGTACCGCCGCCGGAGAATGCCACGTCCGCCATGCTCGCGGCGGGCGCGATGGTGCGGTCCGGCAGCGACCGCAGCGTGTAGTCGACGGGCGCCCACGTGCCGTCCGGGCGCCGGGCGCGGACCGGCGTGACGCTCTGGTTCAGCGTCAGCGTGCCGGTCGGGTTGGCGAACGTCTGGGAGAACTCGGTGCGGTCACTGAGCGCCTCGACGGAGCGGTCGGCGGCCCTGGCGAAGGCGAGGGCGGACGCCTCGTCGGGCGCCGTCAGTACGCCCACCACGACCGCCTGCACCCGCGGGATCGCGAGGGGCGCGGTCAGCAGCGCGATGACGAGCAGTCCGGCGACGGGGAGCCAGCCGGGCAGGATCCTGCGCGCGGGCAGGCCGGTACCGATCGGGAACGACAGCGAGGAGAGCACGCGTGGGTTGTATCCCCACACGGTGTGGGGGGACCACCGACAACCCTGACAGCGCTCGTACAACCGGCTCCGACAATTCGCGGTACGGAGCCGGATCCCGCCCTACGCTGGCTCGTCCCGCGCCGCCACCACCACGGACGCGGGACGCAGTTGGTGTTCCTCGTCGCCGTACCCGGGGCGGACCACGTGCAGCACGGTTCCGGGCTCGGCCCGCGGGTCGACGACCATCGCTACCGCCTCGTGCCGGCGCGGGTCGAAGGGCCGCCCGACATCCACCCGCCGCGGAAAGCCCAGGCGGTCCATCACGGCGAGCGCGTGGTCGCGGACGCCCAGTACCGCGTCCACGATCTTCCTGGAGTCCGAATCCGCGTGGTCGAGGGCGAGGTCGAGGTCGTCCAGGACCACCAGCCACTCCCGGGCAACCCGCACGCGCTCCCGCAGCCGCGCGCTGCGCGGGGTCGATGGCGGGACGTGGGTCATCGCTGTCATGTCCGCCTCCTCGAACGCCCATCCCTCCGAGGACATCGGACGGACGTCCAATCAGCTCGGACACTACGCCGCGGGTATCGGTCGCGGCAAGGATCCGCGCCGGCGGTCAGCTCGATCCGCGCACCGCGAGAGTGGTCGGCAGCCGGCGCGTGGTCGGCAACTCGGGGTCGAACAGCTTGCGAACCGCCAGTGCCGCCTCCTCCTCGGCCGGCGCGTAGACCGACGACAGGTCGGCCACCTCGGCCAGCACGCTGCCGTCGAAGCCGACGACGGCGACGTCGTGCCCGACCCGGCGACCGGTTTCCCGCAGGGCACGCAGGACGCCGCCAGCGGTCACGTCGCACGCGGCGAAGATCGCGTCGAGGTCCGGGCGGAGGGCCAGCAGGCGCAGCGTCAAGGCGTACGCGGTGGAGCCGGTGAAGTCGCCGCCGGCAGCAACGACGCTCTGGCCGGCGTCGCCGACGGTCCGCAGGAATCCGGCCTTACGCTCGTCCGCACAGGGCATGGCCGGTCCGAATACGGCGCCGATACAGCGTCGGCCGGTGGTCACGAGGTGCGCCGCGGCCTGCTGCGCGCCGCCGGCATTGTCCGGCGCGACGAACGGGATGTCATCGGCGGACCTGCCAAGGGCCACCGTGCGCCGACGGTTGAGCCGGCCGGCGGCCGCGGCCGGCATGTTGATCA
>Ga0157369_10007309_pt1 | contig 12714 bp, 11 predicted proteins | sample C25metaG_FD_113461 | JGI IMG/M metagenome (GOLD analysis project Ga0157369, IMG submission 113461) | Corn rhizosphere microbial communities from Kellogg Biological Station, Michigan, USA - C2-5 metaG | ecosystem: Host-associated > Plants > Roots > Rhizosphere > Soil | place: USA: Michigan...
CGTCGCCCGCGCATCGTGCACCCTGCGGCCCCAGGAGGCACGCCACATGGACGTCTTCGAGTGGGTCATCGGCCTCATGTTCGGCGCGGCGTTGCTGTCGATGCTCGCCCGCCGTATCGGCCTGCCCTATCCCTCGCTGCTCGCCGTCGGCGGCGCCGCGGTCGCCCTGCTGCCGATGAGCCCGACCTGGACGCTCGATCCGCAACTCGCGCTCACTCTGTTCGTCGCGCCGGTGCTGCTCGATGCCGCGTACGATTTCTCGCTGCGTGACCTGAAGCGCAATTGGGTGCCGGTCGCCGGCCTCGCGGTCGCGGCGGTCGGAGTGACCACCGCGGCGGTCGCGCTCGTGGCCCGCTGGCTCATTCCGGACATGCCGTGGAGCATCGCCGTCGCGCTCGGCGCCATTGTCGCGCCACCCGACGCCGCGGCGGCCACCGCCGTCATGCGCCAGATCAAGCTGCCGCACCGCATCCGCACCATTCTCGAAGGCGAGAGTCTCGTGAACGATGCGTCCGCCCTGCTCGTCTATCGCCTCGCCATCGGCGCCGCCGTCGCCGGCAACCTCACAATCGCCGGCATCGTGCCCACGGCCATCGCCGTCATCGTCGGCAGCATCGCCGTCGGCATCCTGCTCTCGCGCCTCCTGATCCGTCTTATCGCCTCCATTCGCGATGTGCCTATTGCCATCATCGTGCAGTTCGTCGGCACCTTCGGCGTATGGATTCTCGCCGATCGCGTCGGCCTTTCCGGCGTGCTGACCATCGTCGCCTTTGCCATTGCCGGCGCGCGGAGTTCGACACGCCTCTCGACACCGCCGCAAGTCCGCATCCCCACCAACGCGGTGTGGGCCGCCGTCACCTTCGTCCTCAACGCCCTGGCCTTCGTGCTGATCGGCATGCAACTGCGCCCCATCCTTGGCCGTCTCGAAACCAGCAACCTCTCCAACGCCATCTTCATCGCCGTCGTGGTGCTGCTCACCGCGATCGTCGCGCGCATCTGCTGGGTGATGGCCTACAGCACCGTGTTTCGCGTGGCAGGCCCCACCGAGATCGGCGAAGACGGTGGTCCTGCCCGCCCCTCCTACACCGGCGGGCTGGTCATCTCCTGGGCCGGCATGCGTGGCATCGTCACCCTCGCCGCTGCCTTCGCCGTGCCGAACACGCTGCCCGACGGCTCGCCCTTCCCGTATCGCGACCTGATCTTGCTCTGCGCCTTTGCCGTCGTCTTCGGGACCCTCGTCATGCAGGGCCTGACGCTCCGTCCGTTGATCGCCCTGCTGCGCCTCGATGCGCCTGATCCCGTCGCGGTCGAAATCCGCCGCGCGCGCGCCGAGGCGTTGAAGGCCGGCCTGGCTGCCATCGACGGCGATGAGTCGGATGAAGCGAGGCTCCTGCGGGAGGAATTCACCGCGGCAATCGAAACCTCGGCGAACGAACAGGCGGCGGCAGATCTCGACGAGCTTCCCGGCAACGACATCCGTCGCGCCGCCCTTGCGGCCGCCCGCCGCCGTGCCAACGAGCTCTGGCACTCCGGGGAGATCGGCGACGAAGCCTATCGCGCGCTCGAGAGTGAATTCGATTGGGGTGAATTGAGCGCCGGCGCCGATGCCTGATTAACGTTCCCGGCAGATCACGCAATCTTTTCTGGAACCATGGACTGCTCAGGGACTTAAGATGCCCAAGGAGAACTTGGTCATATGCGTCATCGTCCGATTCTTTTCGTTGCTTTTGGAGCCGTCGCCGCGGGCGCCGTTGCTCTGGCAATGATTCCGGGCAGTGGCACGGCAAAGCTTGCCGATGTTCAGGCGCCCAGGCCGGTGGCCAGCGCCGTCACGCCGAACCCCGATCTGCTTCGCCGCCTCGATGCCGAAGTCGCGCCGCCCGCGCAGCCTGCCGCGTCGGTGGAAACCGTCGCCGCCGTCGAGCCGGCCGCGACGCCGCCGACGGCGATTGCAGCCCCCTCATCCATCGAACCGCCTGCGCCGTCCGGCATCGTCGATCATGTCGGCTCCAGCGCGGTCAATTTGCGCTCCGGTCCGTCGTCGTCGAATGGCACGATCGGCGTCCTGCAGCCGGGTGATCAGGTCACGGTTGCGAGCAAGTCGGGTGGCTGGGCTCAGGTGACTCTCAGTGATGGCCGTACCGGTTGGGTCTATTCGACCTACCTCGCCAATGGTGGCGGTAACGCGCCGGCGAATACGGTTTCACCGTCGACCGACACTCCTGCCCCGGCGCCCAAGGTCGCGAGCACGACCCGTGCCGTCGTTCGCGGTGCCGATCCCTCCGACCTCGTCGATCGCACCGCGCATATCGGTTCCGAGCTCGAGGCCTATGCGCGTCCGTCCGACTCCTCGCAGTCGATCTTCACCTTCGAGCCGGGTGACGAAGTTCGCATCGCCGAAGTCCGCGGCAACTGGCTGCGCGTCGAAACCGGCGACGGTACATCCGCCTGGATCAGGCGCTGATCTTTGGGGCTATCCCAAGCGTTTCCATGAGCTCGCTCGCTGCCGCCGCCCCGGCGCGGTTGGCGCCCACCGTCGACGCCGATGGCCCGTAGCCGACCAGATGCACCCGCGGCTGCTTGACCACCTGTGTCGCCAGCCGCCCGCCCATCGCGATGCCGCCGCTCGGTTCACGCAGCAGCAGCGGCGCCAGATGATCGAGCGATGACCGGAAGCCCGTGCACCAGAGAATCACATCTACCGCGAGCTCGCGCCCGTCGGGCCAGCGCACGCCGGTCTCGGTGATCTCGCTGAACATCGGCTGCCGCTCCAGCACGCCACGTGCCCGCATCGCTTCGGTCCGCTCGTTCACCGGCAGTCCGGTCACCGACACGACGGCGTTGGGCGGCAGGCCCGCACGCACCCGCTCTTCCACCAGGCGCACCGCGGCCCGCCCCGCCTCCTGGTCGAACGGCCCCTCGCGCCAGCGCGGCGGGGTGCGCGTCGCCCAACTGGTCCTGGCGACCTTGGAGATTTCATCGAGCAACTGGATCGCCGAGATCCCGCCGCCGACGATCAGCACGTGCTGCCCCGCGAATTCCGCCGCGGTCCGGTAGTCGTGCGTGTGAAGCTGTCGCCCCCTGAACAGCTCATGGCCAGGATAGTCCGGAACGTACGGCGTCTCCCATGTCCCCGTTGCATTGATGAGGCCGCGCGCGGAGAACGTCTCGCGGTCGGTCTCGATGCGGAACCGCCCGCCACGTTCGCACACCACTCTCACGGTCACCGGCCGGTAGACTGGCAGCCCGAACCGGCTCTCGTACTCCGCAAAATAGCGCGGCACCGCCACCGCAGCCTCCACATCGTCGCCCGCCGCGGGCACCGCTTCGGCAAAGCTCAGCCCCGGCAGGTCGTGGATACGGTTGACCGTGCTCAGCGTCAGCGACGGCCAGCGATGCTGCCACGCGCCGCCCGGAATCGGGTTCTGGTCGAGGACCACGAAGCCGCGTCCTGCGGCAACGCCGCGTCGCTTGAGATGATACGCGGAACTCAGTCCCGCCTGCCCCGCGCCGATCACCACGATTTCGGTCTTGACCGCCACGCGCTGCTCCGCCGGTGCGCCGCCGCCCTCGTCCGTCACGCCGCCCGCCCGCTTTCGATCGGCGTCGCCCGGTCGAGCAGGCTGATCATCATTTCGAGCGCCAGCCGCGGATCGGCTTCATCGCGGATGGCCACCGGCGGGCGCGGCTGCAGCGCCGTGACCTCCGCCCCGTCCGCCCGTTCGAAGAACGACGTCTCGAGGCCGCGTGCCGTCACCACATTCCTGCTGAGATGGTCGGCCGCCTCGGCGATCCGCGTCCGCTCCGCCGGATCGAACGACGCGCCGGACGGCAGGCTGCGCGCCAGAACGCGGGCCCAGTGCACGATGGCGCTCAGCAGCAGCAGCCGCTCGCGCACCTCGCCGAACCGCGTCACCGTCGCCCACGGCCCGCCGATCGGCCGTACCGCCGCCGCCAGGTCGGTATAGCTGCGGTCGAGCAGCCGCGACCGGGCCATCAGATGCAGCGGCTCTGCCGCCCCCGTCGCCCGGCCCTTCGCCGCGCTCGCCACGTCGCCGAGCGCATTCAGGAACGTGTCGAGCGCGGCGCCCACCCCGGTCGCGGTGCGCGATGGAAACACCAGGAACGCCATGATCGTCCCCGACACCGCGCCGATCACGGTTTCCTCGAGCCTGAGCAGCAGCACCGCGGGCGCAAAGCTGCCGGTCAGCCCGTAGAGCAGCGCCAGCGCCAGCGTGATGAAGAAGATCATCACGCTGTAGCTCACCTGCAGATAGTAGAACGCCAGGAAGAAGCACACCGGCATCAGCGCCGCCGCGATCACCGGCTGGCCGCTGAGCAGCGTCGCGAGGATCGTGCCGCCGATCAGCCCGGCGAACGTCCCGAGCGAGCGCTGCAGCGCCCTGAACGCCGTGTCCGCTCGCGACTTGGTGTTGTTGAACACGATGAACGCCGTGATCACCGCCCAGTACCAGCGCGACGGCGAGACCACCAGCCCGGCAGCCATCGCCACCGCGCACGCCAGCGTCACCTGGATCGGTGCCTTGAACCGGGCCAGCAGCGATCCGGCCTTCGCCGCCGCCTTGGCCGCGGCGGGCGCCGGCGCTGCCGCGAACGGCGACGGGGTCGCGGCCAGTGCCCTGTCCAACACCGCCCGCGCCCGCCGGAGCCGCAGCAGCATCCGTGTCGCCACGTCCTCCGCCTGCTCCGGCAGCGTGGCGCCGCGCATTGCCGCGCGCACCAGCGCCGGCGGCGGCGCCGCGACATAGCTCGCCCGCGCCAGCCGCTCGGCGATGAGCTGCACGTCGAACAGCGCGATCACCAGCTCCGACGCCGGGCCGCGCGCCGCGAGCGAGCCGTCGTCGCCTTGCGGGATGAAGCCTTCCGCCATCATCACCACGTCGCGCAGCCGGCTGAGCTCGGCCTGCATCTTCGGCCGGTCCACCGGATGCTCGAGCAACTGTCGCAGCATCACCTGCAGCCGCTGGTCGAGGCTGACCAGCGCCCGCCGGAAATCCCGCGCCGGATCGTCCGGTAGAATAACGTTCGTCACGATTTGCGTGACAAGGAAGGCGAGCGCCGCGCCACCCGCGATCCACGGCAGGTCCGCCACCGGCGGCTTGAAGTAATCCCCCATGAAGAATGCCATGAAGCTGATCATCCCCACCGCCGTCCAGCGCGGCCCGAGCGCCCGCGCATAGACCGCCGCGAAGATCACCGCGAGGAACGCCGCATCGGCGGCGATGGGCCACGCCGCCAGCAGGCTTGCCGCCGCCACCGCGACACCTGCCGCCACCCATGCGATCGCCCGCGTCTGCGCCTGCGCGCGCCACCCCTTGTCGCGCACCGCCAGCGTGCCGTTGAACGAGATCACGAACGCCAGCCCGAACACCGCGAAGGGCAGCGGATGCACCTGGTGCACCCCGAGCAGCAGCACCACGCACAGCGCCAGCGACAGCATGGCGCGCGACGCCATCCTGAGCCGCGAGAAGGCCGGGTCCGACGCCCCCAGCCGGTCGCGCAGCCGCCTGAGCGGTCGGCGCCATCCCGCCGGCCGAGCCGGCGCCTCGGCCCTGAGAGCCGTCATGCCGCCGCGCCGCCGCTCGTGACCCAGTCCATCGCCGTCTCCTCGCCCGGCAGACGGTAGCGGCGCCCCGGCGCGATTTCAACGCAGCGCGCGATGCTCCGCGATCACCGCGCCGATCACCGCTTGTGGCATCGCTTCATCGGCGTTCACCACCTGCCCGCTGGCAAGCAGCAGCGCCGCCTTCCACAGCGCCCAGCCCCGCGCCCGCGCCCACATCGCCGCGTCGGCCGCGACCGACAGCCGGAACGAGTCGCGTCCCGCCGACTCGAGGAACGTCCAGGCGATCACGAGGTCGCACGCCGGATCCCCCACCGCGCAGCCGCCGAAATCGATCACCGCGCCGAGCCGCCCCTCGCGCAGCAGCAGGTTGCCGATCGCGATGTCGCCATGGAGCCACACCGGCGATGCCGCGAACGGCGCGGCCGCCGCCGCATCGAGCACCGCGTGTGCGCCCTCGGCATCGATCCGATCCGCGATCGCCTCGATCGAACGCCGCGCCTCCGCGCCATAGACCGCCATCACGTCGCCGCCGCGGAAATAATTGTGCTGCCCCGGCGGCGGCCCGCCCGCCGGATCGATCCGCTGCAGCGCCATCAGGAACATCGCAAGGTCCCAGCCGAACTGCACCGGATCCTCGACACCCCCGCGCGTCACGCGCTCGCCCTCGAGCCAGTCGTACACCGACCACGAACATGGATACCCCTCGCCCGGCACGCCGATCGCCAGCGGCACGGGCACCGACAGCGGCAGATGCGGCGCCAGCTTCGGCAACCAGCGCGCCTCCTTCTCCGCCTGCTCGCTGTAGCCGGCGGCGCTCGGCAGTCGCACCTTCATCCGCTCGCCCAGATGGAACGTCCAGTTGTCCCAGCCGTCATGCGCAACCGGCGTGATCGGCAACTCGGCCCACTGCGGAAACTGCGCCGCGATCAGCCGCCGCACCAGCGGCACGTCGACGTCGTATTTGCCCGCCCGAAGCTTTTCCTCGCGCATCGCGTCTCCCCTCAACGGACGCGCAATCGACCTTGAAGCCTCGCCCCGATCAAGCCCGTTTTACCCCTGCGGAGCGCTTCCGGCAAAAAGTGGCAGCCGCTCTTGTGGTTCGGAAGCGCGACAACAGGAAATCACAGCCGGCGTTCCGACCTCTTTGGAACCTGGCCGGCTCTGCTCATCAACCGCCCCTTCTCGCGCGCATCGTCCATCACGGTCCGCCCCCCATAGTCCCGGCTGCGCCGCCACTCCTCGGCGACATAGCCATAGAACGACGGTCCAGTAACCTTGCCCTCCACCGCCCGCGCCTGCGCATCGAGCCGCTTGATCGCGCTCAGCTCCTCGCTCTGCCCGAGCCGCGCCTTGACCACGGCGTATTTCAGCACCTTGATCGTCTCGTCATAGACCTTGAGCGGCACCGGAAACGGCGCTCCGTCCTTGCCGCCCTTGCTCATCGCGAACCGCGCCGGATCGGAAAATCGATGCGGCGCGCCGTGGATCACCTCGGCCACCATCGCCAGCGACCGCACCGTGCGCGCGCCCACCCCCGGGGTCAGCAGCAGATCGGCAAAATCCTTCGGCGCGTTGTCCGCCGCCGCGCCAAGCGAGGCATGCAGGCGCCGCAGCATCACGTCCTTGGGCCGCACGTCGTGATGCGCCGGCATCACCAGGTGCGGCAGCATCGGCTCGTCCTCCGCATCCGGATCCGCCTCCACCTCGCGCCCCTCGATCCGTCCGATCTCCTTGACGATCCCGTCCGGCCCGATCGTCCCAAGCAGATCCACCGAGGCCAGCCGCGCGCGATCGGCCCGCACATCGGTCAGGTTGACGATCGTCCCCTGCGCCACGCCGTCGATCGCCGCATGCGGCGCCTCGACGAAGCTTGTGAGCCCTTCGCTCTGCCAGTGGTAGCGGCGCGCCGTGGAGGTCTCGTCCTTCATGCCTTGCTGCACCACCACCCACTTGCCGTCGTCCGCGACAATGAAGCCATGGAGGTAAAGCTCGAATCCGTCCTGCACCGCGGCGCTGTCGACCTTCGCCACCAGCCGGCTCGCCTTCGCCAGCGCTGCGCCGTCGAACCCGACGCGCTGGCCGATGGCGACCAGCTCCTCGGGCGTCTTGCGCGAGTGCCTGCCGCGCCCGCCGCACACATGCAGGCCCAGTTCCTTCTCCAGCGGCGTCAGTCCGCGCTTCAGCGCACCCACCACGCTCGTGGTGATGCCGCTCGAGTGCCAGTCCATCCCCATCACCGCGCCAAAGCTTTGGAACCAGAAGGGGTTGGCGAGCCGCGCCAGGAACTCGTCGCGGCCATATTCCTGGCAGATCGCCTCCGCGATGATGGCGCCGAGCTTCGCCATCCGGCCGGCCAGCCACTCCGGTACACGACCGCCGTGGAGCGGAAGATCGGCGCTGCCGCCGCGCTGAGCCATGAAGTTCTCCCAAGTGACACAGCCTTTGTACCATAGAACAAACCGGAAACGAATAAATGTCGTGCCGGCCTGTTGACTCCCTCCATCGACCAGTCCATAACCAAAACGTTCTATAACACTTCGGTTATCGTAATGACCGCCTCGGACCAGCTCGACGCCACCTTCATCGCCCTCGCCGATCCCACGCGGCGCGCCATCCTCGCGCGGCTGATGGAGGGCGAGGCCTCGGTCAACGAGCTTGCCGCCCCGTTCGAGATCAGCCAGCCGGCGATCAGCAAGCACATCAAGATTCTCGAGCGCGCCGGTCTCGTCACCCGCTCCGCCTCCGGCACCCGCCGCCCCGTCAAGATCGAGGCAACCCCCATGAAGCAGGCGGTCGACTGGCTCGAGAAGTACCGCAAGTTCTGGGAGGTCAGCTACGGCCGCCTCGATGCGCTGCTCGAAGCCCTGCAGACCCCCACCAACACCGACAAGCCCAGCAGGAAGAAGGACGATTCCAATGCCTAGGCCGCTCACCATCACCACCCCCGGCGACCGGCAGATCGTCGTCACCCGGCAGTTCGATGCGCCGCGCGACCTCGTCTTCCTCTGCTACTCGAAACCCGAGCTGTTGCGGCGCTGGTACGGCATGCCCGACTGGACCACCTTCGTCTGCGACATCGACTTCCGTGTCGGCGGCAAATGGCGCATCGGCCAGCGTTCGCCCGACGGCTACGAGCTCGCGAGCCAGGGCCTCTACACTGCCATCGTTGCGCCCGAGCGCATCGAGCAAACCGAATACTACGACGACAACTGGACCCAGGGCGGCACCGTCAACGTGCTGACCCTCGCCGAGCACGATGGCGTCACCACCGCCACGTTAACCGTCACCTATACCTCGCCCGAGGCTCGCGCCGCCGCCGCCGCCTCGCCGATGGCCGAGGGCATGGAGATCGGCTTCAGGCGGCTCGACGCCGCTCTCGCCGAGCTTCGCCAGAATTAGAACGACCAGTTACCAAATCAACCAAGGAGAACCATCATGTCCCAGAAGATCACGCCCTGCCTCTGGTTCGACGACCGCATCTCGGAGGCCGGCGACTATTACGTTCGCATCTTCAAGGGCAAGATCCACGACAAGAGCAGCTATCCCGATGGCCGCGTGTTGACGATCAACGTCGATATCCTCGGCACCACCTTCACGCTGCTCAATGGCGGCCCGGAGTTCAAGTTCTCCGAAGCGGTCTCGTTCTACATCGACTGCAAGGACCAGGCCGAGGTCGACTACTACTGGACGTCGCTGACCACCGACGGCGGCGCCGAATCCATGTGCGGCTGGGTCAAGGACAAATACGGCGTGAGCTGGCAAATCGCCCCAATGGCCGCCATCAACCGCACCATCGCCGGCCCCGACCCCGCCGGCCGCCAGCGCGCCATGGCCGCGATGATGAAAATGAAAAAACTCGTCATCGCAGACTTGGAAAACGCCTACGCCGGCAAGTAGCAGTCGCTGCGGAGGGGATGGCCCCGCTTGCTCTATCCTTCCGATCCGTCATCCCCGGCCTTGACCCCGGGGACCCAGCCGAACTCGCAGCGCATTCGGATGGCCTGTCTGGTTGGCCGGGTCTGCGCCCGGCCATGACGGAGCCGAAACGTTATCGCCGCCGCACTCAACTCCCGCCCGCCGCGAGAAAGAAACGACTGCCTACTTCGGCACGTATCCGTTCTTCCCCACGCTGACGAACCGCCCGGTCAGCGTTCCGTCGTCAGCCTTGATCGCACGGATCACCACGTGCGCGCCCACTGTCAGCGCGCTCTTGTCGGCGTTCTCGAACGTCGTGATCGGCGTGCCGTCGGGGATCGTCACCTGCTGCTGGCCGCCCTTGTAGGTCACCGTCAGCACCCGGTTGCTGGTGCCCACCACCTGCGACACGGTGCCGTTGGTCATCGTCGAGTCCGGCCCCTGGTTCCACTGCCGGAAGCCTTCGGCTGCGCCGCGCATCGCTTCAGGGAAGATGGTGATCTCGACCGCGGTATTGCCGCCCGTGTTGTCCTTCATCGCGCCGGCGCCGATATAGCTGCCCTGCTTGATGTCGTCGGCCGTCATCGCCATCGTGTACGTGAAGCGCGTCTTGTCGTTGAGCGTCACCTTGCTGGTGCCGCCATCCGCGCCGGCGATGTCGACCTCGTCGCCATTGACCGCCGCCACCGTGCCGGTCACCGCCACCATGTTGGCCTGCTGCTGGGCGATCGCCACGCCACCGCTCAGCGCCATGCAGCCGGCCAGCGCCAGCCCGATCAGAATTCGCATGCTCATCTCCTCAGAGTCCTCCACAGCATGAAACCCCGCCCTGGCCATTTCATCCGCGGCGGGGCACCACGCTCGAACACATTGTCGGGAGGCCCGTGGAGGCTTTTTCAGCAAGGGTGGTGACCGATTTTTGCCCCCGTGCTGGGCCCGGGGGATCGAAAACGCCACCACGACGACGTCTACGTCTTGCTGACCTTCCAGATCGTGCCGCTGCCGTCCTCCGAAAAGAACAGGTTCCCCTGCTTGTCGAAGGCGACGCCGACCGGCCGGCCCCACACGTCGTTGTCGTTGAGCACGAAGCCGGTCACGAAATCGGTGTAGGTGCCCATCGGCTTGCCGTCCTTGCCGATATCGACCTCGACGATCTTGTAGCCGGTGCGCGTATTGCGGTTCCACGAACCGTGCATGGCAACGAATGCGTCGCCGTTCGCATCTGCCCCAAGCGCATCGGTGGTTTCGAACGCGATGTTGAGCGGCGCCGAATGTGCCTGGAACAACACGTCACCCACCGTCACCTTGCCCTTGAGGTCGTTGCGTGGGGTTTCCTTCCAGCGCGGGTCCGGATGATCGCCATTGTAGAACCAGGGCCAGCCGTAGAAGGCGCCCTCCTGCACCGCCGTCGCATATTCGAACGGGATGTTGTCGCCCAGCTCGTCGCGCTCGTTGACCACACACCAGACCTCGCCCGTCGCCGGCTGCAGCGTCATGCCGGCGCAGTTGCGCAACCCGTCGGCAAAAATCTTGCCGTTCTTGCCGTCCGGATCGTAGGCCCAGACCGTGGCCCGCCCTGCTTCCTCGTCCCAGGCCTCGCCGAGCGGATGGCTCTTGGCCCAGACCTCGACGCCCCCGCTCGGCGCCTTGCCCATGGTGCCGTCGCCGACATTGCTGCCCGAGCCGACCGAAAAGTACATCGTCTGGCCATCGGGCGAGAACACCAGGTCGCGCGTCCAGTGGTGGTTCGCCGGAATGTTGCTGAGGATCTGCTCTCCTTTGTCGCCGCTCTCGGCGGTCATGTCGCCATCCGGGTACTTGAAGCGCTTGAGCCCGTTGCTCTCGGCGATATAAACCCACTCCGGCTTGTCGGCTGGATAGAAGGCGATTCCATAGGGCTGCTTCAGTCCGCTGATGAACGTGGACCGCGTCGTCGGCGTCGCGCTGCCGCCGTCGAAGCGATAGACCAGCACGCTGCCGTCCCTGCTGTTGGACACGAACAGGTCGCCATTGGGCGCGAACCGGATGGCACGTGGATTGTCGATGCCCTTGGCCACCAGCTCGATCTTGTAGCCGTCCGGTACCTTCGGCATCGCACCCGCCGGCATCGCCACCGGCTGCGCGGTGTTCGAGGCGCTCGCGCTGACGAACGGCGCCTCGAGGTCGTCGACCGTCAGCGTGCGCGTGGTTCCGGGCGCGTCGTCCGTCCAGCCGCCCAAGGCATTCCTGCCGGTCAGGACTGCACTGTCGGCGGCAAGACCGGCACTGGTGAGAAGGCCGGTCGCAAGGGCTGCAAACGCGATTTTTCGCGTCCCAAAGGGCATATGTCGCATAGTGAAATCTCCGATGGCTTCCCTCAGCAACGCCAGGGCGTGCGGCCGGTTGTTCTTGCCCCGCAACACGCATACGTGAGCACACATTTTCTTCCATCGTCACTTGCCGATAAAGCCGGAGTGGCCCAGATTGCGCTTATGTCTCAGCTCTTTACCCCCTTCACCGTGCGCGACCTGACCCTCCGCAACCGCACCGTCGTCGCTCCGATGTGCCAGTATTCGGCCCGCCACGGCGTCGCCAATGACTGGCACTTCGTCCACCTCGGCCGTTTCGCCCTGGGCGGCTATGGCCTTGTAATCCTTGAAGCAACCGCCGTGACCCCGGAAGGCCGCATCTCCTACGGCGACCTCGGCCTGTGGAGCGACGACCAGATCAAGCCCTTGAAACACATCGCCGAATTCCTGCATTCGCAGGGCGCCGCCGCCGGAATTCAACTGGCGCATGCCGGCCGCAAGGCCTCGACCCCCATCGCCTGGCGCCACGGCTTCGACGAAACCGAAGCCGAAAAGCCGCAGGTCGCCTTCGAATCCTGGACGCCGGTCGCACCAAGTCCAATCATCCATTCGGAGAAGACTCCCGGCTACACCACGCCGCGCGAGCTGACCGAAAACGATATCCGCGCCACCGTGCAGGCCTTCGCCGACGCCGCCATCCGCGCCGACAAGGCCGGCTTCGACGTCATCGAAATCCACGGCGCCCACGGCTACCTCATCAACCAGTTCCTCTCGCCCATCGCCAACAAACGCACCGATCGCTACGGCGGCAGCCGCGAGAACCGCATGCGCTTCGCGCTCGAGCTGACCGAAGCCGTGCGCGCCGCCTGGCCGACGCAGAAGCCGCTCTTCATCCGCATCTCGGCGACCGACGGCGGCCCCGGC
>Ga0157369_10007311_pt1 | contig 12712 bp, 12 predicted proteins | sample C25metaG_FD_113461 | JGI IMG/M metagenome (GOLD analysis project Ga0157369, IMG submission 113461) | Corn rhizosphere microbial communities from Kellogg Biological Station, Michigan, USA - C2-5 metaG | ecosystem: Host-associated > Plants > Roots > Rhizosphere > Soil | place: USA: Michigan...
GCGTGATGTATTCTTTTACTGACATTATGAACAAGAATAAACTGAATGTTATCCTTTTTCCAAATTTCATACGCACCGCAGTAGTTTTTAAAATTTAGTTTTTTCACGGTAAGCACTATGTCATTAATCTTTATCGGGAAGTCATCATTCATACCATTTGCTTTATCTATAATACCCAAAGCAAATGCCGGGTGTTGGTACAGACTGTTAAAACAGGAAATTTGGGTGTTCACCGCGCCTGAGCGTGCCGAAACCGACAGAAAAACTATAAACCCCATGGTAAAATTTCTATAACCTGTTAGATGCTTTTCCCAGCCCTTCCTACCGGATTGTACGAAAGTCATAGTTCCCCCTTTCAAACCAGGTTGCCAGGCGTTTAAAGATGTCTTTAAATCAGACGTTACGCTTTTCACATTTGCCGGCAGCCTGCCAACCGTGGTATCACAAATGACCGCAAGGGAAATAACCAATGAAATCCGCGCAAAAAATTATATGGACTTTTGAGGGCTGCCTATAAATTAAGGCGGGGTGAAAAATGATATTAAAATTATATAAGCAGGCGGGTGAAAAATATTTCTTCGTTTACCTTTTACAGTTATGCCCTGGCCTTTAAACTTAGGGCGAAGGCTTGTATCATCGTTTACCCGTATTCGTTATATTAAACGGTGATATAGATTGGTAAAAAAACTGTTGGGCATTCCATTCCCGGTATAGTGCCTTATACCGGTTTTAATACGGTAAACTAATGGTTATCGTACAACCTTTACCTATGGAACTTTGTATTTCTATTTCCCCGTTAAAAGATTCAACCCTGTCTATCATATTCGAAATACCTATTCCTTTTCGTTCCTTCAACGGATCAAAGCCTTTCCCGTCATCTGTTACTATTATAGTGATAAATTTACCTGCTTCCTTTATATGAATATTAACATTCCCCGCGGCAGCGTGTTTTATGATATTATTTAACTGCTCCTGTATGATCCGGTATATATTTAATTTCAGCTCATCATGTAATAATCCGGTAGTAATGTTGTATTCAAACAAGACCTTTAAGGCATTGGTTTGATTTAAATTATCGGCAAGCCCTCCTATTAGTTTTTCAAGATCTATGTTTTTTAAGGGCGTTACCTGTTTGCTGCTGAGAAGCCTGATCTCTTTAATTGAATTGTCTATCAGTTCGATCGGGTATTTCACCAGTTCTTCTACCGCTTTATTGGTTTTGGCTGCCATACCGAGGTATAATTTGGTACCCGCCAGGATCTGGTTAATATTATCATGTAATTCCTGTCCAATGTGATTTCGTTCCTGCTCCTGCGCTGTAATTACAGCCCTGGTAATTTTTTTCTGTTCCTGTATTTTTTGATCCAATATTTTTTGTTCCAACTCTTTTAAATCCTGCTCGGCCTTTTTTCTTTCAGAAATATCAGTGGAAACTCCAATGATCCCCACCAGTTTACCTTCCTGGTCATACACCGGGGAGTCCGTTACAAATGCAGGAAAATTAGTGCCGTCTTTTCGCTGAACTAAAAATTCCCCGGACCATGAGTTACCCCTTTTTAATTCATTCATTATTTCATTGGCCTCTTCCCGGCTTTGAACCGAAGGTGTCAGATCAATAATATTATTGCCCATGGCTTCACCGGCTGACCAGCCATATATTTTTTCAGCGGCCTTATTCCAATAAGTCACCGAGCCATCCAGGGCCGTTGCAATGATTGCCTGTCCCACAGTAGCCAGCAGAAGGGCTTTAAACCTGTTTTGTTCCTGTTGCTGTCTTAGCGCTTCTTCCGACTTTTTCTTTTGTAACGCAGCTTCAATCGCCGCGGGTAATCTTGCCAACCGGTCCTTCAATATATAATCATCTGCACCAAGTTTTATAATACCGGCAGCAAATTCTTCTGAGACGGTACCGGTAACCAAAATGAACGGTATGGCTACGGCATTCCGGTGAACTATTTCAAGCGCTTCCATTGCATCAAATTGTGGCAGGGAATTATCAGAAATAATAACGCCAGGCTGAAATTGTTTAAGCGCCTGTGTAAATTCTTCTTTATTCATGGCCAGTAAAGATTCAAAGAGAAGCCCTTCTTTTCTAAGCAGGCTTACTATAATTTCGGCATCAGTAACATTGTCTTCCAATATTAAAATTTTTAAAAAATTTTTCATTGTGGTTTTCGGTTAATATGGGGCTTGATGTAATGACCGGTAAAATCCAATTTCCAAGGTAACTGAAACTAAAGCTATCAATAAAAGTTGAGATGCACCCGGCACGCAAAAGTTCGATATGATCTAAATTACGTACTTTATTAAAATAACCAGATTTAGGGTTATTTTTTAAAACTGATTATTATGTGGCTTCCTTTTGTTTTTTCGGCGTTAGCTTCCAGGCAGAAATCTAACGGAAAATATCCCATAATAACATAAATAATTACACCAGTTCTTATAGGGAATAAAAGCCCGGCTGAAGCCGGGCATTTCAATGTACTATTGGCTATGAATGGAGCTGTTATATTGCAATTCCTTTTTTACGGGTTCTTTTTTTTTTGAGTTCCGGGCCATCATCCTCTCCGCCGCCTGCCGCCTGTTTCTGATGATTCATTTGCTTTTGTTCCTGCTTTACTGACTGACCGGGTGAAGAAAGCTCTGCCTTCAGGCCGGTGACCTGCTCCCTGCCGAGCTTCACCTGGTTTTTATTAAACACCTGGATGTCCTTGTATTGCGGATCGGCCTGGATAAAGTAGGTTTCTTCTTTCCCTTTCACTTCCATCTTCACGGCCTGCAGGTTCCCTTTCTCCATTGACTTCATCAGGTCCTCCTTTAATTTTGGATCACCCAATTCTTTTATGGGATATTGGCCCAACGCCTTTTCCAGGCTATAACCATAATTTTCATGGTAGCGGTTTAACTTATAGTTCCCGTTTTCCTCTTTCTTTGAAAGGTCGAGTTGCACCCATGCCGTGTATTTTTCCCCCTCTTTGCTGGCAAGCTCTTTATGGACCGGGCGCCCGTTCAGCAAATTAAAAGCCTCCTTCGTCGTTACACCATTGCCTTTATCGAGGTAGAATGTCTGTGATCGTTCCTCTGGTTGTAACAACTTTGCATCATACTTATTGAAAAAGTACATCTCATTCTGCTCGCCTTTTCTGAAATGCAGGGTATTCTCCATTGCCTGGTTGTTGTAGGTGGCTTTGTGCTGCAGGGTAAATTCTGTTTTACCCTCAGTAATATTTTGTTCTAAAGGGCGCTGTAGGCTTTCACCAAAGCCCTGGTACCGGAGGTTATCTTTCAGGTACTCCAAGTTTTTTTCGTTCATAACTTTGTTTTTATTGATTAATAATTGTTGCTGTTCTATATGATCGATGAGGGCATCCGTAAAAAAGTTGCCATCGGAATTATATAAGCCATTTGCATCAGGATCATTGCCTTGCTTTTTTATTGAAATCACTACATAATGATCACGGTCACTGATATTGTTATCAGCAAACTCATTAGCTGCATCTTTGTTATTAAAAAAGAATATATCATTCGGATCGATGAAATAAGGAGAGTTATTATATGCCACCCAATAATTCTCACCGGATATTATCTGCTCATTCATCTGCCTGCATCGTTTTTGCCTTTATGATATCTCTATTCTTTATTTCCAGGGATAAATTACGACCGCCATTGTTTTCCATCAGCTGTATATACAATAGTTTTTGATCAGGAATAGTAAATACGGGAAGGGCAACGACTATGCTTATTTTAGACTGGCCAGGCACGGTACCCGTGTTACCATAAACATATAAGGGCGTTTGCTCCAACTCCTGTGACGCGGTACGTTTGGCCTGCTTTTTATCTTTTATAAAAAAGTGTAACAGTTCTATATCATAAGGGATGTTGGAATAATTTTTTAATTCCAGTTGATAATACAAAATCCTGTTCTCAATAAAAATGCCCTTTAGCCGCAGCACCATTTCATACTTTGCATCTCTCAGACCGCGCACTGATTTTTTCTGCTCCGCAATTTTTTTGAAGATGGATGGCGTATTCTCAATTTTAATATTGAGAGACGGATGATCTGAATAATTGACAAGGAATGAATATAATTTTCCGTCCGCCGTTATCACGGTCATATTGGTTTCGGAAAAATTTTCTTTTGCCGCCTTCACCTCCAGGACATTTTCTACTCCTCTTACTTTTTGTACCAGCACATCTTTGCTTCCCCTGTCAACACTTTTGATCATTACCGGAAATATAAGACTGGTAGTTTTATTGGTACCGACAAACAGGCTGTCAGTTTGTGCTATTAAGGTGTTGCTGCAGAATAAAGATAGCAACAGGTAAATTTGTTTCATTTTATTTGTCTTTTAATAATATTTTATACCCTGCTTTCACAGTTACTTTCACGAGCTTTATTTTTTTACTTAAAATTGTTTTAACCGCCTGTACACCGGCGGAAGCTGCCTGCATCCCGATGGAAGGATCCAGATCATTCAAGCCGATTTGCTGCAGGGAATTATCGGCACTTTGTCTGGCCACATCCCGGGAAATGGCGCCCGGTATATAAATACCTTCTATACCATCCATGTCATAGGCTGACAGAGATACCGGCAGGATAGCATTATCGCAGCGTATATCCTTTATCGTTATTGTCAGCCGTTCACCATTCAGCGAAGCGATCCCATAGATGAAATTGTCTTTGGGCACCAGCCTTCCCGCGATGTTGACTTCATTCAGTAATCGTAATTTCACGGTTGAGCCGGATACTATGGTCTGCGTTTCATGGATGACAGCCGGGATTGCATCGGCCTCATTTGACAAGGGTCCGTCAAGTGAGAAAAATTGACGGCTTGCGCTATCACCGGTCAAGCAAACCGAAAAGACCTGCTGCTGATGTTCCGGGGATTGCATTTTTTCTTTCACCCGCTCCGGGTGTTGAATATCCAGGATCTTTTCCAACATCCCGTTCACCTGGCTCATTTCAGGGTCGTTGCTTCCGCTACTACCTTGCTGCATGGTTTGTATCATTCTCTGCAGGCGTTCTGTTTCGTGGTTATCTGCCGGGACGGGAATATCTTGCGCGTGATTTTTTAATTGGGAAGCGTTGTTTAAGGCTTCATTCAACTGGCTGATCTTATTATATACCTTCGCTTCATTCGGATCGGAATACGGGGTATAGGAAGGAGACGTGTCGCCCGGTAAGGGTAATTGTTTTTTGAGATAGGGATCTTCTTTCATCAAATCCCTGAACTTTTCAGAATCGGCCTGCGCCTTTTCATAAAAGGCTAACTTATCAGCGGGATCTTTCTTAACATTAGCGTCCGGCAATTCCAGGTCTAACCCGGATTGGCCCGTAGCTTTTTTATTATTATCTCCTTTACCTCCTCCCAGTGCCCAGAAAGCCAGTGTTATAAAGGGTACCATGAGTATGGGAAGCACGAGTAAAAACCTTCGTTTTCTTAAAAATTGTGGTGAATGCTGTTCCATATTTTATTTTTTAGATGACTGGTAGATAATTTCAATTTGCCGGATACTGTCTGCGAGGCCGGGTCTAACCTGCAACCCGCAGCTATCCATGTATTTTTTATAGTTTTCTATCCGGTTATATTCCTTGTCTGACATGATGGAGATATTTGCTTTTTTTTCTTCGATAACATGTTTGGGCATACGGATGGCGGTAATTGAAATAGTAGCTTTATCTCCGCGGGTAAAACTTTGAATAATAATACAGCAACTATAGGTAACCGTTAGTACAGAAAAAATAATCAGCAAATATTTCTGGCTTTTTACAGAAAGCCTGTCCACTTTCCGCTGCATAAAATTTGCCCAACGCGTTTGAAGTTGAATGGTCTTGCCGACGATCCCGGCAGCAATCTTATCTGCGGCAGGGTTTATGGTCTTTCGTTTCATCGCTTTTCAATTTTAAGGTCTTTATTTTCGAGTATGGCCCACCGTTCGATTAAGAATCCATGGGAGTTGTTATCGGAGCGGGAGACATTGCGCAGGTAGCCTTCCGTAATTAAACTGCGGGATACAATGCTGGTGGCACGGATAATTTTTTCTACTGCATAACACCGGAAATACCAGGGTGACTGCGCTATATTTAATGCAATGCTGTCAATTGAAATGTGCTGGCTGATATTGCCCGCAATGATATTGGTATAGTAACCGCTTTCCTTAAGATTGTCATATTGCCTTTTGGCAGAAGCGTCTGCGAGGTATAATGCTTTTGTAATGTTCGCCTGTATTACCTTCTCGTCCGGGTCAAGGGTAAAGAAATATTCATGAAAGCTTTTGATATGATCTCTGGCTTCCACGGGAATATTGTCTTTTCTTTCAGATGCAAAGGCTTCGAGTGCCTTGCCGTTGGCAAGAATATAAATTTTCGAACGTGCTTCAGCGATCATGGTGAAGCTTTTGCCAAGAGTAAACATGCTAAGGCTGATGCATCCGATGATGAGAATGAGCGTGAACGTGCGTACGTACTTAAAGGCGCTGTCAATATTTTTCATTTGCCGGAAGATCATTTACCTGAAATTTTATCTTTAAAATATTCGCCTGAAGCTGACTGGTAACCGCCCCCGAAGAATTCTTTGGTATTGCCATAGGCATCGGCAGCAAACGAACTCGTATTGGATACCAGGGAGCGTGTCGTATTGCTGAACCCGGTAGTTACCTTTTGCAATAATGAATTACTTCCTCCTGCGTAGATGATATAATTCGCCACGCTTGGCACGGTGAAATAACCGGCAATGCCAATGATCATGAAAATGAGATAGGCCATGTCGGCGGAGCTAAAGAAAGTATTCCCCTGGTCCTGGATCTGGCTGATGTCGAGCTTCAGCATGTTCTCCTGGATCTTCCCCATGATGGCACCGAAAATGTTCGCAACAGGAAGCCATAAGAATATATTTAAATAGCGTGCAATCCACACCGTTAGTGTATGCTGGAAGCCATCAAATACAGCAATGCCGAATACGAGTGGCCCCAGGATAGCGAGCACCAATAAATGAAAGGTGCGGATGGTATTGATGCAAAGGGCAGCGGCTTCATAGAGCACCTTTAGTACTTCGGATAAAAATTCCTTGATCGAGTTTTTGAAATTGTAATAATATTTGGACATCGCAAAGCTGACCGAGTTGCCGATGCCTTCAATCCAGCCCTCATCGGCGGGGTCTTCGTTATAAGTATAGCGGTACCATTTATCGCGGTCTCCTTCCCCGGACTGGCCCACATACATCTGCCAGTAGACTGTCTTTTTAATCGCTGCTTCCTTCATCTTCAGCAATTCCGTGATGGCTTTATCAGAATCGGTTACCATAGCGGAGGTAGCGCTGACAGTTGGTTGCATGACCCCGTTGATCATCGCGATCACCGCCGGAAATATTAAAACTGCGAAGCCCAACACGAAGGGGCGGAAGAGTGGATAAAAGTCTATGGGTTCTGCCCTCGCAATATGCCCCCATACCCGGGAGGCAATATACCAGGTCGCTGCAAATCCCGCCAGGCCACGGCCTACACCGATGAGGCGGCTGCATAACGGCAGCATGTCCGTATAGAGTTGGTCGAGTACACTTTGCATGCTGTGGATTTCGTCCGCCACACCGGCCTGTAGTAGTATCATAATTTCATTTTAGTTCGTATAAATGGCGCATCACCTCAATATCCTCCTGCTCTTTCTCCTTTTGTATGGAAACTATGGATGTGCTGTTATTGAAATTTCGCAGGAACACCAGTTTGTCCTGCATATCCTCATAGATCCCGTCAATGGCATGGAGCCGTTCCTCATCGGACATCCTTAATTTACCTGCGGTAATGACATTGAGCAGTGCGTCGAGATTTTTCAAACTTTGGCTAACCAGGTTCGAGTACACCTTACCGATATAACCTATTTCATTGAGGGTGAAATGGGAATCCTTTTTAAACCGGGTGTAATAACTTTTATACTCCTTCACCAACTGCAGTTGCATGCTGATGATCGCTGCAATCCTGGCATATTTGGCTACCGCCGGACTTACGGCCAGCAGACCATCCAGGAAGTTTTTATGTAAATTGAAATTGCCCTGCGAGATATCTTTAATAGTATTATAGCCGCCTGAAAGAATTTCATAGCCTTTCTTCATGTCGCTCAATATCTGTTTGAACTGTGTAAGCTTTTCTATATCGAGCGCCAGTTGCTGAAGTTCCTGGGCCTGTGCACCGGCTTTATAGCTGCCCAATATCACAAGTAAGATGTAGGCGTATTTCATCATTTCAAATTGTAAAGTGACTGGCTAACTTTGGTTTCAGACGCTTCGTTGAAACGTTGTATGGACAGCACCTGCGCCTCGTTACCGAATGATTTTGCAAACGCGTATTTACTTCGCATGTCTTCATACAGGCCATCAATTTGCTTCATGCGCTGATCGTCCGTCATTTTATACGAACCGGCTGTGACTACCTTCGTGAGTTCGCTGATATTGTTCGCCGTTTCACGAAGCAATTTGAGGAAGACGCCACTTACGTATTCAACTTCTTTCGCCGTGAACTGCCCGGTTTCCTTCATATTTTTAAGGGTAGCTTTACAAAGACTCGTGATCTGCAGCTCACGGGTAATGATGTCTGCCACCTTCGTATACTTTTTTATCGCCGGATTGATCGATTCCAGGGAATTAAAAAAGTCCAGGTGCAGGTTGAACTCCCCATGTTTAATATCACCTATGGCCGTTAAGCCTTCCTGTCCTATTTTATATCCCTTTTCTATATACTGGATATATACTCCGTTCGCCGCAATTTGATTGAGCAGGTATTGAATCTGCGTTTTCTTTTGCCGGAACCATTCGTCGTACGTTTGCGCATAACTGTTATGCGTAAACGAAAATAAAATGAACATGGAAAGTATTTTTTTCATTGGATACCGTATAATGCTTTTACCAATTGTAAATCATCTTCATCTTTAGAGCGGCTGAGGCTCAGCATTTCATTCTGTGTATTGAACTGCTGCAGGTCAGCAAAATTTTGATCAATTTTGTCCGCCGCGCGGTCAATGATATTGAGTCGCGCCGCGTCGGTCATCTGCAGGGAATAAGAATGAATCACCAGGAGAATCTGATCCAGGTTCTTCACACTTTCACTAAAGATGCCTGAGTACACTTTTGCCATATATGCAATTTCACCGGTTGTAAAATGGCCGTCCTGTTTAAAGAGGCTGAAGGCGCGTTTATAGTCCGCCACGAGCCGGGTTTGCGTTTGCGTAATGTCTTTGATTCTTTGGTAGTAGGTGATGATATCCTTTACTTCGTTCAGCTCCCGGTAATATTGGCTGTACAGGTCTTTTTGTTTCCCAACCCAGTCGCTGATCTCCCCCAGCTTTAGTTTCGACATCGAATTTTCGAGGACCTTCTGAGCGTTCTCTAGCCAGATGGTTTTATTCTGTAAGCGCTGGACCTTCAGGTCGATGGCGACGATGGCCTTCTTAACGGCAGCCTTAATGATCTCAACCAGCTGGCTTCGTGCAGGCATATACGTTATACAACAAAGGGCCAAGATGAATATTTTCTTTTTCATAATTTCGTATAGATGGTGGTTCCCATTCTCATTTCGTTTTCTTTGAAATATAATATTCTGCCATTGGCCTGAATAACCAGCGTTTGTGCCTCCGGGTTATAGTTGCCGGTCCAGTGCGCCAGCCTGTATTCAGGCTTATGATTTTTCATTACAAACGTTCGCCTCGTGACTTTACAGGCGCCCGTATGATCGAAAGACACCTGAATCGTGTCCCTTACCTCCGCAAATTCATTTGACCACCTGCTGGTATATACACCCGAAACATTTACCGGCTTTTTAAAACAGGCCGCAAGGAACAAGCTGATCATTATAATCCCGGTTATTTTCATAATTTTTATTTTAATTCTTCCGCAAGGGCAGCAATGCCTTTTTCAATGCCGCCATATAATTTTGAGTATTGCATCATCTTCACCTTCTCCGTTTCTTCCGTAGTATAGGCGAAGTATTCTTCCGGTGATACTTCCGTACGGTACACCCTTGACAGGGTTCCTCCCAGGGAAATAAAAACTTCCTTATATCTTTTGGTGGGGTCATTGGCTTTATTGACCGATAACACGAGCGCCTTTTCCTTTTCCGTTAAACCCAGTAATTCCTGTACCTGGTCAAACTTGTTCATATATTTGGACTGGTCAAACAAAATCTTGCAATCGCTGTTGTTGATGATCGCCTGCTTCACTACAGGTGAGGAAATAATATCTTCTACCTCCTGGGTAACGACGATGGCTTCACCGAAAAATTTGCGCACCGTTTTAAAAAGATATTTGATGTATTCGGCCATCCCCTCCTTTGCGATGGCTTTCCATGCCTCCTCGATGAGGATTATTTTACGGATCCCCTTCAGCTTGCGCATCTTGGAAATGAATACTTCCATGATAATCAGTGTAACGACCGGGAATAAAATGGGGTGGTCTTTGATATTATCCAGTTCGAATACGATGAATTGCTGATGCAACAGGTCGAGGTTCCGGGTTGCGTTCAACAGGTAATCGAATTCGCCGCCTTTATAATAGGGACGCAGGACATAGAGAAAATTAGTAACGTCAAAATCCTTTTCCTTCACCTTATCGGTTTCGAGTACGCCCACAAAAGTCTCCGTTAGAAACTCATAGAAGCTATTAAAGCAGGGGAACTTCGTATTGCTTTCGTAATAGAGTTGCAGGGCGTTGCTGAGCGCTACATATTCGCTTCGTCGGAAGGTCTCAGTGTCTTTTTTCCAAAGTGCCAGCAGTAGGGTTTTGATGCTTTCCTTCTTTTCGGTATCGAGTACATCGCCCTCCCCAATGTAAAAGGGATTGAAGCGGATCGGGTCGGTTTCCGAATAGGTGAAATAATAACCCCTCACCAGATCGCAAAGTCCTTTATAGCTATGGCCAACATCCACCAGCACCACATGGCTTCCCTGCTCGTAATAACTCCGACCCATGTGATTGGTAAAAAACGATTTTCCACTGCCGGAGGGCCCTAAAATAAATTTGTTGCGGTTCGTACAGATTCCTTTCTTTATCGGTTCATCACTGATATCGACATGCACAGGCCGGCCCGTAAGGCGGTCACCCAGCCGGATCCCGAAGGGTGAAATGCTTGAACGGTAATTAGTTTCCAAATTTAAAAAACAAGTCGCTTGTTCGGCAAAAGTGTCGAAGGTGTCATTCATCGGGAAATCAGCGGCGTTACCCGGTATGCCCGCCCAGTGGATTTGCGGAGCCCCCGACAGCTCCTGCTTCGGTACCGCATCCATCTGGGCCAGGGCGCTTGACACCAGGTTTTTTACATCTTTCAGCTTATCTGCTGAATTGGTCCATACCAGTATATTGAAATGCGCTTTTACCGGCTGGCGCTGCTGGCTGACCGCTTCATTTAAAAAATCATTGGTGGCATCACGGGCTATGGTATTCTCTCTTGAATACGCTGACAAGGATTGCAGCCTGAGTCGTTTACTTTCCAGCTTTTGGATGGTCTTTTGCACATCGTCAATAAAGAGGTACTGGTTATAGATATGATTGCAGGGCAATAGTTGTCCGAGGACGGATGCAAAGCCGATGCTGAATTTTGTCTTATCCGTAGAATATTTATCATAATTGATCCGCGAACCACATACGGAAGGAAGATCAGCGGCATCGGATAAAGTGTACAACTGGCAATAGTTATCACCAATTCGAAGTTCTTTATAATTAATGTCCCGGATAACCCTGTCATCATTTAAATAAAAATATTTTTCTATGATTCCCGCATGATGATGATCACTTAATAATGCATGGTTGGTTAATCTTTTTAATTGTACAAAGCCACTGTCCTCCAATATTCTTTTAAACTGCCCGCAACAGTCCAAGAAATCCTGGATAAGCTGAGGCTTCAATGTTTCTTCCGGAACAATCGAGCTACGCAACAGCGTGGAAAAGAGAGAACTGGAAGGTTTCCGGCCCGCCGGTTTTTTAGTCAGCATGATATAACAGCAGTGATCGAGGAATGGCCGTTCATTAAAGAAACGTTCACTGCTACGGGATAAAAAGCTGTCCTCTTTCGAAAAATCAGGAAGGTGTGTACTATCCACGAACCAATCCTGTTTATGAAATACAGATTGCCTGGGCAAAACCTTTATTGCCTTAACCCATGCCTGGTGAAAGGCTTCATATTCCTGGTCGGATAAGGTGAAGATCTCCGGCAGCGTTACGTCATACACCACCGTTACATCCCCCATCTTCGAAAGGATGCAGTCATGTTCCACTCCTTTAATGGGTAATATGTCTTCTAATCTTTTTTCCATTGTATAAATATTTTCCTACTGTTGCATCTAACGACACCGGGTATGCGCTGTCTTGCTAATTTTTTCATCATCCCAAACTCGCCGTGGGTATTGCTCAGCCGGTACACATACATAAACAATCCCGTACCCGCTACCAGGATGATACCCATGCAAACAAAAGTGTTGAGGCCAATGATGTACATGATGGCAAAGAGTATCAGTAAGGTAATGATGCCACCACCGAGGTACCAGATGTATTGCGCTTTCAGCCCTTTGAACTCTATACTTTTGTTGATGCCCTTATTGACGGCGTATACACTGTTAGACACCGAAGAAGCTTTTGATCACGGTGGCGACTATGACGAGAAATACACACGATCCGAACCACGCCGCGGCTACCTTGCCCGTATCCGGGTCGCCATGGCTCCATTTGGAATATAC
>Ga0157369_10007313_pt1 | contig 12711 bp, 11 predicted proteins | sample C25metaG_FD_113461 | JGI IMG/M metagenome (GOLD analysis project Ga0157369, IMG submission 113461) | Corn rhizosphere microbial communities from Kellogg Biological Station, Michigan, USA - C2-5 metaG | ecosystem: Host-associated > Plants > Roots > Rhizosphere > Soil | place: USA: Michigan...
GACAGCCGAGCGGTTCCGTACGTCGGGGAGCGACGATTTCGGCAATCCCGTTCGCGCACTGACGGCGGAGGCCGATCACGGCTATTTCTGCCGGCATTGCCTGGCACAGCCGGCGAAGGGGCATGCGGTGCTGCTCGGCTCATACGATATCGGACCACCGAAAGGTCACTACTGGCAGCCAAGCCCGATCTTCATTCACGGCGAATCGTGCCCGCGCTTTGCGAGCGATGACGAGATCCCGGCGGCGGTGCGCGCCATCCAGCTCGTCAATGTCCGTCCCTACGATCGCGACGATCGCATGCTCTACGATCTAAACGATACGGTCACGGGCGATCGGCTCGAGACGCTGCTCGCGCGCTGCTTCGCCGATGAGCGCACGTGCTTTGCCAACATCCACACCGGACGCCCGGGCTGCTTTCTCTGCCGCGTCGAGCGGCTTGATTGAGGCTGGCGCGGGAGAAAGCAGTGCTCCAGAGCGTGGCCTGGTGTTGGCCTAAGGTCCCGGCGCGTGATCCGGCTGGGGCATTTGCTGGATGAGGCGCCCTCTCATTTCCGGATTCTTCTCGGCGTTCTCCAGGATCGAATTGTATTCCGCGATCGAGAGTCCCTGATCGGTGATGGCCTTTTTCATTTTGTCGCCGGCCTGGTTCTCAAGGCGCGACTTGTCGCCGTCGGGTGCTTTGGCGATCTGATCTTGATAGCTCTGCCGGATGTCTTCGACCTGAGGAATAGCGGCGGCAGCGGCCTTGATCTTTTGGTCGGAGACGGCGGCAGAAGGCGCGGCCGGTGCGCTTTTCGCCGGCGGCTGCGCCTGTCCGAAGGCTGGGGAGAGGGCGAGTGACGAGCCGAGCAGGGCTATCGCCGTCACCTGTGCCGCCGATAGCCGGGCCTTCTTCGCGTGCGGGTGATGATGCGCGTTGCTGGACATGAATTCTCCTGTGAGGGATTGGGCTCAGGTGCTGCGAGCGAGGCTTGTAGATGAAGCCGATGTTTCGCTCGCTCGCAGCCTTGATCGCGACGGATTATTCGGATGGATTATTCAGGAGATTCTTCTTCCGCTTCCGAGCCGAGCTCGACGACGATGTCGGTCGCTTGCGGACGATGCGGGGTCAGAGCCGTGCGGTTGGCGTCCTTCCAAGTCGCCAGCTTGATGACCTTTCCGGCGGGCACCGACGAGCGGGGCTCGGCCGGCTCGACAATGTGTATGCCTTCGCTGTCGAGAAAAAAGGTGTGGTCGCCGAACAATTCGCTCAGCTTCGGCGTGAGGGGACTGTCCTCGCGGATCGTCAAGGCATCCTTGAAAGCGGTATGCTCTTCCAATTGGTCCAACGTGCGCTGAATGCGGGCGGTCGACAATTTCATGAGCACTCCTTCTTTATCGAAGCTGAAGATCGAGGATCTCGGCCATTGGACGTATCGCTAGCGTCCAATACGCCAAGGACCGCGCACGGCTCTGCTTACGGCTGTCACTGCTCGCTGCTACAGGCCCCGATCGAATCAAGCAGCCCCATGGCTTGATCATGCCAAGTTGCCGCGAGACGCCGGAGATTGATGGATTTCGCGAAGTTTCTTCGCTGTCGGAGAAGGTTCTTCGCTGTCGGTTGTGAAGCGGCACACGTTCAACCGTGCGCAGCACAGCCGCTACAACGCCAGCATACGCTTCAATGTGACGAAACTTTGGCGCTCACCAAAAGAGGCGCCAAAGTTCGTGCCAGCAACACGAACTTGACACAGCGTGGCGTGTCTTTCGCTTGGCTTACAGCGTGCGACCTTGAATTTGCGCGAGCCCTATAGGGCTCGCGTCGGCATCATGATCGTCCGCCACATATGCGAGGCGGGCGTGTTGTCCCAGCCGAGGCCTTCTTCCGGCTGCTTGAAGTTGCGGCCGATGATGTCCTCGAATTCCTCGAGTTGCGGGTTGACGCCGGGCTCGAAGGCATAAAGGTCGTTGACGCAGATCTGCCGCGCCGTGCCGTACCATTTATGATTCCGCGCATATTCGTAGTCGCGCTTGATGTAAGGCTCGGGATCGAAGCCTTCGCCGAACAACCGGACATACATCTCGGGATATTCGTAGCCGAAATCCTTGTCCGGAAAGAAGCGCAGTGCCTGGTGATAGCGGATGCCCCAGCTCACTTCCTCGTCGACATAAGGCTCGATGAGCTGCGCGCCCCAATAGCCGTGATCGGAGCGGATGAAGCCGACGACGCCGATATCGTGCAGCAGGCAGGCGAGAACGACCTTCTCGCTGTAGCCGCCCTTGCGCGCGAGATTGGCGCTCTGCAGCAGGTGGTTGGTCGCGCTGCCGAAGCGCAGACGGAAGAAATCCATCAGGGTCGGCTTTTCCGGCATCGCCTTGAGGCGCGGATCGGGGCCTTGCACGACATGCTTGCCGGGCGGCAGCGGATCCTGGATCGGCCCGGTCGGATCCTTATCGCCCGAGGTGAACAGCACCGAGCGCAGCGGAATGCGCTCCAAATCCTGCATCATCTTGTGCTCGAGCGCGTCGGCGCGCGCGTTGGAATCCCCTTTGAATTTGGCGTTGGTGACCGCCTCCCAGTCTTGGACATTCGCTTGCTTGGCCATCGCTCCCTCTCAATCCTCGGCTGATCGCCCCATCACATGATGTTGAGCGCGACGCCCGGCGCGCGTCAACCGGCGGAAAATACAACGTTTACGGCGCTTTTCATGCGAATCGTGGCGGGATTGAGCCACGAGTCTGTCGGAATCGGCGGGCATGCCTTGGCTGGGCCGTGGAACTCCACAATCCACCCATAAATTGGACATGGCGGAACACCAGCATGATGAGACTCGGGGACGGCGCGCATGAGCGTGTCGTGGTTCAAGCATCTTTGGGAGGGCATTTGGCCATGCGTGCACTGACGACGACCGCTCTAGTTCCTGCTTCCCGTCTCCCCGACACCCGAGCGAAGCTCCCGACCGCGCGCCGCGCCAGCGCCTGGGGCCGGTTCTTCCCGCGCCGCCGCAAGGCGACCCTGTTCCAACGCTGCCTTGCGGTCCATATGGCGACAGCCGGAACGCTCAGCGCCCTGCGCTAGATCGAGACCTTGCTTCCGAAGCGGAGGTTAACGCCTCCGCTTCTCGTTAACGCTTTTTTAACCATTGTCGGCGCAAAAGGACCCCCGAGTCGGCACCTCAGGTGCTTGCTTTTGCAGGGGGTTAAAGCTGTGTCTGAAGGTATGACTTCGGGGTATGTCCCCGGTAGCGTCGTGTGGGTGCCATGGTCCATCGCCCGGCCGGAAAAGCGGCGGCGGACGGGTCGCGAATCCTGGCTGCAGTGTCTGTTCCCGCGCCGCCGGCAAAGCCGGCCAAGCCTTTATCAGCGCTGTCTCGCTATTCACATCATGACGACGAGCGACGCCGAGCAAGCGGCGAGGCAATCATGAGCGCCGAGGCGTTATGGGCCGCGGCGGGGCTCGCCAGCACCGTCGATCACGATGACACGCTTGCGCCGATTTTCGCGCTCGACCGCGCGCGCGAGATTTATCTGATCGAGCACGGGCAGATCGAGACCGGCGCCGAAGCCGCGCTTCGTCTCGCTTAAGCGCGTTGCGGTTGCACTAGCCGGTGATGGCCGCGGATGAAGCGGCGCGTACCGGCCGTCCATCTTCATCGACGAGTCCGCGCCGTCGCAGCGCCATGAGCATGGCGGTGAAATGCTGGGCCGGGCCAAGCCGGCCGGCGCCTTCGAGCCAGTTCTGATCGAGGAAAGAGGCGAACCCCGGCTGGTCGAGTTCGATCTCCCACAGTACGCCAAGCAACGAGGCCATTGCTTCTTCGGTCTCGCGCTCGATGCCGAAGACCGTCGCGGCGCGCTCCGCGCCGTCGCGATCACCAGTCTCAGGTCCGGCGCCGAGACCGAAATCGACCGCGTACCGCCGCCCGGGCGGGGCGAGCTGGAAATGCGCCACCTCATGCAGCAGCACATAGGCCTCGGTATCGCGGCGCAGCGCCTGGCCGGTCCAGGCATAGTCGATGGTCGGGCTGCCGGGCAGGATCGGCATGCCGAAATCGCGGGCGAGGTCGCAGGCGATCGCGTGGTGGCGCTCGGCCTCGGCGCCTTCGGCGCGCACCGCTTTGGCCGGGTCGGCGATTCGCCGGAAGACGGCGCGGGCCGCCGGCTCGAGCAAGGCGGCAAAGCGCTCGATCACACCCGGCAATGCCTCCGGCGTGATATCGGTCAGGATCATGAATGCGGGTTAGCGCGGCGGCTGGCGCGGATGCAAGCCAGCGGCGGCGTGGCTTTCGCCGATCAGGACATCGTGGCTGTGAAGCGCGGCGCTGCCTTGCTGCGCGATCTCCTGGGCTTGAGCCCGGTCGGACAGGCTCGACACCCGGATCAGATAGAGCGGTTTAAGATTGCCGCTTTTTCTTTCAACAACGGATGCTTGGATATCGCTTTTACGAAGCTGAGCCAGCACCTGCTCGGCATTCTGGTGCGCGCGGAAAGCGCCGAACTGCACCCAATAGGCGCCGCTTTTGGCGGGCGAGGTCTTGGCTTCCGGTGCGCGGGTTACTGCCGGGCTGACCGTCGCGACGCGGTGGAGGAGCGGCGAGATATGAAGCGCCGACTGCGCCTTGGCGAGCTGCGTCGCGGCGGTGGCGTGGTCCGAGTCGCCAGAGGTGCGAACGCGGAGATAGTGCCGTCCATGCTTTCCGGGAGCGCTGCTGACGGTCGCATCGATTCCGAGTTGGCCGAGGCTCTGTTTCAGCCGGTCGGCATAGAACGCACCGTCATAAGCACCGAACTCGACCCAATAGCGCGGCGCGGCCGAAGCGACGTTGGCCGGGGCGGCGCTCGGCGAGATTTGCGCCAGGCGCTCCGCTTCGTCGTCGGGCGAAGGCGGCAGATTAGCTGTTTGAGTTTGCGGCAAAATTTCCGCCGGTGCCGGCGTGACGGACGCGGGCGGTGGCGGCGGAGCCTGTAGGGCCTGCGGCGATGATGGCGTTGCCGCGGGCAGATTCGACTCGGGGGGCGCAGCAGCTTGTTCTTGCGGCTTATTTTCGGCCGGGGCGGCAGCTTGCGGCGGCTGAGCTTCCGGCCCGGATGCGGCGGGCGCCTCCGCTTGGGTTTGCGCCGGCTCGGTATTCGCGACTTGCGGGCTCTGATTGCCTTGGAAATAGACGGCACCGAACACGCCCAAAACCAGGGCGAGCAACGCCATCAACAGCAAAGCTGCGCTCCAAGCTCGACGGGATCGCGTGGAGGAAATTTTCGGCTTATCCAATATTCGTAGACCCAACCCGGCACCCATTGGAAACCTTAACACGGCTGAAAGAGAAAAGCCGACTCATCAGCCATTTGGCTGAACAATTTCTTGTCCCCGATGCAGGACGGTCGCGCCCTCGGAAACGCCCCGGCAGGCGAAAACCCGCCTCCGTCTATGGTCTTCTGGATGTTGCGAAACCAAAACCAATGGGGCAGAGTGACTGGCCCTTACGCTTCGATGATGCGCCGTCGGCTTTTCTGAATCAGATCAAGGCCAGACCTCGCCTAGCGAGGAACGCGCAGATAGCGGAGCACCGAAGAGCACGTATCGGTCAGACGAAGAGCTGGCTGGACGGGGGATGTGAGCGGTTAGGGAGATCAGGCTTTGGAGCCTACGAATATCGCGGCCCCGGATTACTTTCACAAAGTTGTCGATTGTCAGTGGGCCTGTCCGGCACATACGCCGGTTCCAGAATATATCCGCCTTATCGCGGCTGGGCGTTATACCGACGCCTATATGATCAACTGGGAGTCGAATGTCTTTCCAGGGATCCTCGGCCGTACCTGCGATCGACCATGCGAGCCCGCTTGCCGTCGCGGCCGGGTCGAGAAAGAGCCTGTTGCGATCTGTCGCCTCAAGCGCGTCGCCGCCGATAATAAGGACGACATTCGCGCACGCCTGCCCGATGTGCCGACTCAGAAGAACGGCAAGCGCATCGCGCTCATCGGCGCGGGCCCGGCCTCACTGGCCGTGGCGCGCGATCTCGCACCGCTCGGGTATCACCTCGTGATGTTCGATGGCGACAAGAAGACCGGCGGCATGATGCGGACGCAGATCCCGCGCTTTCGCCTGCCCGAAGCCGTCACCGACGAGGAATGCGGCTACATCACCGATATGGGGGTCGAACTCCATCTCGGCGAGGCGATCACCAGCCTCAAAGACCTGCTGCAGCAGGGTTTCGATGCGATTTTCGTCGGTTCGGGCGCGCCGCGTGGCCGCGAACTCGAGATTCCGGGCCGCCAAGAGGCGAAAGAGAACATCCATATCGGCATCGACTGGCTCTCCAGCGTGTCTTTCGGCCACACGACGAGCATCGGCAAGCGTGTCATCGTGCTCGGCGGCGGCAACACGGCAATGGATTGCTGCCGCACCTCGCGGCGCCTCGGCGGCACCGATGTAAAAGTCATCGTCCGCTCCGGCTTCGAGGAGATGAAGGCGAGTCCCTGGGAAAAAGAAGACGCGATGCATGAGGACATTCCGATCCTCAACATGCTCGTGCCCAAGGAATTCGTGCACAACAACGGCAAGCTGACGGGCGTGCTCTTCGAGAAGGTGAAGGCCGTCTATAACGACAAGGGCCGGCGCTCGCTGGTGCCGACCGGCGAGCCGGATGTGCTTCACGAATGCGATGACGTGCTGGTCGCGGTCGGGCAGGAGAACGCCTTCCCCTGGATCGAGCGCGACATCGGCATGGAATTCGACAAATGGGACATGCCCGTTGTCGATCAGGTCACCATGCAATCGACCATTCCCAACGTGTTCTTCGGCGGCGACGCGGCGTTCGGCCCGAAGAACATCATCTGGGCGGTCGCGCATGCCCATGAGGCCGCGGTTTCGATCGACAAATTCTGCCACGGCGAGGACGTGAAGAAACGGCCGCCGCCGGATGTGGCGCTCATCAGCCAGAAGATGGGCATCCACGAATGGAGCTATGACAACGATATCTCCAACGACCAGCGCTACAGGGTGCCGCTGCGCGACAAGGTCGTGGCGCTGGCCGATGTGCGGCTCGAAGTCGAATTGGGCTTCGACAAGAAGCTCGGCTATTCCGAGGCCGAGCGCTGCCTCAATTGCGATATCCAGACGGTGTTCACGCCGTCGCTCTGCATCGAATGCGATGCCTGCGTCGATATCTGCCCGATGGACTGCATCACCTTCACCGGCAATGAGCCTGAGGAGCAGCTCAGGCACAGCCTGAAGGCGCCGGCGAAGAACCGGACGCAGGACATTTACGTCTCAACCGAGCTCAAGACCGGCCGCATCATGGCGAAAGACGAAGACGTCTGCCTGCATTGCGGCCTCTGTGCCGAGCGCTGCCCGACCGGCGCCTGGGACATGCAGAAATTCCTCCTCGATATGACCCACGCGGGACCCGAATGCCGAAGCCGCTAGAAGCCGTCAACGATTTCGTCGTCAAATTCGCCAACGTCAACGGCTCGGGATCGGCGAGCGCGAACGAATTGTTCGCCCGCTCGATCCTGCGCATGGGCGTACCGGTGGCGTCGCGCAATATCTTCCCCTCGAACATCCAGGGCCTGCCGACCTGGTATGAGGTGCGCGTCTCCGAAGCCGGCCATCTCGGCCGGCGCGGCGGCGTCGACCTCATGGTGGCGATGAACCCGCAGACCTGGAACGCGGACGTCGCCGAGATCGAGCCGGGCGGCTACCTGTTCTACGATTCGACCAAGCCGATACCGGCGTCGAAATTTCGCGACGACATCAATGTCGTCGGCGTACCGCTGACCGGCATCTGCAACAAGGAATTCACCGATCCGCGCCAGCGCCAGCTGTTCAAGAACATCATCTATGTCGGCGCGCTCGCGGCGCTGCTCAACATGGATGTGGCGTCGATCGAGAAGCTGATCAGCGAGCAGTTCCAGGGCAAGGACAAGCTGATCGCGCCGAACGTCAAGGCCCTGCATATGGGCATCGACTACGCCAAGCAGAATCTCGCGCCGCTGGGGCTGCGGGTGCGCAAGGCGGATGCGGTCGGCGATCGCGTCTTCATCGATGGCAACAGCGCCTCGGCGCTGGGCGCGGTCTATGGCGGCGCGACGGTCTGCGCCTGGTATCCGATCACGCCGTCGACGGCGCTGGCCGAAGCCTTCATGAAATACTGCCGGCGCTTGCGCATGGATAAGGAGACCGGCAAGGCCAAATTCGCGATCGTCCAGGGTGAGGACGAGCTTGCCTCGATCGGCATCGTGCTCGGCGCGGCCTGGAACGGCGCGCGCGCTTTCACCTGCACCTCGGGCCCGGGCGTCTCGCTGATGACCGAATTCGTCGGCCTCGGTTACTACGCCGAAATCCCGGCGGTGATCATGGATGTGCAGCGCGGCGGCCCCTCGACCGGCATGCCGACGCGGACGCAGCAGGCCGACCTCATCGGCGCGGCCTACGCCTCGCATGGCGACACCAAGCATCCGCTGCTCTTCCCCGAAGATCCGGGCGAATGCTTCGAGATGGCGGCGCTGGCTTTCGACATGGCCGACCGGTTGCAATCGCCGGTCTTCCTCATGCTCGATCTCGATATCGGGATGAATGACTGGCTGACCAAGCCCTTCCAATGGGACGACAGCAAGCAGCTCGATCGCGGCAAGGTGCTGAGTTTCGAAGACCTGCAGAACGGCAAAGAGCTGCAGCGCTACACCGATCTCGAAGGTGACGGTATCGGCTTCCGCACTTATCCCGGCACGCATCCGACCAAGGGCGGCTACTTCACCCGCGGTTCCTCGCATGACCGGCTCGCCAAATACAGCGAGAACGGCACGGTCTATGTCGAGAACGTGACGCGCCTGCTGCGGAAATTCGAGACCGCGAAGAAGATGATCCCGGCGCCGGTGCGCCGTGACGCCAAGCAGAAGAGCAAATACGGAGTGCTCTATTTCGGCTCGACCGGCCCGTCGATGAACGAGGCGCTCGGCACGCTGGAAGAGCAGGGCATCCATCTCGATGCGATGCGGCTCCGCGGCTTCCCGTTCGCCGACGAAGTCATCAATTTCGTGCTCGAGCACGAGCAGGTCTTCTTCGTCGAGCAGAACCGCGACGCGCAATGCCGCACGCTGCTCATCACCGAGAGCAATCTCGATCCGGCGCGCATCGTGCCGGTGCTGCATTACGACGGCACGCCGATCACGGCGCGCTTCATCATCGATAAGATTTCCGCCTTGCTCAAAGCGCGCAACGTTGCACCGCTGCGGGAAGTGGCGGGGAGGGGCTAACTATTTTTATTTCGTCATTGCGAGCGAAGCGAAGCAATCCAGGGCCTTACACGATGCTCTGGATTGCTTCGTCGCTGCGCTCCTCGCAATGACGATGAGAGGATAGACCATGACGTACATACCGAAACCGAAACTCCACCATCCGGAGCTGCCGAAGAACAAGCTCGGCTTCACCCGTCGCGATTACGAAGGCTCGGTCTCGACGCTGTGCGCCGGTTGCGGCCATGATTCGATCAGCGCCGCGGTGATCCAGGCCTGTTTCGAGCTCGACCTGCCGCCGCATCGGATCGCCAAGATGTCGGGCATCGGCTGCTCGTCGAAGACGCCCGACTACTTCCTCGGCAATTCACATGGCTTCAACTCCGTGCATGGCCGCATGCCCTCGGTCCTGACCGGTGCCAACCTCGCCAACAAGGATCTGATCTATCTCGGCGTCTCGGGCGACGGCGACAGCGCCTCGATCGGCCTCGGTCAATTCGCGCATTCGATCCGCCGCGGCGTCAACATGGTCTATATCGTCGAGAACAACGGCGTGTACGGCCTGACCAAGGGCCAGTTCTCGGCGACCTCAGACAAAGGCTCGAAGAGCAAATACGGCGCCATCAATTCCGACAGCGCCATCGATCTGGTCGCGATCGCCCTGCAGCTCGGCGCGACATTCGTCGCGCGCGGCTTTTCCGGCGACAAGGACCAGCTCGTGCCGCTGATCAAGGCGGCGATGAACCATCACGGCGCCGCTTTCATCGATTGCGTCAGCCCCTGCGTCGCGTTCAACAACCACGCCGGCTCGACCAAGAGCTTCGACTATGTACGCGAGCACAATGAGACCGTGAACCGCCTCGACGTGATGGTCGATCACGAGCCGATCACGGCGGATTACGCGCCTGGCACGGTGGAGCTGGTGACGCAGCATGACGGTTCGATCCTGCGCCTCAGGAAGATCGCGGCGCATTACGATCCGAGCGACCGGATCGCGGCAATGAACTATCTGCAAGAGCGCGCCGCGGCGGGCGAGATCGTGACCGGTTTGCTCTATGTCGACCCGCAAGGGCAGGACATGCACGATTATCTCAACACGATCGACAAGCCGCTCAACGAGCTCGGCACCGCCGATCTCGTCCCCGGCAACGCCGCCCTCGCCAAGCTCAACGAGAGCCTGCGGTAAGAGCCAGTTCCTCGCTTCGCTTCGTGTCATGCCCGGCCTCGTGCCGGGCATGTGCTTTTGTCATCGAGCCTTGCGACCGAACGGGCGAGAGCGCACGATAATGCCCGGGGGAGGAGCGAATGAAAAAGCTCGCCATTATCGCGGTTGCCGCGGGGGCCCTTGGTCTCGCGGTCTCCGCGGCGCGGGCCGAGACCGTCAAAATCGGGATCGTCAAATCGACCATCGTCGGCGATCTGCGTGTCGCGCAAGAGCGCGGCTATTTCGCCGTGCATGGCCTGACCGTCGAGATCGTCGAATTCGGTTCGGCGCAGCCGGTCGCGGTCGCGACCGCTTCGGGCGATATCGATTTCGGTTCGGTAGGGCTGACCGGCGGCTTCTACGGCCTCGCCGCGCAAGGCGCGCTCAAAATCGTCTCAAGCGGCACGCGCGATGTCCCCGGCTATCACACCGGTGCGTATGTCGCCTCGAACGCCGCCTACGATCGCGGCATGGTCGCGTTGAAGGATTGGGCCGGCCACAAGATCGCGCTCACGCAGATCGGCTCACCCTATCACTACAGTCTCGCTTTGATGATGGCGAAATACGGGATCGATCCCAAAACCGTCACCCTGCTTCCCGTGCAAGCCGTCCCGAACGAGGCGTCGGCGATTGTCGGCGGCACCGCGGATGGCGCGGTCATGCCGGTGCCGGTTGCCCTGTCGCTGGTCGGCAAGGGCAATGCTCACCTCATCGCCTATACCGGCGACGAGGCGCCGTGGCAGTTCGGTGTCGTGTTCGCGTCGACCAAGACCGCCAATACGCGCGGCGACGTGGTGAAGCGCTTCCTCACGGCGCTGCATCAGGGCGGGAAGGACTATCACGATGCTTTCACCGGCCCGCACGAGGAACGGCACGACGGGCCGACGGCGCCGGCGATCGCGGCGCTGCCGGCGAAATCGGCGGGACAGAGCGTCGACCAGGTGATGCTCAGCATCTCCTATATCGATCCGAACGGTCGCCTGGACGAGCGTGATGTCGCGAATCAGATCGCCTGGTATCGCGATCAAGGCATGCTGAAGGGCGATATCACGGTCGCCGACATCGTCGATCACCGCTACGTAACGCCGCTCGCGTCAGCGAAGTGATCCGGGCCGAAGCAGGGGGAGACGATCGGGACTAAATCGCGACGTCGATCACGTGATCGCTTCAACGAGCCGCGCGGTCGCAAGCTGCGCGGCTCGTTGCTTAAGTTCAGTGCGGCTGATCCTTCTTTTCCTTTTCCGGATGCTGCGCGTGCTGCGGAGCCGCTTTGGCGGCGGGCGCCTGTGCAGGATGCGGCGCGGGAGGAGCCGCCGGATGCGGCGCAGCCGGGGGATGCGGGGCTGGTGTAGCAGCGGGATGTGGCGCCGGCGCCGGATGCGGCGCAGGCGCTGCTGGCGCGGCGTGCGGAGCGGGAGCTGCCGGCGGATGCGGCGCCGGGGCTGCCGCGGGATGGGGCGTTGGCGCAGGGCGCGGGGTAGGCGCTGCTGCTTGGGGCGCCCGGGCGGCATGCGGCGGCATTGGCGCGGGCGCATGCGCAACTTGCGGCGGTGCGTGCGGTGCTTGGGGCGGCGCGGCGGCATGAGCCGGCGGGGCGCTGCGTTGCGCCTCGGGATGCCGTGCCGGTGCTGCTGGCATGGGGCCCTGCTGCTTCGCGGCATTCTCATGGGGCGGTGCGGCGGTCTGATGCGACGGCGGCGGTGCGGCCGGTGCAGGTTGCTGCGGTTGCGCGCTCGCGCCATGTGGCGGCGCGTTCGTTGGCACGGCATGTTCCCGCTGCGCATGCTCGGCGCGCGGCGGCTGCGTGGCGACCTGTGGCGGCGTTGGATGTTGCGCGAGGTTGCGTTGCGCCGGTGCCGTTCGAGGGTTCTGCGTATTAGGCGCGCCGTGCGCGGCTTCGCGCGAGGGCTGGCTCGGCGGCGTCGGATGCGGCGCGAGATTGGCATTCGCTGCCGGCGCATGGGACGCGTTCGGATGATCGCCGCGTTGCTGCCAGATCGCTCCCGAGCCGCGCGCGGCGTTCTGCGTCTCGGCGCGCTGGGGTGCTTGCGGCGCCGTGTTGGCCGTCGCGTTGGGCGGTGCCGGATGTGCCGCGTTGTTATTATTCGGCGCCGCGGCGTTGCGCTGTTCATGGCTCGCGTTCGGCGCAGCAGCGGTGTTAGCGGGCGCATTCGTGTTCGGCGCCTCGGCGCGCTGTGGTGCTTGCGGAGCCGTGTTGGCCGTGGCGTTGGGCGATGCCTGGCGCGCCGCGTTATTCGGCGCTCCGGCGTTGTGCTGCTCCCGGTTCGCGTTCGGC
>Ga0157369_10007314_pt1 | contig 12711 bp, 8 predicted proteins | sample C25metaG_FD_113461 | JGI IMG/M metagenome (GOLD analysis project Ga0157369, IMG submission 113461) | Corn rhizosphere microbial communities from Kellogg Biological Station, Michigan, USA - C2-5 metaG | ecosystem: Host-associated > Plants > Roots > Rhizosphere > Soil | place: USA: Michigan...
CATCGCTCGGCGCATGGCGAAAGACGCAAACTCGTTCTATGAAACCGCAGCCTTCCTTGGTGGCGGTCACATGTCTCCGAAAATCAAACCGATATTGTTCGCGCTTGCAGCATGCACGGTGTTCGCTGTTCGCGCCGGCCAAGACACCGCCTGACATTTCCTGGTCGCGAGGCCAGCCTCCGAGCTCGACCGCTACTTCCGCGAGGAGGAATACCGCCGGCGCAAGGTGATCCAGGACGCGGGCATCAAGGCCGACTAGGGCGGCAAGGACGGGCAGCAGTTCCCACGCGAAGCAATCTTCGCTAGACTTGCCGGCCATGTATCTCGCTGCCGCAGAAAGCCGGGTGCTGGCGCGCATCTTCGGGCTATTGTCTGAGGACCTTGGCGAGCGCGACGTGCGCGAAGCCATCGGGCATCATCTGCTCGATCTGCTGCAAGCCGACTATTACGCCTCGTTCGTCTGGCATGGGGTATCGAAGAAGTTCGAAAAGGCCGTGTTTCTCAACATGGACCCCACGAATCTCGCGAACTACGATCGCTATTACCAGTATCACGATCCCATCACGTTCAAGCTGCAGGCATGCCGCGAGCCGACGCTGGTGACGCAGGTGATGCCGCAACGCGATCTGATGCGGACCGAATTCTTCAACGACTTCCTGGCCCGCGACGGGCTGCATTGGGGCGTCAATGCGTATGCCTATGCCGGCGATCGCAATATCGGCGACGTCAGGATCTGGCGCGGGCGGAGGCGCGACAATTTCGACGCGCATACGCTCGAGCTGCTGCGGTTGATCGAGTCGGCCTTCACCGGCGCGCTGTTGCGCGCGCAAGATGGTTCGACGCCGTCCGCCGCTGATGCGCCTGCGCCGACGCTGAAATTGTCGGTGCGCGAATATGAGATCGCACGGATGATCGCCGACGATCTCAGCGACAAGGAAATCGCCTTTCGCATCGGCGTCGAAATTTCGACCGTCCGCACCTATCTCAAGCGCATCTTCGACAAGCTCGGCGTACGCCGCCGCAGCGGTGTCGCAAGCCTGTTGTCACGGCACCGCTAGGCGCGAAACGACGCTGGCGCATGATGAGATCGGCTTTACTCGTCATTGCGAGGAGCGAAGCGACGAAGCAATCCAGTGCTTTCTTGCGGAAAGGCAAACTGGATTGCTTCGCTTCGCTCGCAATGACGGTTAGACCGGTGACCGATCCTCGAGGCAACATGATTAGCGAGAAGGCGCCGGCAGCCTGCCGAACACCTTGTCCAGTGCCATTCCGATCGCGAGCAGTTTCCGGTCGCTGCCGGCCGGACCGTCAAGCTCGAGGCCGACAGGCAATTTGCTGGAGGCACCGAGCGCCAGCGGGACCTGGATGCCGGGAACGCCGGCATTGCTGCCGGGGTCGGTGTTCTGGATGAACAGCACGAAATTGGCGAGGCTGCTGGAATCCGGGTTCGCAGGGATGGCAACCTCCGGCACGGTCGGGAAGGCGATGGCATCCAGCTTGCTCTTGGCGAACGTATCGCGATAGAGCGCCTGCAGCGCCGGGCGCGCCGTCTTGATCGCGGCGTCATAAGCGGGTTTGGCGTCGACCACGGTGTTGTTCGGCCCGGGAAGCTTGCGCGGAATGACGAGCCCGTCATAGGTGCCTTTGACATCAGGGCTTGCGATCTGCTTCGCCAGTTCTTCGATGGTGATGCCGGAGCCGGTACGCTTCAGATAGGCGACCATGTCGTCATAGGCCTCATAGAGCGCGACCGGAAAGCCCACCTGGCTGTTGAGCTCGCCGAGCTTCGGCATCTCGATGTCGACGATGGTGACGCCGGCGGCTTTGAGCTTGTCCAGGCCGGCGTGGAACGCGGCATCGGTATCGCCATCGAGATTGGCGAGCATGGTCTTCTCGATGCCGATGCGAACACCTTTCAGGTCGGCGCCTTCGATGGCGCCGCCGCCGGCAATGATGCGGTCGAGCAGCGCGACGTCGGCCATGGTCGTTGCCATCGGGCCTGCGGTATCGCGGGTATGGGAGATCGGCGCAATGCCTGCTTGCGGATAACGCCCGACCGTCGGCCGTAGCGAGGCGCAGCCGTTCAGCGCGCAGGGAATTCGCACGGAGCCGCCGGTGTCGGTGCCAAGGCCCGCGGTGACGATCCGCGCCGCGATCGAGACAGCGGTGCCCGAGGAAGAGCCGCCGGCGATCCTGGAATGATCATAGGCGTTGCGGACGCCGTACTCCGCGCCGGTCTTGAACGCCATGTTGTAGCCGGAGATGCCGAAGGCGAGCTCGTGCATGTTGGTCTTGCCGATGATGATGGCGCCGGCGTCGCGCAGCTTCGCGGCAACCGGCGCGTCCTGCTTGGGCACATAAGCTTTCAGAGCCGGCGTGCCGGTCGAGGCGGGCAGACCGGCCACCGCGATATTGTCCTTGATGACGATGGGAACGCCGCCGAGCGGCTTGCACGCTCCCTTCTTCTTGCGGGCGGCGTCGAAGGCGGCGGCTGCTTTCATCGCGCCGGCTTCGTCGAGGGTAATGAAAGCGTTGAGGTCGGGGTTTGCCTTCGCCCGCGCCAGCGCAGCCGAGACCAGCGCCGTGCTCGTCAGCTTGCCGGCGCAGATGTCGGCGGCGGCCTGCCGCGCAGTCAATCCGTCGAGATCGGGGACGGATGCGGCGAGGGCGGTGGAGGGCGCGAGGCCGGCGGCGGCAAGAAGCAACGCACAAGAAAGGTAGCGCATGACACTCTCCTCCAGCAGGGCAAGGTGGGAATAGCGGTCGATCCTAGCGGCTGGCGGCATGCCTGCCTGTCCTCATTTGTGAGGACGGGGCACGATCTTCGTCACGGCTGCGAAGAAGCAGGCCAAGGGCATCTTGCTGACGCCGCGGAATACCCATGGCCGTAACGGCGAAGGACCTGTGTTCTGATCGCGGCATCGCAGCAAAAAGCGGAGCCTCTGGCGGCAGCACATAGACGCGCTTATGTCCGGATGGTGCTGCCGGAAAGGACGGGCGCTACTGCTCGATCTTGATGTTGGACACCTTCACCACTTCGCCCCAGCGATCGATGTCGTTCTGAAGGATTCTGGTGAACTCCTCGGTCGAGGTGCCGACCGCATCGACGCCGATCGCTTTCAGCCGCGTAGCGACCTCAGGCAATTTCGCGATCTTCATGAACTCGCCTTCGAGCTTCTTGACGATGGCGGGCGGCGTCGCCTTCGGTGCGAAGACGCCGGTCCAGATGATCGCGTTCACGTCGGCGCCAGATTCCTTCATGGTCGGCACGTCGGGAAGATCCATCAGCCGCTTCGGTGACGTGACCGCGAGTGCACGCACCGTTCCGGCTTTCACCTGCGGCGACACCGGGCCGGCATCGGCGATCGTCGCGGTCACCTGGCCCGAGACCACGGCCAGCACCATCTCGTTGGCGCTCTTGTAGGGGATCATCTGCATCGGCGCGCCGGTCTTCTGCTTGAACAATTCGGTGACGAGCTGGAAGGTGGCGGACGAGCTCGAATAATTCATCTTGTCCGCATTGGCCTTGGCATAGGCGACGAGGTCGCCAACCGATTTGATCGGCGAGGAGCTATTGACGACCATGATGAGTGGGAACGAGGCCAGCTCGGAGATCGCGACGAAATCGCGGACGGAGTCGTAAGGTAGCTTGGCGTAAAGGCTCTGGTTGATCGCCATGCCGGTGGCACCGACCAGCAGCGTGTAGCCGTCGGGGGCAGCCTTTGAAACATATTCGCCCGCGAGGATCGCGCCGGCGCCCGGCTTGTTCTCGACGATCACGGGTACCCCAAGATCTTCCGACAGTTTTTGCGCATAGACGCGGGCAATGATGTCGTTGCCGCCGCCGGCCGCAAAGCCGACGATGATCCGGATCGCGCGGCTTGGATATTTCGAGGTGTCCTCCTGCGCCAGCGCTGCGTTGGCGGCGAACGCGGCAAGCAGGATAGCGATCAGGCCGGAACGAAAGGACATCGGCATCTCCTCAAAGCCGGGTCACATGAATATGCAGCACGGCAGCCTTGCCGTCGTCGAGCGCGGCAAGGCAGCGGTCTATGGCGGCGACAAGCTCTTCGGGTTCGCGCACGCATTCGCCATGGGCGCCGAAGGCCTTTGCCACTTCCGAGAAATACCGCCGTTCGCCCTGACGTCCCGACATCAAGCGCGACTGGAACCGGCCGGTCTCGGCCGCGATGCCTTTCGGATAGACGCGTTGCGTCGCCGATTTCACCGCCTGCCAGCCGCCATTGTCGAGCACGACCGTCAGGATCGGGATCTGGTACTGCTGCGCCGTCGCATAGACGCTGTCGGGCGAGGAGAAATGAAAACCGCCATCGCCGATCACCTGGACGACGCGGCGCTTCGGCTGCGCGAGTTTCAAGCCCAGCGCCATGCCACCGGAAAAGCCGAGCCCGCCACCGGCCAGCCCCACATAGCTGTGCGGCTTGGTGCGCTTGAGATGTGCTTGCAGGACCGGCCCGTTGCGGATCGCTTCATTGAGTACGACGTCGTCCTGCGAGAGTTTTGCGCTGAGCGTCGCAAACACGAAGGCGGGGTTGAGCGCACCGGAGACGCCCCTGTTGGCGCCGGCGTCCGCGCGGCGCTTGGCAGAGGTTTCGCAAGCCCCGTTCCAGCTTTCGATGCGCGCGGCGATGCGCTTGCGATAGGCGTCATCCGCACGTTTCTCGACCGCCTCCAGCACCTGTTGCAGGATGATGCTGCTGTCGCCCTGGACTCGCATATCCGTGGCAAAGCCCCACATCGGAAAGTCGGTCTTCAACGGATCGATGTCCACCTGAATCCATTTCATGTCCAACGCGCGCTTGGACTGCGGCACGAAGGGCACGTCGGTGTCGAGCAACAACCCGAGATCGGCATGTTCAAGCAGGGCCAACGGATCGCCGCCGGCATAGCACGGCGAGTCCTGCGGGATGTTGAGATCGATCGCGTTGAATTCGGCAACCCGGATGCCGCAGGCGCGCGCCAGCCTGTCGAGCACAGCAACCGCCTCGCCCTTGCGACCGAGATAGGCGGCAAAGGCCACGGGATTTTCGGCGGCCATCAGCACTTTCGCGATCGCCTCGGCCCGCGCCGGCTCGATGCCGCCCGCGCGCACGCCGCCATAGCGCGACGGCGGATAGGCCGGCATCGCAGCTTCGTCCCATTCCTCGGCCAGGGTCTCGCGCGGCAGCATCATGTAGACCGGTCCCGGCGGGTCGCTATGGGCAAAGGCACTGGCGCGGGCAAGCGCCTCCTTCACCACGATGCCGGAGGGCAGCGAATATTCCCACTTCACATAGGGCCGCACGATGCTGGCGATATCGAAGGGATCCTGCACGAAATGCACATAGGTGTCGCGCGAGCCTGTCAGCTCGCCATGCAGCGTGTGCGGCGCGCGGCCGGCGAACAGCATGACGGGCAGGCGATAGCGGAACAGGTTCTGGATCGCCATGCAGGCATTCGCGGTGCCGGCATCGACATGCACCAGCACGGCCTGGCACTTGCCGGTGGCGAGCGCATAGCCGCCGGCCATGTGCACCGCGACGACCTCGTGCGGGCAAAGGATGACTTCCGGATGCTTGCGGCCTTCCTTGTCCCAGCGCGCCATCTCCTCGATGATCGAGACATGGTCGGTACCGAGATTGGCGAAGATGTAATCGACCCCAAGATCGACAAGACCCTCGAGGAAATAATGCGCGGCGGAGTGGCGAGCCATTACCGTTTCTCGGCGACGAATTTGTTGCGGAGTGTGCCGATGCCGGTGATCTCGATCTCGACGACATCGCCGGCCTTGATGTCCGGCGAAGCACCGTCCGTGCCCATCCAGATCACGTCGCCCGGCCACAGTGTGAAATACTTCGTCAACTCGACAATGAACGGGACGATGCCGAAGATCATCTCATTGGTGTGGAAGCGGCCGGTCTGCTTGCCGTTGACCTTGATGATGGTCTCCATCTTGTCGAGATTGACGTCGGTTTCGATCCACGGCCCCATCGGCTTGAAGGTGTCGGCGTTCTTGGCGCGCCACAGGCCTCGGTCGGCCTTCTGCCAGGTGCGCTCGGACACATCGTTGCCGATCGTGTAGCCGAAGACGCAGCTCATCGCGTCCTTTTCGGTGAGATGCTTCACCTTCTTGCCGATCACCACCACGAGCTCACCCTCGTAATGGATTTTCTCGGTCGCGGTTGCCGGGATCACCACATCCTCGTCATGCGCGATCAGCGCATTCTGGGCGCGATAGCCGATCTCGGGCCTCTCAGGAATGTTAGGGACGGTGCCGGCCTTGTCGGCGGCTTCCTTGAGATGCTTGAGATAGTTCAGTCCGACGCAGTAGAAGGTGCGCGGCACCAGCGGCAGTTCGATCTTGACGTCCTTCAGCGCATAGCTCTGCGAGGTGCGCTTGTGCTCGCCAAAGGGATCTCCGGAGACGGCGGTCACCTTGTCGCCATCGACAATACCCCACGACGTCTGCCCGGCGGCAGTGAACTTCAGCCAACGCATGTTTTCTTTCCTTATTATTTATTATTCCGCCGCGGCGCGCGGCTCGGTCTTCCAGGCGTGGGCCGCCGGCCGTGTCAGCCCGAGATTTTCGCGCAATGTCTTGCCGGCATAATCCTTGTGAAACAGCCCGCGGCGCTGCAATTCCGGCACGATGTGCTTGACGAAGTCGGCATAGGAGCCGGGCACGATGGTGGCCGCGATGACAAAGCCGTCGCAGCCGCGTTCGACGAACATCTCTTCCAGTCTGTCGGCGATCTCCTTCGGTCCGCCGACGATGGCATCCTGCACCTGGCCGCGGCCGGAGAAGGTGACGAAATCGCGCGCACTGGGATTGGTCTTGCCCGAGGTCTTCAGCACGCCGTCGCGGATGCCGAGGATGCCTTGCATGCTCTTTAGCTCTTCCGTGGTCAGCGGCTCGTCGAGCGGCTTTGCCGCGAAATCGAAGTTCAGCGCTTCGGCGAGCAGCGACAGTGCGTCGATCTGCAGCGGCAGCTTGTTGATCACTGCCATCTTGTCCTCGGCCTCGGCCTTGGTCGCACCGCAGACCGGCGTGGTGAGATTGCACAGGAACATCTGGTCTGGATCGCGGCCGGCTTTCGCGGCCTCATTGCGGACCGCGGCATAGCCTTCCTTGGCGGCGTGCACGTTGCGCGCGGCGGTGAAGATCACCTCGCCCCATCGTCCGGCAAAGCGCTGGCCGCGGCCGGAGGCGCCGGCCTGGATGATCACGGGATGGCCCTGCGCCGAGCGCGGCACCGTGAACGGCCCGCGTGATTTGAAGAACTCGCCCTTGTGATCGAGCCGCTTCACCTTGGTCGGATCGGCAAAGCGGCCGCTCTTCTTGTCCATGATGAGGGAGCCGTCTTCCCAGGTGTCCCAATGGCCGAGCACGACTTCCAAAAATTCGTCGGCGCGATCGTAGCGGTAATCATGTTCGAGATGGGCATCCTTGCCCATGTTCTGCGCTTCGCCGTCATTGAGCGAGGTAACGACGTTCCAGGCGGCGCGGCCGCCCGACATCAGATCGAGCGTGGCGAAGCGTCGTGCGACATCGAATGGCTCGTAATAGGTGGTCGAGCAGGTCGAGCCCAATCCGAGCCTTGTGGTCGCCATGCCCATCGTGGTCAGCACGATCAGCGGGTCCATCTTCACGCAGCGGATGCCGTATTCGACGGTGTGGGCGTGGTCGTTGCCGTAGCGGTCGGGCATCGCGAGGCGATCGTCGAAGAAGGCCATGTGGAATTTGCCGGCTTCGAGAATGCGGGCGATCTCCTGATAGTAATCCGCGGTCATGGAATCGTCGCGCGATTCCGGATGCCGCCAGGAGCTCGGCAAATTCGTGCAGTTCTGCGCCTGCAGGAAGCCGACCATCACCATCTGTCGTGTCATGCTCTTCTCTCCTCAGCCGCCGGTTACGTCAGATCGAGCTCGTGAGCGAGCTTGTACTCGCCGGCCAGCGACCGCAGCTTCTCCCAGGTCGCGTCCTCGATCTCGATGCCTTTGTTGCGGCGTTCCTGCTCGCGCAAATATTCGACTTCGCCGGGATAGAACACGCCGCGCGAGCCCTCCGATGGTGGCGTCGATTTCAGATAGCGCGCGAATTCGGCGACTTCCTTTTTGAAATCCTTGAGAGGCCGGAAGGCGGCGACATTGAACACCGCCATGAAGCATCCGTCATTGTGTCGCCCGGTCGGCTCGACCCCGAAGCCGAGGCCGGTGAGGAGACCGCACAGCACTTCGACCATCGCGGCGAGGCCGCTGCCCTTGTAACCCTCGGTGCCGCCGAGCGGCAGCAGCGCGCCGCCCTTGCGGTATTGCGTGGGATCGGTGGTGTTGCGCCCTTCGGCATCGATGATCCATCCGGTCGGAATTTCCTGCTTGCGCGCCACCGCGAGCGAGATCTTGCCGGCGGCGACCGCGGAGGTCGCCATGTCCAGATAGAACGGTGCTTCCAGATCGGAAGGAACCGCGATCGAGATCGGGTTGGTGCCAAGCCGCGCCTCACGGCCGCCGAACGGCACGACATGCTTGGGCGAGCGCCCGGAATCGGCGGTGGCGAGCCCGATCATGCCTTCGCGCATCGCCATCATCGGATAATGCGCCAGCCGTCCGACATGGCTTTGCCGGAACACGGTGCAGGCTGCGACGTTGGCCGTCTTCGCCTTGGCGATCGTGAGTTCCATGGCCTTGGCATTGACGTGGAAACCAAAGCCCCAATGGCCGTCGATCACGGTCGTGGTCGGCGATTCCTGCACGATGGTCCATTTCGCGCCGGGCACGATATGGCCGGCCTTGACGCGGTCGATATAGGTCGGGATCGCGATCACACCGTGGGAATCATGGCCGGCGAGGTTGGCGTTGACGCAGCCGCCGGCGACCGCGTTCGCCTCCTCATCCGATGCGCCGGCGGCCTTCAGCAGTGCCGCGCCGATGCGCGTGAGACGGTCGGCCTGGATGATCGGCATAGGGTTTCCTCACATGCCCGTGCAAAGAGCGGGTCTTGCTTGTTGTCGGGCCGGTATCGTCTCAAAGGCCACGCTTCAGGGCAAGGGCCCAATAACCTTGCCGCCATGCCGTCAGCGCGGCACGGATTTCATGGCGCGGAATGGGGCGGGGGCCCCTGGAGGGAATTTGTAAACCTTGTTTGCCGCGGGCCGAACCGCCGGCGTAAGCCCCAAGGCTTCCTTATGATCCGTACAAATTCGGACGCAAGTCCTGCCCTTTTGGCGTGGCATTTACTTTGAATCGCAGTTTAGGGGCGCTCCTAACTCCCGCTTAGGCGTCCCGCCCGCACAACTTTCCCGCAGGGATGGCCATGATGGTACAGGAGCCCGTCACGTTACCGACTACACTAGCGCGTACGTTCGCGGCGCTTAGCGCCACCAACGAAGCGATACTGTACGCGAAATCGCCGGAGGAGTTGTACCGCAAGGTGTGTGAGGCCGCTTTTTCCAGCGGCAACTTCCTGGCGACAGCGGTGTTTTTGCGCGAGGAGGGCAGCGACTTCCTGCGCTTCGCCGCCGGTTTCGGCGAGGACATCGCGCGGTTGTGCAGTATCGATATCACCATCGTCGAGGGCACGCCGGAAGGGTCCGGCGTCTGCGGCCAGGCCTTTCGCGCCCGCGAGGTCGTGGTCAGCAATGACTTCCTGAACGACCAGCGTTCGATGGCCTGGCGCGATGGCGTCCGCAGGGGCGAGGTCGGAGCCGCAGCCGCGGTGCCGCTCACCTGTCAGGGGTGCTGCGTCGGCGTGCTGCTCGTCACGCGGCAGGAGGCCGGATCGGTCACCGACGACATTGTGGCGATGCTCAAGCGCATGTCGGCGAATATCTGCTTTGCGCTCGACAATTTCGCCATCGAAGCCGAGCGTAAGGACAGCGAGCGTGCGCTGCGAAGGCTGAACCTGATGTACGGCGCGATCAGCGCCACCAACGAAGCCATCCTGCGCGCCAAGACCGAGCAGGAACTCTACCAGCGCGTTTGCGATGCTGCTGCCCATAGCGGCCGGGCGATCGCGGCGGCGGTCATGTTGCCCGAGCAAGGCTCGATTTGGCTCCGGCCGGTTGCAAGCGCCGGCGGCAGCGCCAACCTGGTGAGGCAGTCGCGCTACTCGACCGATCCGGACGACATCCATGGTGCCGGCGTTTGCGGCGCGGCGTTTCGCAGCCAGAAGCCTTGCGTCGACAGCGATGTCGTCAGTTCCGCGCAAGGCGAGCCGTGGCGGCGGGCCGGGCGCGAGAGCGGCGCAGTCGCCTGCGTCGCGGTGCCGCTGATCAAGACCGGGCAGAGCGTCGGCGTCCTGATGTTCTTTGTCGGCCGCTCCTGGGCGGCGGACGAGGAGGTCGTCGCCGTGCTGGCGCGGATGGCGGAGAATGTTTCCTTCGCGCTGGATAATTTCGAGCGCGCTGCGGAAAAGGCGAAGGCCGACGAGCAGAGGGAACGGCTGGCGCGGATGCTGGTCTCGCTCAGCGCGACCAATGAAGCGATCATGCGCGCCAAGTCGCGCAGCGAGCTGTTCGAGTTGGTGTGCGAGTCGGTGGCCAACGGTGCCAAATTCACCTCGACCTGCATCGCGCTGGCACAGCCCGACAGCGACGATCTCGAACTTGTCGCGGTCGCCGGCCCCACCGCCGATAATACGAGGAGGGTTCGTCTGTCGCGCAACGCGGACTATCCCGAAGGGCGCGGCCTTTCCGGCACGGCGTTCCGCTCGGGAGAAGCCTGCATCAGCAACGATTATCGGAGCGATCCGCGCGGCATCGCCTTCCATCCCATCGTCCGCAGCGACGGCGCGAAGTCGGGGGCGGCGTTTCCGCTTGTTGTCGGTGGGCACATCATCGGCATCATGCTGTTTTTGTCGGCGGAGCGGCACACCTTCACCCCTGAATTTGCCGAGCTGTTGCAGCGGCTCGCCGACAATGTGTCCTTTGCGCTGGAAAATTTCGACCGCGCCGACGAGAAACAGCGGGCGGATGAGCGCATCGAATATCTCGCTTCGCATGACAGCCTGACCGGGCTGCCGAACCGCGAGATGTTCAATGGGCTGCTGCGACATTCGATCGACAGCGCGCGCCGCTACGACCGGCGCTTTGCGTTGTTGTTCATCGACCTCGACCGCTTCAAGATCATCAACGATTCTCTCGGCCACGATGCCGGCGACATCCTGCTGGTGGAAGTGGCAAACCGACTGCGCCGCGCCTTGCGCTCGGCCGACGCGGTGGCACGGCTCGGCGGCGACGAATTCGTCGTCATTCTCACCGAGGCGTGCGACCGCGCTGATGTCGAACGCATCGCCGGCGTCTTGCTGGCGTTGGTCAGCGAGCCGATGCAAATCGGCGGCCATGAATGCCATACCTCGGCCTCGATCGGGATTGCGATGTTCCCCGACAACGGCACTGACGTGCAGATGCTGACCAAGAACGCGGACGTGGCGATGTATCTCGCCAAGGAGGACGGCAAGAACGGTTTCCGTTTCTGTAATGGCGAGATCAAGGCGCAGTCGATCGAGCGACTGAAGCTGGAGACCGAATTGCGCCGCGCGGTCGAGCGCGACCAGTTCTCGCTCCATTATCAGCCGAAGGTCGACATGGAGAGTGGGCAGATCACAGGCGTGGAGGCGCTGCTGCGCTGGACCCACCCTGGGCTCGGTATGGTGGCGCCGGCGCAGTTCATTCCGCTTGCCGAGGAGACCGGGCTGATCGTGCCGATCGGCCGTTGGGTGCTGAAACAGGCCTGTGCGCAGAACATGGCGTGGCAGCGCCGTGGCCTGCGGCCGGTGTCGATGGCCGTCAACCTGTCGCCGCGGCAATTCGCCGACGAGCATCTGCTAAGCGACATCGACGAGGCGCTGCTGGTGAGCGGCATGTCGCCCGCGCTGTTGCAGCTCGAGGTGACGGAAAGCATGGTGATGCGCAACGTGGCACGCGCGGTGCGGGTGCTTGACGCGATCCAGGGCCGCGGCATCCGCCTTGCGATCGACGATTTCGGCACGGGCTATTCGTCGATGTCGCTGATGAAACAATTCCCGATCGATACCATCAAGATCGATCGCTCCTTCGTGCGCGGCCTGCCGCGCGATTCAGAGGACCAGGCTATCGCCCAGGCGATCATCAGCATGGGCAAGGCGCTCGGCATGACCGTGGTCGCCGAGGGCGTCGAGACGGTCGCGCAGCAGGCGTTCCTGCGCGATCATCATTGCGATGAGATGCAGGGCTATCTGTTCAGCAGACCGGTGCCGCCGCGGGAACTCGCGAAATTGTTGCGCTCGCCGCCGGTGCTGGTGTCTCCGCCGCTTCAACCGGAGGCGCAGGGCGCGTCGGATCGATCCGGCAAGCCGCGTAAGACGAAAAAAGCCATCGGCTGAAAAAGCCGCGCGCTACCTCCCTGCTGCCTTTTTTGCGCCGGAATAGACACACTTACTGGTTGTTATGCTATCCGGTTGCGTCAGCGTGGCGCAAGGCACGAAGCCGTGTGTCTGGCCTCATGTGCAGAACGCAGTTGCAACATTGAAATCGCGTTTGCATGAGCGCGCGCTCTGCTATCGTCGAAGCACAAATAAAAAAACGGGAGGACTCGTGATGCGATACGGATTGCAGACAATAGCCGCCGGACTCTTGATCGGCGCGGCCGGGCTTTATGCCGGTGCGGCGTCCGGTGCCGATGACGGCTGGGTCACGCTGCTCGACAAGGGCAAGAAGAGCGACTGGAACGAGG
>Ga0157369_10007316_pt1 | contig 12710 bp, 8 predicted proteins | sample C25metaG_FD_113461 | JGI IMG/M metagenome (GOLD analysis project Ga0157369, IMG submission 113461) | Corn rhizosphere microbial communities from Kellogg Biological Station, Michigan, USA - C2-5 metaG | ecosystem: Host-associated > Plants > Roots > Rhizosphere > Soil | place: USA: Michigan...
CCAGCTCGGCTTTTCCATCTCGTTCCTGGAAGAGATGTGGGCGCGCAACCTCGGCAACCTGATGATGAGCCCGCTGAAGCCGATCGAGTTCCTGCTCGCGCTGATGGCGATGAGCCTCATCCGCCTTGCCCTCGGCGTGATCCCGATGATGCTGCTCGCGTTCTACGTCTTTCATTTCAATTTTCTGGGGCTCGGCCTGCCGGCGGTCGCGTTCTTCTGCAACCTGATCTTCACGAGCTGGGCCGTCGGGATTTTTGTCTCAGGGCTCGTGTTGCGCAATGGCCTCGGCGCGGAAAGCATCGTCTGGACCCTGATGTTCGCGCTGATGCCGCTCGCCTGCGTCTACTATCCGGTCAATGTGCTGCCGCTCTGGCTGCAGCACCTCTCCTGGTGCCTGCCGCCGACCTATGTATTCGAGGGGTTGCGGGCGCTGCTCGCCGATCACGTGTTCCGCGCCGACCTGATGGTTTCGGCGCTTGCCATCAACGCAGTGCTCCTGGCGGCCTCATTTGCCGCGTTTATTGCCCTTCTGAACAGCGCGCGCCGCCATGGATCCCTGCTCGGGGGTGGTGAATAAGTCACATTCCCGTGGATTTCCGGGCTGTTCGCTGGCACCCCCGCGTAGATATACCGATCTGTGATTGACGCATTATTTTGCTTTGTCCAGTATGCTGCGGCGCAAAACAGGGGTCTGAGATCGATGCCGATTGGTGAGTTTGGCAGGGCACCGCCGCTGGCGGTTGAAGGCAGTTCGGCACTGACGACGCCGATGTACTGGATGTACGAGATGGCACATGCCTCTCTCAATCCGGCACGCGCGGTGACGGATGCCACCAAGATCCTGTTTCAGAATCCGCTGAACCCCTGGTCGCATACCGATTTCGGCAAATCGATCGCCGCGGCCTGCGAATTGTTCGAGCGCACCACGCGCCGCTACGGCAAGCCGGAATGGGGCCTGAACGAAACCGAAGTGAATGGCATCCGTACGCCGATCGAGATCAAGAGTGTGTGGGAAAAGCCGTTCTGCCGTCTTTTGCATTTCGACCGCAAGTTCACCCGTCCGCTGCGCATCCCGCAGCCGCGCGTGCTGATCGTGGCGCCGATGTCCGGCCACTACGCGACGCTGCTCCGCGGCACGGTCGAGGCCTTCCTGTCGACGCATGAGGTCTACGTCACCGACTGGGCGGATGCGCGCATGGTGCCGCTGGCCGAGGGCCGCTTCGACCTCGACGACTACATCGATTACGTCATCGAGATGCTGCAGGCGCTTGGCGGCAACATGCATGTGATCGCGGTGTGCCAGCCCTCCGTGCCGGTGGTGGCCGCGGTGTCCATCATGGAGGCCAATCGCGATCCCTTCGTGCCGCTGTCGATGACGCTGATGGGCGGCCCGATCGATACCCGCCGCAATCCGACGGCGGTGAATAACCTCGCCGAAGAACGCGGCATCGACTGGTTCCGCAACAACGTCATCACCAAGGTGCCGTTCCCGCATCCCGGCGTGATGCGCGACGTCTATCCGGGCTTCCTGCAGCTCAACGGCTTCATCTCGATGAACCTCGACCGTCACATGGACGCCCACAAGCAGCTGTTCGCCAATCTGGTGAAGGGCGACGGCGATCTCGTCGACAAGCACCGTGAGTTCTATGACGAATATCTCGCGGTGATGGACCTCGCGGCCGAATATTACCTGCAGACGGTCGAGACCGTGTTTATCAAGCACGCGCTGCCGAAGGGCGAGATGACCCATCGCGGCCGCCTCGTTGATCCATCGAGGATCATGCGCGTCGCGCTGATGACGGTGGAAGGCGAGAAGGATGACATTTCCGGCCTCGGCCAGACCGAGGCGACGCACGGACTCTGCACGTCGATCCCCAATCATCGCCGTGTGCACTATGTTCAGAAGGGCGTCGGCCATTACGGCGTGTTCAATGGTTCCCGATTCCGCTCCGAGATCGTGCCGCGCATCAACGATTTCATGATGTCGGCCGCCAATCCGAAGTCGTTGCTCGCGCTTGCGGCTGAATAAGCGTTCGTCGATCGGTTGCTCGCGCGAATTCGTGCGCGAGCACTCCCACCTCGCCGATTCGCCTGACCTGTTAACCCTCTGAATCCGTGTCGGGAAAACCAGGTTCCCGACTCTTTGAAGTAGTGATTATTAACTCAGTTCTTGATGAGGCTTTGGGGCACGGTTCCCATCGAATTTTTTGAGTTCCAGGCCCATCCAGTAGGGTCTTCCGCCGGCGAAACCCCTGTATATTGGGCAAATGATTTGTTTTTGCGCCGAGCGCTTTCCGTGGCGGCGGATATGGCAGAATCCGGGCGAACAGCTCCTCCCCGGACTTACAGATATGGCCACCCGCGCGCTCCTCTATCGGCGCCCCGCCGAACCTTCGACTCTTCTGGTCAAGCATGGCTCACAAGTTTTTGCGATCCGGCTGAGACGGCATAGACGCGCGCGCAGATACACGCTTCGTATCCATCCGACCGACCGCGAAGCCATCCTGACGATGCCGCCGCGCGGTTTGATTGCCGAGGCGCGCGAGTTTGCGCAGATCCACGGCGGCTGGATCGCCGCGCGCCTTGGGCGTCTGCCCAAGGCTGCGCCCTTCCAGCCCGGCACAGTCGTGCCGCTGCGCGGCGTACCGCACCGGATCGTGCATCGTTCCGGCGAGCGCGGCACGGTGTGGACGGAAACGCGCGAGTCCGGCGACAAGATCCTCTGCGTCGCCGGCGACATCGAGTTCATCGACCGTCGCGTGCACGACTTCCTCAAGCGTGAGGCGCGGCGCGATGTGCAGAAATCGGCGCAGGAATATGCAGAAGCGCTCGGCGTTCGCGTCAAGCGGATCTCGATCCGCGACCAGTCGAGCCGCTGGGGCTCCTGCACCTCGGCAGGCTCCTTGTCGTTCTCCTGGCGGCTGATCCTCGCGCCGCCCTTCGTGCTCGACTATCTCGCCGCCCATGAAGTCGCGCATCTCGTCGAGATGAACCACTCGCCGCGGTTCTGGCGGGTGGTCGCGCGCATGTGCCCCTCGGCCGAGCGCGCCAAGAAATGGCTCGACACCTACGGCAACGACCTGCACCGGTTTGGGATCGAGGATTAGCCCTCACTGTTGGTCGATCATTCCACTGTCGTCGCCCGGCTTGCCGCCTTCGCTGAAGCTTCGGCGCGCCTAGGAGTGCGAAGCCGCGCCGGAGCCTTGGCGGAGGCGGGACCGGGCGACGCAGTATTCCAGAGGCGGCTGTACTTAAACTCGACGCCTCTGGAATGCTGGATGCCCCGCTCAAGGCGGGGCATGACATGGAATGAGACGCTTAGGCCGTACTACCTATTCCCACCAAACAGCCGGTCCATCAGCCAGCCGTCCAGTCCCGCCGCGGCTTCGGGGCGCACCGGACCATGCGGCTGTCCCGCTGGCGAGTTGGCACGCACCGGCGTGGGCGGTGTCGGCGCGGTGATCTGTGAAGCGATCTGCGCCAGCGTCGGCCCGGTCATCACTGAGTTCGGCAGCGCCGCCACCGGCACGCCCTGATGCGCGACGCGCATGAAGCGTGTCCAGACTTCCACCGGCAGGCCGCCGCCGGTCGCCTTCCTGGTCGGCGAGTTGTCGTCATTGCCGAGCCAGACGCCGGTGACGAGATTGGCGGTGTAGCCGATGAACCAGGCGTCGCGATAATCCTGGCTGGTGCCGGTCTTGCCGGCCGCCACCCAGCCCGGGATCTCAGCCTTCCTGGCGGTGCCTGAGATCAGCGTCTGCTCCATCATCGTGTCCATCATCGCGACATTGCGAGGGTCGATCACCTGGTTGGCTTCATCGGGTTGGCGCATATAGATCACCTTGCCGCCCTCGATCGTCTTGATCCTCGTCACCACATGCGGCGATACGGCAAGGCCGCCATTGGCGAACGGCGCATAGGCGCCGACCATTTCGAGCACCGACACCTCCGACGTGCCGAGCGCGATCGAAGCGTTGGGCTCGAGCTTGGAGGAAATGCCGAGCCGGTGCGCGGTCCGCACCACGTTCTTCGGTCCGACCTCGAGCCCGAGCCGCACGGCAACCGTGTTGAGCGACATCGCCAGCGCCTGGGTCAGCGTCACCGGCCCGAGATATTGATGGCCGTAGTTTTCGGGCTTCCAGCCCTTGATGTCGAGCGGCGCGTCCGGGCGGATGGTTTCCGGCGTGAGGCCGGCTTCGATCGCGGTCAGATAGACGAACGGCTTGAACGCCGAGCCTGGCTGCCGCTTGGCGGTGACCGCGCGGTTATACTGGCTCTCGCCGTAGTTCCGGCCGCCGACCATCGCGCGCACGGCGCCGTCCGGCGACATCGCCACCAGCGCGCCCTGGCTGACATCGAACTTCACGCTCTTGGCGGCAAGCTCGTCGATCACAGCGGCTTCAGCCGCGGCTTGCAGCCTGGGATCGATGGTGGTTTCGACCCGGATGCTCTGGTCGATCTGGCCGACGAGATCGTCGAGCACCTCGCCGATCCAGTCGGCGACATAATTGATGGTGCCGGCGCCGGCGGGCTTCACCGACATGGCCGGATGGGCGCCTGCCGCCTGTGCCTGCGCCTCGGTGATGAACTTCGCCTCCGCCATCGCCGCGAGCACGGTCTTCGCGCGCGCCTCGGCGCCTTCGGGGTTGCGATTGGGCGCAAGCCGCGAGGGCGATTTGACGAGGCCCGCCAGCATCGCGGCTTCCGCCAGCGTGACGTTCCTCGCCGATTTGCCGAAATAGCGCTGCGCCGCCGCCTCGACGCCATAGGCGCCGGAGCCGAAATAGACGCGGTTCAGATAAAGCTCGAGAATCTCGTTCTTGGAATATTTGCGCTCCAGCCACAGCGCGAGCTCGGCTTCCTGCAACTTGCGCGCAAAGGTGCGCTCCTGGGTCAGGAACAGGTTCTTGGCAAGCTGCTGGGTCAGGGTCGAGCCGCCTTGCGACACGCCCCGGTGCAACAGGTTGGTCACTGCGGCGCGCAGGATGCCGTAGGGGTCGATGCCGAAATGCGAATAGAAGCGGCGGTCCTCGATGGCGATGAAGGCCTTCGGCAGATACGGCGGCAGGTCCTTCAGCGAAACATTGGAGCCGGCCATTTCGCCGCGCTGGGCGAGCACGCTGCCGTCGGTGCCGACGATCTCGATCGTCGGCGGACGTTTGGGAATTTCCAGCGACTGGATCGGCGGCAGATGTGCGCCGGCCCAGACCACCATGCCGACGACGGCGATGCCGGCCCATAGCCCCAGCACCGCGCACCAATAGGCCAGGCGTCCAAGGCTTAAGCGTCCAAGGCTTAAGCGCCCAAGGCTCAGGCCTGAGGACTTTCCGCGCCGCTTGCCATTGCGGGTCTCGCGCGGCTTTCGCGCCACCGGCGGCTCCTCATCGTCGTCATCGTCGGCGAGCTTGCGCTTGGCCGCCTTCTTCGGCTTGCCGTCGCCGGCGGCCGGAATCCGGTCCTTGGGGTCGAGCCGCAGATCAGCCAAGGCCGCCGCGATCCCGAAGCGCGGCTCCTTGCGTCCGCTGCTTTTTTTCCGTCCCCACGCCATTCACGACACGCTCACACGATTTCGCGCGCACGCTAACGCCGCAGGGTTTAAGGCGCGGTTACGAAGCGGTTAATTCGTGATTAGGGGGTAGGGCACGGCCTTGCTAAAGCTGGCGCCAAATCATGATGCAAAATCATCTCAAAGGAGCGCCATATGGGCCATATCGACCCAACCAAGGAAGTTTTCGCGCAGTTCCGGGCCAATGACCGGCCGGGTCCAATCCATATGCTCAACCTGGTTCGGCTGCGGAAAGAAGCGGCCTATCCGGACGGCCGCAAGGCGAGCGGAGCCGAAGCCTATGCGGCCTATGGCCGCGAGAGCGGTCCGGTGTTTACGCGGCTCGGCGGCCGCATCGTGTGGCAGGGCAAGTTCGAATTGATGCTGATCGGTCCCGAGTCCGAGCGCTGGGACCATTGCTTCATCGCCGAATATCCTTCCGTCGCCGCCTTTGTCGAAATGATCCGCGATCCCGTCTATCGCGAGGCGGTGAAGCATCGCCAGGCGGCGGTCGAGGATTCCCGCCTGATCCGGCACGCGGTACTGCCGATCGGCAAGAATTTCGGGGAGATACCGAAGTGACGCCGTCGATTAGACGGCGTCATTCCGGGATCGCACTTCGTGCACCCCGGAATGACAATGTCTACGAACCAGGCAACGACGAGCGCAAAAGCAAATCGGCGGCCCGCAAGGCCGCCGATCGCTTTTTTCGTGACGGTTGCCGCGACGTTTACCCCGCCGCGCCCGTATCTTCCAGGATCGGTCCGAACAGCTCCCAGCGCTCGCCGTTGAACCTCTCCATCTGCAACTGCTTGTTGACGCGATAATCGGTCGGCGAGGTGTTGATCTTGATGCCGGGCAGTGCCAGGTCGAGCTCGACGTTCTTGAGCGAGGTCGCCTGCTTCATCACGTTCTCCCGCGTCAGGTTGTCGCCGCACTGCTTCAGCGTGTAGACCAGAAGCTGCGCGGTCGAATAGCCGTAGGTGTTGAACAGCGATTCCTTGTCGCCGTCCGGATAGTACTTGGCCATGAAGTCGAGATATTTCTTCATGCCGGCATCGTTCTTCCAGGTCGGGTCGGCCGGGTCCTTGCCATAGTTGACGCTGATCACGCCTTTGGAGGCCTCAAGCCCTGCCGGCTTCATCACGGCGCCGACCGAGGTCGCATTGATGTCCAGGATGTGGACCGGGTGCCAGTTGAGCTCGTAAATCTTCTTGATCGCCTGCGCGGCCTGCTTCGGCGTTGAGGCCGAGAAGAACAGGTCGGCGCCGGCATCCTTGATCTTGAGGATTTGCGAATCGATGGTCGGGTCGGAGACTTCGTAGGAGGCTTCTGCGACGATCATGCTCGCCGCCTTGTCGCCGAGCCCCGCCTTGATGCCATTCAGATAGTCCTTACCCAGATCGTCATTCTGATAGAGGATGCCGACCTTCGCATTCGGGTGATTCTTCAGAATGTACTGGCCGTAAATGCGCCCCTCGACGAAGTAGTTCGGATTGTATCCCATCGTCCATGGGAAGTTCTTGGGGTCGGTGAACCGCGACGCGCCGGTTGCGGCATAGAGCTGCGGTACCTTCTTGGCATTGAGGTATTTCTGCACGGCCGCGTTCACCGGCGTGCCGAGAACCTGGAAGGTGAGCAGCACCTCGTCGCTCTCGACGAGCTTGCGGACCTGCTCCACGGCCTTCGGCGGGCTGTAGCCGTCGTCATACTGGATGAAGTTTATCTTGCGGCCGTTGATGCCGCCCTGATCGTTGATCATCTTGAAATAGGCGGCCTGCGTCTTGCCGATCACTGAGTAGGACGATGCAGGGCCGGAGAGCGCCAGCGACTGGCCGACCTTGATCTCGGTGTCGGTCGCGCCGGTGTCGTATTTCTTCTGGGCAAAAGCCGATGACGCCGACAACGCCAGCGCCAGCGCGGCGGTGCCGGCAAGATGGAGAATACCGTTCCTCATATTGGTGCGTTCCTCATGTCCTGATGATTGTGCCGATGGTCTTTGGCCATCGCTGGCACCGATGATGGAGGAACCTATCCCGCAATGCAAGATGAGGCGCTGCAGGATTGCCGCGACCTTAGGCTAAATTGAGCAAAATCAATGCGATCGCAGCCGCGCCGCCGGCCGCCAGCTTTCGGGTGGACGAAACCGCGCCACGCGCAGAGAGTGCGACGCCCGCGATCCAGCCAGCGAAATGACCATGTCCGGAATCCGCCAGACATACGCCGCCCAAAGGGATCATGGTGCGCCCATGGATATGGACCGCATCGCCTGCTACCGCGCGATCTCGAGCCGCGACGTCCGCTTTGACGGCCGCCTGTTCGTCGGCGTGAAGACCACCGGGATCTATTGCCGGCCGATTTGCCCAGCCCGCACGCCGAAATTCGAGAATGTCTCGTTCTATGCGTCGGCCGCGGCGGCGCAGGAGGCGGGCTTCCGTCCCTGTCTGCGCTGCCGGCCGGAGACTTCTCCCGATCTCGCCTTCTGGCGCGGCACCTCCAACACCGTGTCACGCGCGCTGGCACTGATCGAGGCCGGCGGGCTCGACCAGGATGATGTCGAGGGTCTCGCCAACCGGCTTGGCGTCGGCGCTCGGCAGCTCAGGCGGCTGTTCCGCCAGCATGTCGGCGCCTCGCCGGTTGCGGTGGCGCAGACGCGGCGCGTGCTGCTCGCCAAGCAGCTCATTCACGATACGTCGTTGCCGATGGCGGAAGTGGCGCTCGCCTCCGGCTTCGGCAGCGTGCGCCGGTTCAACGAGACCTTCCATGACCTGTTCGGCCGCTCGCCCGCGACGCTGCGCCGCATCCGCGACAGAGCGCGGCGGGAGGCCGATGCACTGTCGGTGCGGCTCGCCTATCGACCGCCCTATGATTGGGATGCAATGCTCGCGTTCCTGACGGCGCGCGCCATTCCCGGCATCGAGCTGGTCACTGATGACAGCTACAAGCGCACCATTGCCTTCGGCAAGCACACCGGCCTCGTGACCGTGACGCCCTCGGGCAAGCATCGCGTCGATGTCACCGTGCGCTTCCCCGACATGGCGGCGCTGCCGTCGATCATTGCGCGGGTTCGGCGGGTGTTCGATCTCGCCGCCGATCCCGACCAAATCGGCGCGCATCTGTCACAGGACGCGGTGCTGGCGCCACTCGTCGCCGCGCGGCCGGGCTTGCGCGTACCCGGCGCCTGGGACGGCTTTGAGCTCGCAATGCGCGCGATCTGCGGCCAGCAGATCACGGTGCCGGCTGCGACCAGGCTTCTGGGCAGACTGGTGCAAGCCCATGGCGCGCGCTTGGGCGCGTCGATGCGCGACCGCGAAGGCTTGAGTCACATCTTTCCATCGCCGAAGGCGATCGCATCCGCCGATCCCGCCAGCTTTGCCATGCCCGGCGCGCGGGCAAGGGCGCTTGTCGCGCTCGCAGAGGCGATTGCCGCCGATCCCATGATCTTCAGCCGCGGCGCGAATCTCGAGCAGGCGATCGCGAAATTGCGGTCGCTGCCGGGGATCGGCGAACGGACCGCGCAATACATCGCAATGCGCGAGTTGCGCGAGCCCGACGCGTTCCCGGCCGCCGATATCGGCCTCTTGCGCGCGATGGCGGAGGGCGATGGCCGCCGTCCGTCGCCGGAACAGTTGCTTGCGCGGGCGGAAGCCTGGCGGCCATGGCGCGCCTATGCGGCGCAGCATCTGTGGGCCGCCGGCGCCGCGCACCCCGCCGTTGAAGGGAAAGCCGATGCCCGCGAAGCCGCCTGAAATCTTCTCCGTCGACCGGCTGGCGACGCCAATCGGCCCGGCGCTGGTCGTCACCGATGCTGATGGAATCTTGCGTGCATTCGACTGGGAGGACCACGCCGCGCGCATCAGGGAGCTGCTGCGTCTGCAATATGGCGCGGTGGAATTGAAGGAAGCGCGCATGCCCGCTTCGCTCAGGGCCGCGCTGTCGGCCTATTTCAAGGACGATCTCGATGCGCTGAAAGCGATCGCGTGGCGCATCGCGGGCACGGCGTTCCAACAAAAGGTCTGGAACGCGTTACCGAAAATTCCCGCGGGCAAGACCATGAGCTATGGCGCGCTGGCGGCAAAGCTCGGCTCGCCGAATGCGATGCGTGCGGTCGGCCATGCCAATGGCTCGAACCCGATCAGCGTCGTCATTCCCTGCCATCGCCTGATCGCCGCCAATGGCGCGCTGGTGAAATATGGCAGCGGGCTTGCGCGCAAGCGCTGGCTGCTCGCCCATGAGGGCGTGGAGCTGAAACCCGGCGTTTGAACTGTTGAGTCCGTTCTCCGCCAGACCATCTTGCGTGGCGCCGTTAGCGTCTCCGTCACGATCCACGATGGAGACGATGACATGACGACCGAAGAAGTTCAGGATTTTGTCACCCGCTTTGCCACCGCCTGGGCGAGCCGCGACGGCAACGCCTTTCTCGAACTATGGCACCCCGACGGCACCTTGCATACGCCGCTGGTCGAGCGGCCGCTCAAAGGCAGCGAGTTGCCAACGCTGCTCGAAGTGCAGACCACGGCTGCGCCGGATTTCGTCTGGCAATTGCTCGACTGGACCTCGCGCGGCGATGTCGTTGTCATCGAGTGGCAGACCACGCGCAACGTGAATGGCACGCGCTTCTCCTGGCGCGGCGTCGACAAGTTTCGCCTTCGGGAAGGCAAGATCGCGGAAGAGGTGGTCTACAGCGACACCGCGCCGCTCCGCGCGTTTCGTTCAGGAGAGAAGCTCGAACCGATCACGAAGATGTAGCGGCGGTCTATCCTCTCCCTCTCCCCGCTCTTCGCGGGGAGAAGGTTGGGGTGAGGGGCCTCCATCCGGCGAGCACTGCGCGAGTTTCTTGAGCGTACCTTGCCCCTCACCCGGATTGCATCTGCGATGCAATCCGACCTCTCCCGCAAAGGGCGGGGAGAGGTGAAAGCCACCGCTAAGCCGCCGGCTTCGCCACGGCGTCGTCGCTGGAGAGCAGATGCAGCAGCGCGCTATTGATCGCGGCCTGACGGGTCGGCGCGTTGATCTGCGCCCCGAGCAGGTCGGTGACATAGAACACGTCGCGGGCGCGCTCGCCGAAGGTTGCGACATGTGCCGAGGCGATGTTGAGGTTCAGCTTCGAGAGCGCGGTGGTGAGCTGATAGAGCAGGCCGGGCCGGTCGAGGCCGGAGACCTCGATCACGGTATAAAGCTCCGACCACTGGTTGTTGATGGTGACTTCGGGCTCGACCACGAATGGCCGCAGCTTGCCGCGGCCCGCGGCGCGGCGGGCGACGGCCTCGGGCAGCCGCAGCTTGCCTTCGAGCACGTCCTCGATCATTTCGCCGATGCGCGTTGCGCGGCGGCCCTCGTCCTCGTCGCGGTCGTATTCCCTGGAGATCGCGATGGTGTCGAGCGCGCGGCCGTCGGTCGTGGTGTAGATCTGCGCGTCGACGATATTGGCGCCGGCGGAAGCACAGGCGCCCGCGATGATCGACAACAGCCAGGGATGGTCCATCGCCAATAGTGTCAGCTCGGTGACGCCGCGCGCCTCGTCGAAGCCGACATTGATCGCGAGTTTGTGGCCGGCCTCTTCGCTCGCCCGCATGAACTTGGCATGGCGGATTTTCCGCGGCAGCTCGACCTTGAGCCAATAGGCCGGATAGTGCTTCCCGATATAGGCGTCGACTTCAGCTTCCGGCCATTCGGTGAATGCGGTGCGGAATTCGGCCTGCGCCGCGGCGACGCGGCGGGCGCGGTTCACTTCCGAGAAGCCGCCGGTCAAGACCGGCTCGGTCTCATAATAAAGCGTGCGCAACAGCTGCGCCTTCCAGCCGTTCCAGACGCCGGGGCCGACACCACGGATATCCGCGGTGGTGAGGATCGTGAGCAGCTTCATCTGCTCGACGGATTGCACCACGCCGGCGAAATTCTCGACGGTGCGGCGATCGGACAGGTCGCGCGACTGCGCCACCGTCGACATGGTCAGATGCTCCTCGATCAGCCAGGCCACGAGCTCGGTGTCGGCGGGCGAGAAGCCGAGCCGCGGACAGAGCCGCCGCGCCACCTTGGCGCCCGCGATCGAATGATCCTCGGGCCGGCCCTTGGCGATGTCGTGCAGCAGCACGGTGATGTAGATCACCGGCCGATGCTCGGGCCGGATCTTGCGCATGAGGTCGCTGGCGAGCGTCAGCTCCTCATTGCCGCCGCGCTCGATGTCCTGCAGGAAGCCGATGCAGCGGAGCAGATGCTCATCCACCGTATAGTGGTGGTACATGTTGAACTGCATCATCGACACGATCTTGCCGAAGGCGCGGATGAAGTGACCGAGCACGCCGGTCTCGTTCATCCGCCGCAGCACCGTCTCCGCGTCGTTGGAGGTCAAAATCTCCATGAACAGCCGGTTGGCCTCCGGATTGTCACGCAGGCTGGAGTCGATCAGCTTCAGCGAGCGCGTCACCGTGCGCATCGCATCGGGATGGAAGGCGAGGTTGTTCTTCTGTGCGAGGCGGAAGATGCGGATCAAATTGACCGGATCGTGCTTCAACACGTCGGGCGCGGCGAGGTTGATGCGGTTGTTGTCGACGATGAAATCGTCGCTGTCGGGCACGCGGCGCCGCACCGTGCTCGGCCGCAAGCGCGCCATCACGCGGCTCAAGACCGGCGCGGGCTTGGCCTCCTGGTCCTCGAGCTTGGCACAGAGGATCGCGGTCAGGTCGCCGACGTCTTTCGCCACCAGGAAGTAGTGCTTCATGAAGCGTTCGACGTCCTGCATGCCGGGATGACTGGTATAGCCAAGCCGGACCGCGATCTCGCGTTGCAGGTCGAAGGACAGCCGCTCTTCGGCGCGGCCGGTGACGAAATGGATGTTGCAGCGGACCGACCAGAGGAAATCGGCGCAGCGGCGGAAGATGCGGTATTCGTGCTGGTCGAACACGCCGCGCTCGAGCAGCTCGTCGGTGTCGCGCACGCGATAGACATATTTCGCGATCCAGAACAGCGTGTGCAGGTCGCGCAGGCCGCCCTTGCCGTCCTTCACGTTGGGCTCGACGAGATAGCGCGATTGTCCGGCGCGGCGATGGCGCTCCTCGCGCTCGGCAAGCTTGGCGGTGACGAACTCCGCCGCGGTGCCCTGTACCACCTCGCGGTCGAACCGCGCCACCAGCTCGTCATAGAGCGGCTTGTCGCCGGTCAGGAA
>Ga0157369_10007317_pt1 | contig 12709 bp, 15 predicted proteins | sample C25metaG_FD_113461 | JGI IMG/M metagenome (GOLD analysis project Ga0157369, IMG submission 113461) | Corn rhizosphere microbial communities from Kellogg Biological Station, Michigan, USA - C2-5 metaG | ecosystem: Host-associated > Plants > Roots > Rhizosphere > Soil | place: USA: Michigan...
CATTTACGCGAAGAGCTTCGGCGGCGGCCAGGTCGACATCACCAGCGGCAAGTTCGTTTTCTCCTGCACCGAGGCGTACCGGATCCGCGGCGGCAAGATCGCCGAGCCGATCAAGGGCGCGACCCTGATCGGCGATGGACCGACGGTGCTGACGCGGGTCAAAGGCATCGGCAACGACTTTGCCTTGGACGAAGGCGTCGGCGTCTGCGGCAAGGGCGGGCAAAGCATTCCGGCCGGGGTTGGCCAGCCGACGCTGCTGGTCGACGGCCTTACAGTGGGAGGCACGGCGGCGTAAGGCGGTCTGCACCCACTGAAGGTATTCGCCATGACCGTATCTGTGTTTATCGGGACCAGCCTCGACGGTTTCATCGCCCGCCGCAGCGGCTCTTTTGATTTCCTGCCGGAGGGCGGCGGTGAGCCGCATGGCTATGTCGAGTTCATGGCCGAAATCGATGCGCTCGTGATCGGCCGCCACACGTTCGAGACTGTCCTGTCGTTCGACGACTGGCCTTACGGGGACAAGCGGGTCGTGGTCTTGAGCAGCCGCGAGGTCGATCTGCCAGCGGTCGTTGGCGGGGTCGTCGAGCAAATGGCAGGCGAGCCCGCCGATATTGTGGCGGCGCTTGCCGCGAAGGGCGCACACAACCTATATGTTGACGGCGGGATCACTATTCAGCGCTTCTTGCGCGCGGGCTTGGTGGACCGGATCACCATTACCCGAGTCCCGGTCCTGATTGGCGATGGCATTCCTTTGTTCGGTACCCTTCCGCACGATCTTACGCTCGACCATCTTGGGACCACCGCTTACGCGAGCGGCCTCGTGAAGAGCGAATACCGGTTGGCTGCGTGACGTCGGACTGGCGCGCCGAGGTTCTCAAATTCTGGTTCGCGCTGAAGCCTGAGCAATGGTGGAACGGAGGCGCTGAGCTCGACCAGCGCATCAAGCGGAACTTCCTCAAGCTGTGGTTCGAGAAGCGCGAGCTTCCGGTCGATGCGTTCCTCACCACCCCGCTGACGGCGCTCGCCGGCGTGATCCTGTTGGACCAGCTCCCCCGCAACATGTTTCGTGGCGATACCGAGCAGTTCGCGACCGACCCGCTGGCACTGGCGATCGCCAAGGGAGCGGTCGATCGGAAGCTCGACGAAAAGCTCCCGGCGGTCGAGCGCAACTTCCTCTACATGCCGTTCCAGCACAGCGAGAATCTAGCGGACCAGAACCGCGGCGTATTGCTGCAGAGCGAGACGGGCGTCGGCAGCTTCATCGATTCCGCCAGGAAGCATCGCGATGTGATCGAGCGCTTCGGCCGATTCCCCCACCGCAATGTTATTCTGGGACGAGATCCGCGGCCGGAGGAGCTTGCGGCGGGCAAGGTCACGCCTTGGTGAGCGAACTCGTCGTGGCCGCGCGCTTCAATAAGCCCTTCCAGGCCGATCCTTGCCGAATGTTTCTCGAGAGCCATGGCGTTGCAGCAGTCGTGTTCGACGCACAGAGCTACGGCTATTCGGAAGGCGCACTGGTTGGCGTACGGGTAATGGTTTTGGATGAGGACTTGGACCAAGCCCACAAGGTGCTTCGCGACTACAAGCCTTAAGGTACGTCAGGCGTGGTCAGTCGGGCGCGGCCCTTCGCCAGGAACGGTTGCATTTGGCGGGCGTCGGGGTCCTCATCGAGCCGACGTCCTTGCCGCAGCCATCGCAGCGGCTGCCGCACGGCTCGCGGCGCGAGCCCGATCAGCCTTTTGGCGGGGCGCGATTCCGCGGCCTCCCTCGCCGCCATTTCGCGATCGAAGAATGCCAGGCGGTTTTCGTTGCCGCCCTTGAGCGGCACCTGCGACCATTCGGCGGCATAGTCGCTCTGCTGCGGTGGAGCGGCGAACAAGGGTATAGATTCGATCCGCTGCGCGATCAGGAACAGATAATGCGGTCCGCGCGGCGAGTTGAAGCCGACACGCTGGCGCACCTCGGCGGGGTCGCGGACTGCGAACCACTCGGGTCCGGCGAACGGCTCCGCGAGGAACATCGCCTTCATCCGATAGCCGTTCTCGCGCGACAGGACCCGGAAGAAAAGGTCAGGGCTGAATTGGAAGAAGCCATGTCCCATCTCATTGTTGGCCGGGAGCGCCATCAGCAAATAGCCCTGCGGCCGGACGAGGCTCATTATCGCCCGGAGCGCCCTTGGCACATCGAACACATGCTCCAGCGTGCCGGCGTCGAACACCAGCGAGAAACGCTCCTCGAGCGCCGGGTCGTGCGGCTGGTTGAGATCGTGGACGATGGTCGCGCCTTCGAAGCTCGAGGCGTCAAGCGAATCGACCGTTTGGGCGCCGAGTCGCTCGAACAGCGGTTCGGCGAAGCGGTTGCGGCCCTGCGCCAACGCTTCGGCTTCCGGGTCGGAAAGACTGATGTCGAAGTCGGCGAAGATCGACTTCAGCTGCGGGCCAGTCACGAGCAGGTCCTGACGGCCGATGGTCAGGCTGCTGCGGAGGTCCGCGCCCATTTCGCGCGCAATCAGCAGCAAGCGGACGGCTTGGCTTTCTATCCCCACGCAACGAGCCCTTGACGTTCGTCCATGGGTTAGCGGGCCCCTTGAAGCTCAACAAGGCGCTAAAGCAGATGGGCGATCGGGCCCGGATCGAAGCCGGCATCAGTCAGGCTGCGGTGGACGTCCTCCGCCGAAGCGCCTTCCTCGCGCTTGGCGAGCGCAACCGCCAGCGCCGAGCGCGTTCCGGAGCGGCAGAAGGCGAGCAGCTTTCCAGCCTCTGTTGCACGAAGGGCCTTCTGCATTTCCTCAATGTCCGCCGGACCGATGCCCCGGATGATCGGCACAAAACGGTACGCAATGCCCGCCGCCGCTGCCGCTTCCTCGATGTCGCCGGCAAGTGGCTGGCCCGGCTCCTCGCCGTCCGGACGATTGTTGACCAGCATGGTCACACCCTGCGCCGCCAGCCCGGCGACCTCGTGCGGCGCGATCTGGCTGCTGACCATCACCTTGTCGTCCAGCTGGCGGATCATGCGTTAGCCCCGCTCGCCCTTCTTCGGCGCGGACGCAGCGGGCGCCTGAGCCGGCATTGGCGCGGCGGGCGGTGCGGCAGTAGCGGCTCCAGCAGCCGGCAGGCCGTAATATTCGAGATAGGGCTGGATGCTGGGATCGTGGCCGGCAAAGGCACGGTACATCTGGGCGTAATCGAGCGTGTTGCCGCGGGACAGGACCATGTCGCGGAAGCGCTGGCCGTTGGCGCGGGTGAGGCCACCATGCGATTCGAACCAGGCGAACGCGTCCTGGCCGAGCATCCGGGTCCACGGATAAGCATAATAGCCGGCCGAATAGCCGTTGCTCCAGATGTGGAGGAAGTAGCTCGAGCGGTAGCGCGGCGGGACATCGGCGGCGTCGAACCCGCTATCGGCTAGCGCCCGCGCCTCGAACGCGTCGACATCCTTGCGCGGGGCCGTCGCGGGCAACGAGTGCCAATCGAGATCGAGCCGAGCGGCCTCGAGCACTTCGCCATTCTCATAACCCTGGTTGAACACGCGCGAGCGCTTGATCTTGTCGACGAGCGCCTGCGGTATCGGCTGCCCGGTCTGGTTGTGAACCGCGTAATGCGCGAGCACCTTGGGATCGAGCGCCCAATTCTCATTGAACTGGGAGGGGAACTCGACGAAGTCGCGTGCGACGCTGGTACCCGACAGAGTCGGATAGGTCTGCGCCGCGAACAGGCCGTGGAGCGCGTGGCCGAACTCGTGGAACATCGTCGTCACGTCGTCGAAGCTGATCAGCGCGGGCTGGCCCGGCGCCGGCTTGGTGAAGTTCGCGACATTGTAGATGACCGGGTGTGTGCCCCTGAGGTACGACTGGTTGACGAGGTTGCTCATCCACGCGCCGCCCGATTTGTTGTCGCGCTTCCAATAGTCGAAATACATCAGGCCGAGCGTCTTCCCATCGGCATCGATGACTTCGTAGGTCATCATGTCCGGGTTCCACGTCGGCAGGTCGTGCCGCTCCTTGAACGTTAGGCCGTAGAGCTGGTTGGCGGCGTAGAAGACACCGTCGGTCAGAACCTTGTGGATCTCGAAATAGGGCTTCAGCTCGTCCTGGTTAAGGTCGTAACGCGACTTGCGGATCTGCTCGGCATAATAGTTCCAATCCGCCGCGGTGGGTTGGAAGGCCGTGCCCTGCGACTTGGCCAAGGCAAGGATGTCGGCCCACTCCTGCTTCTCTTTCGCGGCGGTCGGCGCGGCGAGACGATCGAGAAAGCCGACGGCTGTCGCGCGGTCCTTGGCCATCTGGTCGTAGAGCGTGTAGTCGGCCCAGGTCGGATAGCCGAGCAACGCCGCCTTCTTCGCGCGCAGCTGCGCGATCTCGCCGATGATCGCCCGCGTGTCGTTGGCGTCGCCATGTTCGGCGCGATTGAGGCTCGCATCCATCAGCCGCTGGCGCGTTGCGTGACTGGTGAGCGAGGACAGCGCCGGCTGCTGTGTCGTATTCTGCAGCGGCAGCACATAGCCCGACAGCTTGCGCCCCTTGGCGTCCTGCTGCGCGGCAGCGAGCTGCTGATCCGACAGGCCGGCAAGCGCCGACGGATCGTCGACGTGCATTGCGCCCGCCTTCGCGGCGGCCAACAGCTTGTGGGTGAATTCGGTCTGGAGCGTGCTCAGACGTTGGTTGAGGGCCTTGAGCTCGGTCTGTTTCGCCGGCGGCAGCTGAGCCCCGGCGTGAATGAACTGCTTGTAGTAAACGTCGAGGAGCTTCGCCTGCTCAGGGTTGAGATTCAGCTCGGCTTGGTGGTCGTGCAGGTATTGAAAACGCTGGAACAGCTTAGGGTTCAGATAGATGAAGTCGTTCAGCTCGGCGAACAGGGGCGACGTCTTCGTATCGGTCGCCTGGAGGGTGTCGTTGGTATTGGCGCCGTTGACGGCATTGAACGCAAGGTTCGTGCGCTCGAGCAGCAAGCCCGACATTTCCATCTGCGCGATCGTATTGTCGAATGTCGGGGTCGACCGGTCGTTGGCGATCGCCAAGACCTCGCGCTTCTGCTGCGTCATGCCCGCGAGCAGCGCGGGCAGATAGTCGCTATCTTTGATCCTTGAGAAGTCCGGCGCCTGAAACTGAAGATTGCTCGGACTTGCGAAGGGACTGGACGCGGGCAGCGTCGCCGAGGCCGTCGCGGCTGATTTGCGGACTGCGCCCTCGGCGGTCGCGCTGGTTACGACCGCGAGCGCCGTCGCGGCAAGAAGAAGCTTGCGGATCATCTCTCTCCCCAGGTCTTTCGATACTACCTTGGCGCCTCTCGAACCGAAGCGCGCGTTACGCAAGCCTGAATATCAGCCGTGGTTCGCAACGGCCGCCAGCAACGCCTCGCCGTAACGCTCGAGCTTGGTCGCCCCGACGCCCTGCACCTCCGCCAGTTCGCCGAGCGTGCGCGGCTTGCGCTCGGCGATCTCGCGCAGGGTCGAATCGTGGAAGATCACGTAAGGCGGGACGCCCGATTCCGACGCGAGCTGGCGCCGGGCCTCGCGCAATATCTCGAACAGCGGATCGGCTGGACCGTCGAACCGCCGGCGCCGCCGTTTGCGCGGTGGCGGCACGGCGATGGTCAGCTGCTGCTCGCCTTTGAGAATCGGCTTGGCGGCTGGGCCGAAGCTCAGGCCGCCATAGGCATCGGAGCGCAGCGCATCGATGGCAATCAAGGCGCGGGCGGCGGGACGTACCAACGCGAGCTCCTCGGGACTCGCGATACCGAACACCGACAGCCGGTGATGACCGAAGCTGCGGATCTTTTCATTGTCGTTGCCTGCGAGCACGTCGGCGAGATGCGCGACGCCGAACCGCATCTCGGTGCGAAACGCCGCTGACAGCAATTTGCGCGCGATCTCGGTCGCATCGACGGTCGCGGGCGGGTCCAGGCAATTGTCGCAGTTGCCGCAACGATCGGGCGGGGTCTCGCCGAAGTGACGCAACAGAACCGCGCGCCGGCAGCCAGGCGTTTCGACCAGTGTCGCTAACACGTTCAGCCGCTCACGCTCGGCCAGGCGGCGGTCGGGCTCGACCTCCTGTTCGATCCGCTGCCGGGCGCGGGCGAAGTCCTGCGCGGCCCAGAACAGCCACGCTTCGGCTGGCTCGCCATCGCGCCCGGCGCGGCCGGTCTCCTGGTAATAGGCCTCGATGCTTTTGGGGATCGCGGCATGCGCAACGAGCCGCACGTCGGGCTTGTCGATGCCCATTCCGAACGCCACCGTAGCGGTGATCACCATTTCCTCTGAGCCGACGAACGCCGCCTGGTTGCGCGCGCGGACCTGGGGGTCGAGTCCCGCGTGATACGGTAGTGACGGTCGCCCTCCTGCGCCGAGTGCCTCGGCGATCCTCTCGGCTTTGTCGCGGCTCGGCGCGTAGACGATCGCGGGGCCGGACTGAGCCGCCAGCAGCTCACGCAGCTGCTTGCCCGTCTGCTCGCGGTGGCGCACGTGATAGCGGATATTCGGGCGGTCGAAGCCGGCGATGATCAACCCCTCGGATGGAATGCCGAGCTGCGCCAGGATGTCCTCGCGCGTGCGCCGGTCTGCCGTGGCGGTCAGAGCCAATCGAGGCACTTCGGCATGGTCGTCGAGCAGGCTCCTGAGCTTGCGATAGTCGGGTCGGAAGTCGTGCCCCCATTCGCTGACGCAATGGGCTTCATCGATCGCGATAAGCGACAGGGGTGCCCGGTCAGCCAGCCGCCGAAATCCGTCCAGCGTCGCCCGCTCCGGCGCCACATAGAGCAGGTCGAGCTCGCCGTTCCGGAGCCGTTCGGTTGTCCGCTCCTGATCGCGGTCGGCGGAAGTCAACGAAGCTGCGCGGATGCCGAAAGCGTCGGCGCTACGGATCTGGTCGTGCATCAGCGCGATCAGCGGCGAGATGATCAGCGCCGTTCCTTCACGCGCGAGCGCCGGCAGCTGGTAGCACAGCGATTTGCCCGCGCCCGTCGGCATCACCGCAAGCGTGTGCCGACCGTTGAGCACGCGCTGCACCACTTGCTCCTGCACACCGCGGAACCGGTCGAAGCCGAAGGTTTGCTTGAGGATCGAATGCGGGTCGGTCATTACCTCAACTGTCATGCGGACCGAGCGCGCCGCCGAGCGCTCCTAGCGGTCACTCCGCCGCTTGCGCAATCGTCTCCGCCATTCGTTCGGCGGCCTGACGCTGCCACAGATCGGCGTAGAGCCCGCCGAGGTCGAGCAGCTCGTCGTGCGTGCCCCGCTCCGCCACTCGCCCTTCATCCAGAACAACGATCTGATCGGCGTTGACGATGGTCGAGAGGCGGTGCGCGATCATAATCGTGGTGCGGCTGCGGGAGACTCGGTCGAGCGTTTGCTGGATCGCCTCCTCGGTCCGGCTGTCGAGCGCGCTCGTCGCCTCGTCGAGAACGAGGACCGGCGGGTCCTTAAGGAGGGTGCGGGCGATGGCGACCCGCTGCTTCTCGCCGCCCGAGAGCTTGAGGCCCCGCTCGCCGACCATCGATCCATATTTCTCCGGCAGGGCGGCGATGAACCGGTCGATCGCCGCGCCCCGCGCCGCGCGTTCGATCTCCTGGTCGGACGCACCCTCGCGGCCGTAGCCGATATTGTAGCCGATCGTGTCGTTGAACAGGACAGTATCCTGCGGAACGATCCCGATCACCGCGCGCAGGCTCTCTTGGTTGACCTGGGCGATGTCCTGATCGTCGATCAGAATCCGTCCCGCCGTCGGATCGTAGAAACGGTAGAGCAGCCGCGCGATGGTCGACTTTCCGGCCCCTGACGGACCGACGATGGCGCAGCTCGTGCCGGCGGGGACCTCGAGATCCAGACCCTTCAGGATGCCCCGCTCCGGCTCGTAGCCGAAGCGGACGTGTTCGAACCGGACATTGCCGCGCTTAACCGCCAGCGCCGGCGCTCCTGGCGCATCGACCACCTCGGCCGGCGTGTCGAGCAGGTCCCACATCGCCTCCATGTCGATCAGCCCCTGTCGGATCGAACGATAGACCCAGCCGAGCATGTCGAGCGGCCGGAAAAGCTGCATCAGCAGGCCGTTGATCCACACCACGTCGCCCGGCGTGAAGCGCCCGCGACTCCAGCCCAAGACGGTGAAGATCATCGCCCCGGCCATCATCAAATTGGTGATCAGCGACTGGCCGATGTTGAGCCACGCGAGCGACACTTCGTTCCGCACCGAAGCACGAGCGAAGGCGCCGACCGCTTCCTCGTAGCGCTTGGCCTCGCGATCCTCGGCGCCGAAATATTTCACCGTCTCGTAGTTCAGCAGCGAATCGACAGCGCGGCCGATGGCCTTATTGTCGACGTCGTTCATCGTCCGCTGGATGTGCGTCCGCCAGTCGCTGACCTTGCGGGTGAAGGCGATGTAGATGACGACGATCGCCAACGTCGCGGCGACCAGCCCTGCGCCGAATTTGACGAAGAAAATGACGCAGATGGCACCGAGCTCGATCACCGTGGGGGCGATGTTGAACAGCAGGAAATAGAGCATCATATCGATGCTTTTCGTCCCGCGCTCCACGATCTTGGTCAGCGATCCGGTGCGCCGCTCGAGGTGGAAGCGAAGCGACAGATCATGGACGTGACGGAACACCTGTCCCGCCAGACGGCGGGCGGCGTCCTGACCGACCTTTTCGAACACGGCGTTGCGGAGATTGTCCGACAGCACCCCGCCAAAGCGCGCGGCGGTGTAGGCGAGGACGAGGCCAGAGACGACGGCGAATGCGGCATGCGCGCTCATCCGATCGACCGCGAGCTTCAGCGCATAGGGACCGACTAGGGTGACTGCCTTGCCGGCGAGCACCAGTAGCACCGCCGCACCAACCCGAGTCTTCAGCTCGGCGTGGCCCTTTGGCCACAGCATCGGCAGGAATCGCCACAGCGCGGCGAGCCCGCTGTTCTTCCTTCTCTGCTCTTGCGCCTGATCGCCCGCCATAGCTCCTAGGTAGGAATGGGGCGGGCAGGGAGCAAACGCTTGGTCCAGCGTCTGTGGAACCGAGCTGAAATTGAGCAGTTCAAACAGGGGCTTATCGGGGAACATCCAAATGGGACCGGGCTATTTCGTCATTGCCATCCTCGGCTGCGCCGACGGCGGGTCGGCGTGCGCTCCGGTGGCCACTCTGCCGGCGCGCTATGCGACCCAAGCGGAATGCTCGGCGGCAACAGCGGCTTCACTCGAAGCCAACAGCGATTTCGACTTTCCGACGTTGCTCGCCCGATGCCGGTCCGAAGCGGCGAGCCAGGGTGCCGAGGCGACGCGTGACAAGCCGCTTCCGGCAAGCGCCCGCCGCGGCTGAACCGCCGGAACGCCCCGCGGTGCAGCGGGTTGAAGGGCTCAAGGAGACTGCCATGGGCGACAACAGCCACCGTACCGATCCGCCGCTCACCCAAGATCACAACAACGCGATGTCCGATGGCCCGCGCGATGGTCGTCGGTCGACGAACGATCCCAAAACCGCCGAAAAATCAGCCGCCGAAAAGAAGCCCCGGCAGGACTGTCAGGACCAGACTGCGATCGAGGAATTCGGCCGTGAAGGCATGGGCGTCGCGCCCAAGGAGTAAGCGAGCGATGCCAGACGATACGAATGTCATGGAGCCGATGGTCCACCAGGACCAGGAACCGGGCCACGAAACCAAGGTTGAGCCCAAGCCGGACTGGGAGCCTCGTTATCCCGGATCCGGCCGCCTCAACGGCAAGGTCGCCCTCATCACCGGGGCCGACAGCGGCATCGGTCGCGCGATCGCGGCGCTGTTCGCTCGAGAGGGCGCCGATGTCGCGGTAGTCTATCTATGCGAGCATGATGATGCCCAAAAGACAAAGCGGATCGTTGAGCAGGAGGGTCGCCGTGCGGTCACTATCGCCGGTGACATCGGCGACAAGGCGTTTTGCGAGCAGGCGGTCCGGCAAACCGTCGATCAGCTCGGTGGTCTCGACGTGCTTGTCAACAATGCCGGCGAGCAGCATTGGGCCAAGGACATTACCGACATCGACGAGCACCAGCTTCGACGGACGTTCCAGACCAATATCTTCGGCATGGTCTTCATGACACAGGCCGCGCGCGCGCAGCTGAAAGAGGGGGCGGCGATCATCAACACGACCTCGGAGACCACCTACGAGGGGTCGAAGCTCTTGCTCGACTACAGCTCGACCAAGGGCGCGATCGTCGGCTTTACCCGCTCGTTGGCGAAAAACCTCGTGAAGGAAGGCGTCCGCGTGAACGCCGTCGCTCCGGGGCCGATCTGGACTCCACTCAATCCGTCGGGCGGTCAGCCGAAGGAGAAGATTCCGGAATTCGGCAAGGACACACCGATGGGGCGTCCGGGCCAGCCCAACGAAGTGGCACCGAGCTTCCTGTTCCTCGCTTGCGAGGATTCAAGCTATATGACAGGGCAGGTGCTTCATCCCGACGGCGGGAACACGACGTCGAGTTGAGCGGCGAGAGTGTGGGGCTTTTTACTAACTAGCGGCGTTATTTGCTAAGATGTTTTCACGCAGAGCTGAAACCGCACTGAAAAATAACGATGTTTCTGGATTGGCACGCCTCCTGCATTGATGTTGGCGCGAGGCCCGACGGTCGGGCTCACAACAAGAAATGCCAAGGGGTTTTCCAATGTTCGCTACTTTCGCTTCCGTCCGAGAGACCGCTACGGTCGTCGCAGCCACGCTCCTTTCGGCCATGCTGCTCATTTCGGCCGCGACCTCGCTGCCGATCGCCTGAAGTCTCTGAAACCGGAGGAACCTCGATGACTGGACGTTTCCTCATCAACCGCGGCAATGCCAGGATCATGGGCGTCGCCGCCGGCTTAGCCGAATACACAGGCGTCGATCCGACCATCGTCCGGCTGGGCTTCGTCGCACTGACCTTGCTGACCGGACCGGTGATGATCCTCTTATACGTGCTGGCGGGGCTGCTGGCGCCGCGCGCCTAAGTGCCAGCCGCTCGCACTTACGCCGAAGGCGCGCTAGATACGCGTCCGGAAGGAGATCCGACTCATGCGCAAGCTCATCCTCGCTCTTGCCGTTTCAAGCTTTATCGCCAGTCCCGCCCTCGCCGCCCTCAAGGTCGGCGACAAGGCTCCCGATTTCACGACTACCGGCGCAGTTGGCGGCAAGGAGTTCAAGCTTCACCTCGCCGATCAGCTCAAGAAGGGCCCGGTCGTGCTTTATTTCTTCCCCAAGGCCTTCACCAGCGGCTGCACGGCCGAAGCCCATGCCTTCAGCGCGTCGATCGCCGACTTCAAGAAAGCCGGAGCGCAGGTGATCGGCATGTCGGGCGACGATTTGAAGACGCTCCACGATTTTTCGACCAAGGAATGCCGCAGCGCTTTTCCGGTTGCGACCGCGACGCCTGAAACGCAGAAGGCTTACGACGTGGCCTGGGCTGCTCATCCCGGTATCACGACGCGCACGTCCTACGTCATCGCGCGCAGCGGCAAGATCGTGATGGTTCACGACGATCTCGACTATAGCCAGCACGTCGCCAAGACGCTGACAGCAGTCAGAGCGCTGAAATAGCGCCTGCAGTTAATGTTCCGGCCATGTAGCGGTCATGGAACGACGGTTATCTCGCCACCTCGCCCACGGGCGCCAACAGAGGGAAAGCGTATGAAGATCCGGACTAGCATGGTCATCGTCGCCGGCGTTCTCGCGCTCGCGGCTTGCAAGAAGAGCCCGGCGGAGAACAACGCCGCCGCCGTCGAATCCAACGCGAACAACCAGGCCGAGAATGTCACCGCCGTTGGTGAGAACGAGGCTGCCAACATCATGAATTCGGCCGAGAACAAGGCCGGAGCCGTCAAGAACGAAGCGAAGAACGAAGCCGCCGGCATCAAGAATGAAGGCAAGAACGAAGCGGCGGCCATCAAGAACTCGGCGTCGAACGCGAGCTCGAACACCACCGAGACGAAAACGACCACCAAGACCGATAAGAAGTAAATTCACGCGAGAGCACGCGTCGAAGACGAAGGACGCTCGGAAACGGGCGTCCTTTTTGCGTTCAGGAGCCCGAGCGCGGGCCGTTAGCTGTGCGGGGGCTCATCGGCGACGAACGTGACGAACCGATTTCGGTTGGTCTGCCCACCGGCTCAAGCAAGCGATAACGCGCCACTTCCCCCTCGCGTGACGGTTGTTGTGGATTATGATCAAAGTGAAACAACACGCACAAGCTGGCGCCCTCCCCGCGATTGCCGCGGCCCTGGCGCTTTCTTCAACCCCGGTCTGGGCACAGGAAGTGCCGCCGGTGCCGACCGATCCGGCGCCGACCACTCAACCCGCTCCCACGACCGACGCCACACCTGCGACAACCGACACGGGCGCGACGGCGCAGGCGAATCCTGCGGCGCCGACCGATACGGCTGCAAGGGCGGCGACGCCGACGCCCAAACGGACGGTCCGCACCGCGGTGGCCAAGGCTGCGCCTGCGGCCACGCGGACGGCGACCCAGGCCGCCGCGGCGACTCGCGGCGCCGCCTCTGGGCCTGCCGCCGGGGTACGGCGAGCGACCCCGGCGGCTGCTCCGGCACCGTTGTCGCACCGGCCAACGCCGCTCGTCGACCTCAACGCCAAGCCGACGCCTGCAGCGACTCCGGCGGTTGCCTCCAAGCCTCACAGGAAGAAGGACGTGACCTTGCCGATCGCCGGCGGGGCGCTCGCGTTCCTGGCAATCGGCGGCGCTGCGGTCGCAATGACCCGCCGCCGCGAAGA
>Ga0157369_10007318_pt1 | contig 12708 bp, 8 predicted proteins | sample C25metaG_FD_113461 | JGI IMG/M metagenome (GOLD analysis project Ga0157369, IMG submission 113461) | Corn rhizosphere microbial communities from Kellogg Biological Station, Michigan, USA - C2-5 metaG | ecosystem: Host-associated > Plants > Roots > Rhizosphere > Soil | place: USA: Michigan...
AGGCTGCGGGGGAATTGCCGGCTTGGGCGTTTCCGAGGGCTCCGCCGATTCTTCGAGAGCGGTCTGGCTATTCGTTCCCGGCAACGACCAGGTCTCGCAAAGGGCTTCCATCCGCACCGCGTCGTTTTCGCGCGCCGCCTGTTTCAGCGCCTGCATCGGCGGATGCAGGAACTTGTTCACCAGCCCGCGTGTCAGCATTTCCACTGCAGCCAGTTGCTCCGGGGTCATCGACGCCAGCCGAGCCTGGATCCGCTTCAGCTCAGCCTGGCGCAGTTCCTCGGCTTGCCGCTGCAGTGCCACAATCGCCGGCGCCACGTTGACGGTTCGCAGACGCTTATGGAACTTCTCCAGTTCCTCGGCAACGAGCGTCTCCGCGTCGGCAGCAATATTTCTACGCTCCGCAATGTGCGCCGCCGCAACCTGCTGCAGGTCATCGATATCGTAGACAAAAAGACCTTCAATCTTGTTGCATGCAGGGTCCACGTCGCGCGGCACGGCAATGTCGATGAAGAACATGGGCCGGTTGCGCCGCTTGTGCAGAAACGCCTGCCCGTGCTCAGGGCGGAAGATATGGTGCGGCGCGCCGGTTGACGTGATGATGATGTCGGCTTCGACTGCGGAATCGTGTAGCTGCTCGAATGGGATCACGCGGCCGTTAAACGGCTCTGCCATGCGCCGCGCCCGCTCCATGGTGCGGTTGGTCACCAGGATGGTGCCTGCGCCCTGCTGCACGAGGTGCCGCGCCGCCAGTTCGCTCATCTTGCCCGCGCCCACCAGGAACACGGTGCGTCCCTGCAGCGAGCCGAAGATCTTTCGCGCCAATTCCACCGCGACCGATGCGATCGAGACCGAGTTCGATCCTATCTCGGTTTCCGAGCGGACTTTCTTTGCCGCCGCGAACGCTCCCTGCATCAGGTGATCGAGCTCCGCTCCCACCGTACCCGCAGTCCGCGCTGTGGCGAATGCTTCCTTCACCTGTCCCAGGATTTGCGGCTCGCCCACCACCATCGAATCCAGGCTCGATGCCACGCGAAACACATGACGCGCCGCCTGCTGATCCCGGTGCAGGTAAACATGGTCGGCGAGCAGCACAGGATCGAGTCCGAACTGACCGCAGAGGAACGCGGTAAGATCCACATCCCGCGATTCGAGCGAAGTAATCAGCTCCACCCGGTTGCAGGTGGAGACGATCATGCACTCGGCCACTCCCGGCACCGCGGCCAGGGCGCGCGTCACGTCCGGCAGGTCCTCGCGGCCAATGGCCACCCGCTCACGAAGAGCGATGGGCGCCGTCTTGTGGTTGATTCCCAGCACCGTAAGCGTCATGGCGCACCGAACCTGTGCACCTGGCTGAAATGGTTGGCGGCCCACACGGCCAACATGACCAGAAACACGGCGCTCGAAAGATATGCGGCCTTGCGCCCGCGGAGCCCCGCCGTAGACCGCATCAGCAGCAGGAGTACGTAGGCGCCCCACATGACGAATGAGGCAATGATCTTGGGATCGCGGAAGTAGGCCGCGCCGAGCACCGTCTCCTGCGCCAGCACCGAGCCGATCACGAGCCCGACCGTCATGCAGGGAAAGCCAAACAGGAGGGTGGCGTGCGCGATCCGCTCCAGGGTGTCGAGCGGCGGAAGCCACTCAAACGGGGCCCACCACGAGTTCTCGCCGAGGTTGCGCTTGCCCTTGATGCGGCGCTCCTGCACCAGGTAGAGCGCGGACGCCAGGATACTGAACGCCAGTGCCACGTATGCCGCGAGCAGCGCGACAATGTGCGCCACCAGCCAGCTTGTGCGTACGCCGTTCGATGGGAAGACGTATTTCTCAACTCCCAGCGCGGGGATAAAGACAATAAAGAATGTGACGGGAAACGCGAACACGCCCAGCGACATGGCCCCGTAAAGCCACCACACCAGGAAGAACAGCGCGGCGACCACCAGGCCAAGCAGCGATTCAGCCTCGCGGACGCCTACCGGAACCCAGCGGTGCGCGAGCGCCAGCATCTCCACCACCGACACGAAGTGGAAGAACACGGCCAGTCCGCCGAGGTGGACGCAGATCGACTTCCATCGCTCCCGGTTGTGAAGGACGGCGGGAAACACGGCGATGCTCGCTCCCGCGTAAAGGACCGCCGCCACTCTGAGCCAAAGCAAAACCATTCTGCTGTATACGTTACGACGTAACTACCCAGTATACCTGTGATTCAAATCACCCTGCCCCGCTTGGGCGTCTCGCTGGATCCGCGAAACTCAATCGGCGACGCCCGGGGATACATCCTCCATCCATGGAAGTACCCCCGGGCCATCGTTCGCTAATCGCCCTGGGGTCCGTTGTGGCAACTGTAACAACCGATGATCGTTCCCGCTGTAAAGGTCCTTCCCGCCATGGTGCGGTTGGCCTGAACGCGAGACAGGATCGTCCCCCGGTAATTGGTTCCATGGCAGCCCTGGCACGAAGCAGTGCCGCGCTCGGCCACATCCTGATGGCGGCTAACCCAGCTAGTCCCAATCGGGTGCAGCCCGTGTGGTCCGCCGTTCACGGTTGACGGAATGGTGGCATGACAGGTGGAGCATTCCGACAGCATGCCCGCGTGCCCCTGCAGGTTGATGCTCTGGACGTTGTCGTTTGCCACCGAGGTGGGAAACTCCGCATGTGTCGAGCCGTGGCACGCCTCGCACTGCAGCCCTCCGTGCCCCTTGGAGAAGCGGTAGAGCGAGATTCCCGCAGCGGGTGTATTCGCATTGGTGGCAAACGTGTTGTCCACCGGGGGCCGCAGCGTGGTCCCGCTGGAGAATGCCGATTTATACGCCAGGACAGTATTCTTTGAACTCGCCAGGCCGGAATGGCAGGACTGGCAATTGGGCTCCGTCAACCACCCCATGCGGGCGGGATTCGCCACCGCGGTGAGATTTCCATGGCAGCTCTGGCATTGCATGGCGTACGCCCCGGTACTGGTCTTCAGGGTTCCCATCGCCCCCCGCAGGCACTTCGTTGCCGGCCCCGGGTGGCAGCTATAGCAGGTGCTGCGCGTGGTCGAGCTATCCATGGTCTTACCGGTTGCGGGATCGACCACGGCGGCGTGCCGCTTGTGCATGGACACGGTCATGGCTGCGATGCCGGTGACTCCGTTCATCCCCAGCGCGTTGGTTCCGTGGCACTGCGCGCACAGAATCGCCTTCGACCGGGCTGTCGCCTCAAGTCCCGCAGGGTTATAGCCCACCTTGGTAGCGGCTGCTTGGAACAGAGACTTCGACTGGTTCCGATCATCGTGCAGACGCAGGATATTGAGCTTGGTGTCGCGGGCACGGTTCGGGTCGTTGACCCAGCCGGCATTCGGTTTTGCCGCTGGATTGGAATTGGACGCGTGGCACCTGAGACAGCTCATCTCGTCCGATGTGGGCAGCACGATGTCGGTGGTCGCCAGCACCGTTCCCGACGAGTTCCGCGCCGTGACCCGCATCATGGGAAAGCGGTTGACTATTCCGCCGTCCGCATACGGCATCTCCGGAATCCCTGTTGCCACCCAGGTGTTGTCCGTGGTGCTGAATCCCATCGACTGCGGCGTGTTCGCGAGGCCCGGCATCGCGTTGCCCGTGATGCCCTCGTCCGGGGCAGGCGATCCAAACCCCAGTTGCGAAGAGTAATCCCAGAAATTCGACTTGGTGGCCGCCAGGTCCGTCAGCGTGCCGGTCATCGGATCACGCACCCCCTGATACGTAATCGTGTAACTGCCCGGGCTGGTGACGAGTGCGCCGGAAGTGTCGATCAGGTGAGCATGAATCGTGTTGTACGGCGGCAGCACGCCAAAAACGCTGTAATCTCTCCCATCGAAACAGTGCATGCCCAAATCGTTCCAGCCCACTATCCGATACGGACCGCCGGCCGGGACGACCGTCACCTTCACCGGGATCTTCGTCGTGAGTCCATTTCCGGCGATGGTGACCGCTCCCGTGTAGGTTCCCGCCGCTACACCTTTCATGTTGGCCGATACCGTGACCGTGGTCGCATTCGTCCCCGCGGCCGGAGTGGCTGTCAACCACGCAATGCCGCTCGCCGTCACCGTATACGTCGTTGCCGGCCGGGATGTCACCCGAATGCTCTCCAATGCCTGCGCGCTGCTCCCCGCCGCGCCGCTGAACGTCAGCGCTACCGGATTCGCAATCAGGCTGGGCGCGGCAAGGTTGAGCACCACATTGAGCTTCGAGGAAGTCCCGTCCGAAGACGTGACATTCACCTGGCCCGAGTACTTCCCGGCCTTGAGTCCCGCCGTATTGACCGAGACGCTGATGGCCCCCGGGATCGTGCCCGATCCGGGAGTCACCGAAAGCCACGTTCCGCCATTCGGGATCGCGGTAAACGTGCTGCCGGTGCCGGTCACGGAGACGGTCTGCGCTTGGGGCGAGGCCCCCGTTGCCACTCCCGAAAATGTGAGTTGAGTTGCGCTCACAGCCACGGCCGCGGGAGTCATGGTGGAAGCGAGCAGGAGGTTCGCGGGGGAAAATGCCAAACAAAGAAATGCCGTCAGCACCGCTGTAAGGGTGAGCTGAAATTTCTGCATGGAGAGTTCTCCTTGAGATCAACGTTGGGGATGCTCGCGCGGGTGTATGCCCGCCACGAGCCCGTCTCAAGGCAACCGAGAGCACAGGGAAGCGCTATGAAAGCCTCTGTTCCCGGCAAAGAATTCCGGGACGGGGTCTCTGGTTTTGCTCATCGTGCGGGTGAGGGAGACCTTCCGGCAGTGATGGGGATCACAACTCGATGTTCATCTATTGGAGAACGAGCAGATCAGCGTGAGGAGGGTCACGCGCGACTCCGCCGGAATGGGAAGGAGAACGGGTCCGAGGCGGCCGGGCTGGCTTGTCGAAAAACCTCAATGCCGGGCCGAAATATCTGTGGGAACTGCGAGACTCTACTTCGCCGCGGGCTTGGCCTTGCAGGCGGTGGCCACTTCGGAGAATGCCTTGGCCAGGCGGTCCGCAGTCTCTTTGCTGGTGACGTACACCGCCAGCGTGGGCACGGGGGGCATGTCGCGGGCCTTGTTTGTAGCCGGGTCGACGCTCGAGGCGACCATAAGCGACTTGCCTACTTCGATCGAAATACTGACAAGATAGCCCTTTGTTTCCCATGTTGCCTGCGGCGGCTCAGGAGCGATCACCTTTGTCGACGCGGGATCCATGACGGAGAAATCCGGGCGGTAAATATCGCTCCAGTGCCGGTCGGTAACCCGGTTCCGCTCCGGCATTTCCGTGTGAATGTGCGCCTCAGATACCACGACAAGGTTGCACCCATTCGCCTCGGACAATGAGAACTTCCGCTGCGTCGTGGACTTGTAGTTGCCGCGGCTCGAGGTGGTGAGGCGCTCGTACAGGCCGTCCTTGGCCAGCGACTGGCGGATTGTGTCGATACCCCGCTGAAGTGTCTGCCCCTGCGCTGAGACGAATCCCTGGCCGGCCAGCACCAGTCCGCAAACGACCACCGGCATGGCCGCATACCGCCGCCAGGCCCCGCTCGGACTTCGAACCACGACACCACGTTCTGCAATGGACGACATGCCCACTCCTCGTTCGGATATCTATTTCAAAGGCCCTTGATTTCTTGCCGCAAACTATCGCGCATCTGCCCGCCGCAGTCAACCCTTCGCGCGGCTTCACAGTTTGGACTGAAGCACCGACAGCCCCGCTTTCGACACCTGGACGTCGTCCTCTGACTTGCCGCCGCTGAACGCAACGATGATGGTGCCGCGCGCGGTTTTTGCCAGCACGCCGCCCTGCCACCCGAATTCCCCGGTCATGGGGGGCTTGCCCGACGTGCCGCTGTTCTTCAGCGTATTCGCCATCTCCGACGCCTTGGCATATGCGATTCCCAGCAGATTGTTGCCCTTGGGGCCGCTTGCGTGGTCGGTCATGTGGCCCACCACGGCCATCTGCGACATCCAGCCCTCGATGGTGTCTCCCGGCGCAAACGACACCACGGCGACGCCCTGGATCTTCAGCTCCGCGGCCTTGGCCTTCATGGCCGCAAGAGCCGCCTGCGCAGCCGCGTCGAACTTCTTTCCACTCACCGGCTTCGGACCTTTAGCCGGCGCCATGGCCGGCCCCGCCAGCATCGCGCCCAGCACTACCGCTATCCACCAGAAACGCAGTCCCACTCTCATCGCACTCGCCTCTCGCCCGCTCGTCGCCAGAAAGGTCTCTCCGATCCCTCTGGCCCACCGTCCCTGATCAGTGTTCCCGATCCCGTATCCCTGCTTTTTGAGATTCCCAAATTGTACGCCGCCGCCCTTTGGAGTGTTCCGTCCCGGTTTGTCCACAGGCTGAACTCACACAGCAACGCAACGACCGGCAAGCGCCGCGATACTCTGGAGTCATCTTGATCAGGAACGAGGTCCAACCCGACGCGCCGGAACTGGCTTCCCCTGTCGCCGGCAATGATCCCCCGGCCACGGCAGAGGTCTCCGCGAAACCGGCGGAACTCACCCCGTTCATGCGCCAGTGGACCGCCGCCAAGCGCGAAAACCCCGACGCACTGCTGTTCTTCCGCATGGGCGATTTCTACGAGCTCTTCTACGACGACGCGGTCGTAGCCAGCCGCGAACTGCAGCTAACCCTCACTGCCCGCGACCGCGAACGGCAGATGCCGATGTGCGGCGTGCCGTACCACTCCGTCGAGTCCTACCTGACACGCCTGCTGCGGCGCGGATTTCGCATCGCCATCTGCGAGCAGATGGAAGATCCCAAGCTCACAAAGAAGATCGTGAAGCGCGAAGTCATTCGCGTGCTGTCGCCCGGGACGGCGCTCGACTCCGCACTTGGCCAGGAGCAGAACAACTTCCTCGGCGCGTACTTTGAGATTCCGCCCGCCAAGGGCCGCGGCAGCCAGGCCGTGTGCGCCATCGCCCTGCTGGACATCTCAACCGGCGAATTCCGCACCGCCGAGTTCTGGGGCCCCGCCTCCCGCGCCCAGGCCGCCGACGCCATCCTCATGGCCGGCGCCAGCGAAGTGCTTTTCCCCGCCACGGCGGAAATTCCACCCGGCCTCGACCGGCTGGCAGCCCGCACCCGCATAGAAGACTGGGTCTGGACCCGCGACTTCGCTGTCCCGCTGGTCGAGCGACAACTCAAGGTTCGCTCCCTTGAAGGCTACGGACTGGTCGGCCACGAACCCGCCGCCATTGCCGCGGGAGCCGTCCTCCATTACGTCCGCACCACGCAAAAAAACGAAGCGCTGCACATTGACTCGCTGCGCTTTCAGGAGCACTCCACCGCTCTCGAACTCGACCAGGTCACGGTCCGCAACCTCGAGTTGATCGAGCCCCTGTTTCAGGGGCAAGACGATCGCGCGACTCTCTTCCACACGCTCGATGCCTGCCTTACGCCCATGGGCAAGCGGCTGCTGCGCGCCACGATTCTGCGCCCCCTGGTCGATGCCTCGCAGATTGAAGCGCGCTACGAAGCCGTAGATGAAGCCGCGCAAGACCTGCTCCGCCGCGAAGAACTGCGCCGCGCCTTTGATGGGGTGATGGATCTCGAACGCCTGCTGGCGCGGCTTTCGCTTGATTCGGCCGGACCGCGCGATGTGCGGGGGCTGGGGGCGAGTCTCGCTCGACTGCCCGGCCTGCGGGCGGCGCTTGAGACGCTGCGGGCGCCGCTCTGGCGCGAACTTGCGTCCCGCCTGGACCCGCTTCAAGACCTCACTGCGCGCATCACCGCCACGCTGGTCGCTGATCCGCCCCTTACCCTTGCAGACGGCGGAGCCATCGCCGCATCCGTCGACGCAGAGCTCGACGACCTGCGCAGCGTCTCTTCCACAGGCCGCCAGTCTATCGCCGCCATTGAGGACCGCGAGCGCCGCCGCACCGGCATCGCCTCCCTCAAGGTTCGATATAACTCCGTTTTCGGCTACTACATCGAGATCACCAAGTCGAACCTCTCGCTTGCTCCCGCCGACTATGAACGCAAACAAACGCTGGTCAATGCCGAGCGCTTCACCACTCCGGAGCTAAAGGAATACGAGGTCAAAATCCTCACCGCGCACGATCGGTGCATCGAGCTCGAAAAGCGAATCTTCGCCGATCTACGCCGCTTCGTGCTCGACGCCGCCGGGCGCATCCGCCGCGCCTCCGCCGCTGTGGCCGAAGCCGACCTGCTCGCCTGCTTCGCGCACCTCGCCTCACTGCGCCGTTACGTCCGGCCGCGCCTCGCCGACGAGCCCGTGCTCGAAGCCGTCGCGGCGCGCCATCCCGTCATCGAGCAGTGGTTGGAAGAGACTCGCGAAGGCCGCTTCATCCCCAACGATTTATTCCTCAGCTCCGGTGAAGACGGCCCGAGCCTGCTGCTCATCACCGGCCCTAACATGGGCGGCAAGAGCACGTATCTGCGGACCGCGGCCATGCTCGTTCTCATGGCGCAGATGGGATGCTTCGTTCCCGCCGACAGCCTCCGCCTCGGCCTTGCGGACCGCATCTACACGCGCATCGGCGCGAGCGACAACGTGGCCCGCGGCCGCTCCACCTTTATGGTGGAAATGACCGAGACCGCCACCATCCTCAACACCGCATCGCGCCGCTCGCTCATCCTGCTCGACGAGATGGGGCGCGGCACCGCCACCTTTGACGGCCTTTCGCTCGCCTGGGCCACCGTCGAATTTCTCCACGCCGAAACCGGTGCGCGCACACTGTTCGCGACGCATTACCACGAGCTGACTATGCTGGCGGAAAAACTGCCGCGTGTGCGCAACCTGCGGGTCGGCGTGAAGGAAGCCGCCAGCGGTATTGTTTTTCTCCACACCATCGAACCCGGCCCCGCAAGCAAGAGCTACGGCATTGAGGTGGCGCGCCTCGCCGGGCTGCCTCCGGCGGTGATCGAGCGCGCGCGGCGCATTCTCAAGCAGCACGAGAAACAGGAGCGCCAATCCGTCCAGGTCGAAACCGCGCCCGAACCCATGCAACTCACCATCTTTACGCCGCTCTCGCAGCGCATCGTCGACCGCATCGAGTCCACCGACGTCAACTCGCTCACCCCGCTCCAGGCGCTAAACCTGCTCGAAGAGTTGCAACACGAGCTCAAGGAGAGCAGAGAATAGATCCATGGAAAAGAATGTGCGCCGCGCCGCGGGAAGTCTCCTCGTTGTCGGTCTGAGCGGAACCGAGCTTACCGGCCTCGAACGCGCATGGCTGCGCGTCATACGCCCCGCCGGCATCATTCTCTTCAAGCGCAACATCGCCGACGTCGATCAGACCCGCGCCCTGCTGAACGAGGCCACCGGCCTGTCCGCTCTTCACAGTGCACGCTGCGTCGACGTGGAAGGCGGCACGGTCAATCGCTTCCGCGATGCACTCGGCCCCATGCCCTCCGCGCAGGCTGTTGCGCGCGCCTCGCTCCATCCCACCCTTTCCGCAAAACAAGGCGGAAAGAATGGGGCACCCAATTCTCTGGCTCGCGAACACGGCGATCTGATCGCGCGCACGGTGAAAGCATTTGGCTGCAACACCACGCTCGCGCCGGTGGTCGATCTCGGCCTGCCCGCATCCGCCGAAGTGCTGGGCACGCGCCCGCCCGCCGCCGATCCTGCGGAAGTCGTCCCCTTCGCCCGCGGCTTTCTTGAAGCGCTGGCGGCGCAGGGCGTGGCGGGATGCGGCAAACATTTTCCCGGCCTCGGCAGCGCCGACCTCGATAGCCATTTCGTCACACCTGAGATTGCGCGCACTGTCCACCAGATGTGGGACGAAGACCTCGTGCCGTACCGCCAACTGCACCGGCTCATGCCCATCATCATGACGAACCACGCGGCTTATCCGCGCACGCCGAGCAAGGCTGCGCCTTCGAGCGCATCGCAGTTCTGGATCACGAACGTGCTGCGCAAGCGTATCGGCTATCGCGGGCTCGTCTTCACCGACGATCTTGAAATGGGCGGCATCCTCAAGTTCATGGAGATCGAAGAAGCCGTCGTTACAGCCACCCGCGCCGGCTCCGATCTGCTCGAAATCTGCCATAGCGTCGAGCTCATCCTGCGCGCGTTTGAAGGGCTCCTCGCCGAAGCGGAAAAGTCCGCCGCCTTCCGCCGCCTGCTGCTCCAGCGCGCCACGGAAGTAGAACGCAAACGCGCGCGGCTCTACAGCGGCATTCCGCGCCGCCTCACCCCAAAACAATTCGACAAACTGCGCGATCGTGTCGCCCGCTTTCTCGACAAGGTCACCGCGCTGAGCCAGGGCGACTCGTTCGCCCCTCGTGCCTCGTCCCCGGCGGAGCACGTATGACGCGTCGCTCCAACCTGCCTCGCACAATGAACGTCGCCGGCGTCATGAGCGGCACGTCCGCCGATGGCATTGACGTCGCACTCGTGCGCATCGCCGCTGGCCGGACGCAGCAGCCGAAGCTCGAACTTCTAGCGCACGAAGGCTACGCATACCCCGCGGCACTGCGCCGCGCCGTGCTTGCCGCCATGAATGCCGAGCGCACCTCCACCGCCGAGCTTGCGCGCCTCAATTGGCGGCTCGCCATTGAATACGCTCGCGCGGTCCGCGGCACCATCGACAAGCACAAGATCAACATCGATCTCATCGGCTGCCACGGCCAGACGCTCTATCACCAGGGCGCTTCCTCTCGCTACGCCGGCGAATCCTTCGGCTGCACGTGGCAGGCGGGCGAGGCCGCAATCGTCGCGCAGCAGCTTGGGGTTCCGGTGGTGTCCAACTTCCGCCCCGCTGACATGGCTGCCGGCGGACAAGGCGCGCCGCTCGTTCCCCTCCTCGATTACGTTCTTTTCGCAGACGCAAAGCGCGCTCGCGTGCTGCAGAACATCGGCGGCATCGCCAACCTCACCGCGATTCCAGCCGGTGCGCCGCCCCACGAACTTATCGCCTTCGATAACGGCCCCGGCAACATGGTGATCGACGCGCTCGCGCAAAAGCTCTTCGGCAAAAAGTACGACCGTAACGGAGCCGTCGCGGCACGGGGAATGATCCTCGCCGACGTTGTCGAAACCGAGCTGCGCCTGGGCTTCTACCGGCTTCCGCCTCCGCGCAGCGCGGGACGCGAGCAATTCGGCCGCGAATACGCCGCGCGCTTTCTTGCCGCATGCCGCAAGCTCAGCCGCCATCCTGAAGACGCGCTCGCCACCGCAACGGCGCTCACCGCCGAATCCATCGCGCGCAGCTACAAGCGTTTTGTTCACCCGCGCATGCAGGGCAGGCCCGTTGACTACATCTTCTCCGGCGGCGGCGCGCGCAATGCCACCCTGGTCGAAATGCTCGCTACGCGCCTCAGCCCGCTCGGCTGCGAACTCACCACAAGTTCCGCCCACGGCCTGCCCATCGAAGCCAAGGAAGCCGCGGCCTTCGCGCTTCTCGCATGGATGACCTGGCACCGCCTGCCCGGCAACATCCCCGCAGCCACCGGCGCCCGGCGTGCCGTCATCCTCGGCCAGGTGACCTATGTCTAGACCCGTCGCGGCCCGCATCGCCGCGATCGCTCACGAACTGCCCGCGGTGAACCTCTGGTACCGCGATACGATCGTGGTGCACAACCGACGCCTCGAGGACGTCCACCCCACTCCCTCCGGCAGCTTCGACTTCCCCGAAACCGCCCGACTCGTTCCCTGACCTGCGTCGAATCCCCCCGAATCTTCGACTGCACTCTTAGGTAAGAACGGCCCCAACTCCTTTTGAATTCGCTGTCTTGCGCCTTCCTCAACTTCTCGCGCCAGTTTCTCGTCTACCACTTTGTAGATCGATTTACGACATTGAGACCGGGCCCAAAAGCCCCGGGGAGGAAGATGACCGGCACCATCCAACTTCGATTTGCAGTGCGGAAGACAGCGGCCCTGCTGATCCTTGCCATCGTTTGCGCCCTGCTGCCGCAGGCGCTTCACGCCCAGGCAGCCGGCCGCATCGTCGGCACCATCTCAGCCATCTCCGGTAACAGCATCACGGTGAAATCCGACGCCGGCGCCGAGACGCAGTTGACGGTCGCGTCCGACGCCACGCTCAAGCGCCTCGAGCCCGGCCAAAAGGACCTGAACGCCGCACCGGCGATGCAGCTTACTGAGCTTGCCGTGGGCGACCGCGTGCTTGTCCGGCTCGATCCCGCCGCTCCCACGCCCACCGCGAACATGGTCATCGCCATGAAGAAAGTCGACGTGGCCCAGGCTCACCAGAAGGACACCGAAGCATGGCAGCGCGGCGTCGCCGGGTTGGTCAAGAACGTCGACCCGTCGTCAGGCGACATTACGGTAGGCACCGGCGCCGGCCCCACCGCGAAGACCGTCACCGTGAAGACCACCAGTTCTACCCGGCTGTTGCGTTACGCGCCCGAGTCTGTCCGTTTCGCCGATGCCAAGCCGGCGCCTATCGGGGAGATCAAGCCGGGCGACCAGCTTCGTGCGCGCGGCACAAAGAACGCTGACGGTACCGAGACCGCCGACGAAGTCGTCACCGGCACCTTCCGCAACGTTGCCGGAACCATCTCCTCCATCGATGCAGCGGCATCTACGCTGACCGTCAAGGATCTTGGCACCAAAAAGCAAGTCACGATCCACGTTGCAAGCGACGTGCAGATGCGCCGCATTCCCGAGCGCATGGCCCAGATGCTCGCGGCCCATCTCAAAGGTGGCGGCGCGGCGCAGGCCGGCGGCAACCACGCTGGAAATGGAGCACCTCCCGCAGGAACACCTCCGCGTGGTGCGCCGAATGCAGGCCCCGGCGGGCACTGG
>Ga0157369_10007319_pt1 | contig 12707 bp, 11 predicted proteins | sample C25metaG_FD_113461 | JGI IMG/M metagenome (GOLD analysis project Ga0157369, IMG submission 113461) | Corn rhizosphere microbial communities from Kellogg Biological Station, Michigan, USA - C2-5 metaG | ecosystem: Host-associated > Plants > Roots > Rhizosphere > Soil | place: USA: Michigan...
CTGGACTCCAAATTCAGACAATCTTAGCGCGAAATCGTCGATAGTCTCCGGCTGATATTTGAAATATTCCCGTTTTTGGGAGACTCCGATAGGAGACAGGGTTCGATCTACACTGCGTGGCCGCCGCCGCAGTTTTAATCCGTCCCATTCCTCGTTGATCGGGCATCGAGCAATTTGGCAACGCGCTCAGGCGTAAGCAGGCGATCCGCAACCCGCAGAAATCCGCCATTCTCTCTGAATTAGGCCTTCTTAACTAACTAGTGCCGACCTTGTGGCAAGAAAACCTTCGCCACTCTTCAAGTCGAGCACTGCAGGGGAGGAATGGATTTGCGATAGACTCGTCATTACTCCGCATGCGGCGTTTTTCAGCAGCGAGGGATTTTCTGATCTGCGGCGCAGTTCGATGCAAGCCGCGTTGTCATTTCTCGGTGACGGTGAATTGCATAATTGTATGAATCACGCGAGCTGCTTCATGCGACAGCGCGATGAAGCCAGTCGGTGAACAGGCTGACGTGCTTTCCTTCGGCGCGTGGCGTGCGGTGGACGAAGTAGGGGGTGCCCTTGAGAGTCATGTTCGGCAAAGGCGCGATCAGTTCCTGCTTGGCAAAGCTCGCCTCGAACAGATTTTCCGGGGCGATGATCGATCCCAATCCGTCGCGAACGGCATGCATGGCCACAAAAAGGTGGTCAAACCGATGTCCGCCTTCCATGATTTGATGATCGACCCCGACAAAATTGAGCCATGCCTCCCATTGACCGGGACGCGTCGACGCCGTGATCAGGCGATGTCGCATCACATCGGCTGGCTGTTTGACTGGAAGCTGCGCCAACAGCGACGGCGATGAGATGACCGTCAGCCGCTCGTCGAACAAGAACTCCGTCGCGTGGAGGCGGGTGGCGAGGTGGGACGAGTTGCCTCTGGTGATGACGACGTCGGTGGAAGACAGGTCCGGGCTCTGGCCGGTTTGTCTGGTCGCGGTCCAAACAGTGATGTTAGGATTTTCGTTTTGAAATTCCAGCAGCCGCGGCAGCAGCCAGTACATCGCCAAGGTTGCTGGCGCTTCGACCGAGACGACGAGCTGGTTCTTTTGCCGGCGGACATATTCGCATGCGCCCTGCATTTCGTTGATCGACTGGCCCAGTTTTTCGGCCAGGACCTGACCGTAGGGGGTTAGGACGAGACGTCTGCCCTCACGCATGAACATCTGCTGTCCGAGCCAGTTTTCGAGCGCGTTGATCTGTTTGCTGATTGCGCCATGTGTCACGCCCAATTCAGACGCGGCAGCGGTGAGGCTGGTCGCTCGGGCCGCGACGGCGAAGGCTCTCAAAGCCACGAGCGGTAATTCGCGTGCCTTCATTCCGGTCATCCCGAGGCTGATTTCAGGTCTTATATGTTACTAAACCTCACACATCTGTGCAATTTATTCGATTGAAATTCACCGAATTTAATTCATACGATGAGATATGCCCAGTTTCTATGCGGTTCAGGCGATAGTCTTCGATCTCGACGGCACCCTCGTCGACAGCGCCGAAGACCTGCGCGTCGCACTCAACAAATTGCTGGGCGAACTGGGTTTGCGCCCAATCGGGGCAAACGAAATCAAAGGCATGATCGGCGACGGCGTGCTCAAACTGGTCGAGCGAGGGCTGGTCGCCGCCAACGGCGATCCGCAGCAGAAGGACGTTTTGCTGCCGCGCTTTCTCGAAATCTACCAAGCAAATCCCGCGACATCGACCCGCTGCTATCCAGGCGTGCCCGAAACCCTTGAAGCGTTGCGGCGCAAAAACTTTCGTCTGGCTGTCGTGACCAACAAACCGGTCTTCGCGACGAAAAAGATCCTTGAGGCGCTGTCTTTGGCCGCGTTTTTTCCGGTGGTCGTCGGCGGTGACAGCGTGCAGCAGCGAAAGCCCCATCCGGCGCCGCTTTTGGAAGCGGCGCGGCAACTTGGCGTCGATGTCGGTCACTTACTGATGATTGGCGACAACATCCACGACGTCGAAGCCGCGCACGCAGCCGGTATGCCCTGCGTTGCCGTCAGCTATGGCTATCATCATCGACCGCCGTCCGAGTTCAACGCCGATCATCTCATCGACCGCTTCGGCGATCTATTGCCGCTTGTCACTAATCCGACATCGCATTGCCGTAATGCCCGCTGCGACGCGGAGCGTATTTCCCCTATCTGATCAATCTTTTCACGACCGGAGCGTCACCCGTGACTCAATCTATCGCGCCTTCCCGCAATACAGATCGGACCGTCGAGGTAAATGGACGGAGCTATGCTGCGCCAAAACGCCCCACCGTGGTGATTATCGTCGACGGTTTCGATCCGGCCTATCTCAAGCATGGGATCGCCAATGGCACGCTGCCGACCATGAAATCGTTCAAAGAAAAAGGCTTCATGGGAATTGCCGATTGCTCGATGCCGAGCACGACAAACACCAACAATACCTCGATCGTGACCGGCGTGCCGCCGGTGGTGCACGGCATCAACGGCAACTACTACCTGGATTCCGAAACCGGCAAGGAAATCATGATCACCGACGCCAAGCGGCTGCGGTGCGGCACCATCCTCGGCGCGCTGAGCCATGCGGGCGTGAAAACGGCGGTTGTCACGGCCAAGGACAAGCTGCTCAAAGTGCTTGCCTATGAAATGGAGGGTATCAACTTCTCTTCGGAGTATGCCGGGAAGGCCAATCTCAAGGACAATGGCATTGAAAATGTCGAGAAGTTGGTCGGCCGGTCAACCCCGGACCAGTACTCCGCGGATCTGTCGCTGTTCGTGTTCGATGCCGGCGTGAAGCTCCTGTCCACCGTCCGTCCGGATCTCATGTACCTCTCGACGTCGGACTATGTGCAGCATAAACATGCGCCCGGAGAGCCTGAGGCGGATGCCTATCATCACGCGGTGGACAAGACCGTCGCTGCGCTGATTGCTCTCGGCGCGACCGTGGCCATTACTGCCGACCATGGGATGAACGATAAGTCGGCCAAAGACGGCACGCCCAATGTCGTCTATCTGGAAGACGAACTGAATTCGCGCTTCGGTGAAGGATCGGTCCGGGTCATCTGTCCGATCGCCGATCCCTTCGTTCGGCATCACGGCGCCTTGGGTTCATTCGTCCGCGTGCATCTGCGAAAGCCCGGCGATGTGCAGGCCATGATGGCGTTTGCCCGGACGCTGCCCGGCGTCGAACTGGTTCTCGACAAGGAAAAGGTCTGCAAGCAATTCGAGCTTCCCATCGACAGGGAAGGGGATTTCGCCGTGTTCAGCGATCGGCAGACCGTTGTCGGCGCCCGGCAGGAGGATCACAATCTCAGTCAACTGGCGGGTCACCGCCTTCGCTCTCATGGCGGTCTCGGCGAGCAGAAAGTTCCGTTCCTGCTGTCACGGCCGATCAATGCGGAGTACCAAAGGCGGGCGGAGTCCGGACCGCTTCACAACTACGATATCTTCGATTTCGCGCTGAACGGCGTGGTCTAACGATCGGCACGTGATCGCAGCTTTTGCCGCTTGAGCCAGACGTCAGTCAACCAGAGAGTCATAACTAGATGCGCACCGCCAAGGCCGCCGTTTACGAAGCACCGAACACACCTTTCGTTATGAAGGACTTCCCCTTGCGCCCCGTTCACCGCGGCGAAGTTCTGGTGAAGGTGACGATGTCGACGATCTGCCGTTCGGACATCCATTCTTATGAGGGACGCCGGCCAAACCCTTGCCCCGGAATTCTCGGCCATGAGATCATCGGGATCATCGAGGAGCTTGGTGGAGACATCAAACAGGATATGCGCGGCGATCCGTTGAAGGTCGGCGACCGTATCACCTGGAGCGAGTATTTCTTCGACGGCGCGTGCTACTACCGTGAAGTTCTCGACATGCCGCAGAAGTGCCATGGCGTGCGCAAATATGGCCACGATCTCTCGGAAGAAGATCCGCACTTTCTGGGCGGATTCGCAGAATATTGCTACATCCTTCCCGGCACGTGGATCCTGAAGCTTCCCGATGAGCTAAGCGACGAGGAGGCGACGCCGCTCAATTGCGGTGTAGCCACCATGGCCTCGGTCACCGAAGCCGCCGAGATAGCGCTGGGCGACACTGTCGTCATCCAGGGCCTTGGGCTGCTCGGTCTGTACGGAGCCGCGATGGCAAAGGCGCGCGGCGCGCGCTGCGTTATCGGCCTCGACTCCGTGGAGAGCCGGCTTGTTACCGCCAAGAAATTCGGTGCGGACCATGTCATCAACGTCGGGCGCGTGCCCGAAAAGGAAGTCATCGCCGAGGTACGCGGGCTATGCCGGCCTGACGGAGCTGACGCCGTGATTGAAGTCTGCGGCGTTCCCGATGTCATCAACCAGGGACTGCAGATGTTGCGCGTGGGCGGGCGATACGTGCTCGGCGGCCTGGTTAATCCCGGCGCCAATGTGACGATCGACGCCAACATGCTTGTCAAACGCTGGGTCACGATGCGCGGGATTCACAATTATCACCCCCGGCATCTGATCCAGGCGCTCGATTTTGTGATGTCAAACCGCAATCGCTTCCCCTTCAAGGAAATCGTCGATTCAAAGTTCGGCCTGAAGGATCTCGACGCCGCCTTCAAGAAGGCTTCGGAGCGAACTGTGCTCCGTGCAGCGATTGTTCCCGGGTACAAGGGTTAAGACATGCAATCTCCGCCGCTCAATTTCACTCCACACGGGCTCTTCATTGGGGGCCGATGGGTTTCGCCTGCCGAAGACAAGCATTTCGTGTCGATCAATCCCTCGAACATGGAGAAACTCGGCGACATTCCGGCTGCAAGCGAAGCCGATGTCGACCTTGCTGTGAAGGCGGCGAAAGAAGGGTTTAAGGAATGGTCGAGAGTTCCGATCAAGGAACGCGCGCGCTGCCTTGAGCTTCTGGCGGATCGGATTGAAGAACACGCCGATGAACTCGCGCTTCTTGACGCCGTCGACTCTGGCAACGCCATCGTCGGCATGCGCGGCGACATGATCTGGACTGGAGATTGGTTCCGGTATTGCGCGGGGCTCGTCACCGAGATCAAGGGCGAGACATCCTCGCAAGGCGCTCGCCATCTCAACCTCACACGCCGGCAGCCATTCGGCGTCGTAGCGAAGATCAATCCGTTCAATCATCCGTTTCGCTTTTGTGCCGAAAAGGCGGCGGCGCCGCTTGCTGCCGGCAACAGCGTCGTGATCAAGGGCTCCGAACAGGCGCCGCTCTCAAGCTTGCGTCTCGGGGAATTGTGTGAGGGAATTTTTCCGGTCGGCGTCGTCAATATCATCACCGGTGATGGCAAGGTCGGATCGGCGCTGGTGCGCCATCCGGATGTGCGCCGGATCGGGTTCGTCGGATCGGTGCCGACCGGCAGACTCATTGCACAGGAGGCTGCCGTTGGCCTTAAACGCGTAAGCTTGGAGCTCGGCGGGAAAAATCCCATCATTATCTTCCCCGACGCCGATCCCAAGAAGGCTGCCTTGGCTGCCATCAAGGGAATGAACATGAATCGGCAGGGCCAGTCATGCAGCTCGACTTCGCGGGTGTTCGTCCATGCTTCGCTGCACAAGGAAGTCACCCAGGAGTTGGTCAGGCTGGCCGAGGCGCTCCCGATCGGCGCGCCGTGGCTCAAGCAGAATGATGTCGGTCCGATTGTTTCCCAGCGCCAGTTCGACCGGGTGATGGGTTTCATCGCATCAGCGAAAGCCGAAGGCGCGCAATTGCTGACCGGCGGCGGCAAGCCTTCGGATGCAAGTCTTGCAGGCGGCCTGTTCATCGCACCGACCGTCTTTGACGGCGTCACGCCGGCGATGCGGATCGGGCACGAAGAGATATTCGGTCCGGTGATGTCGGTCATCACCTGGGAAAATTACGAAGACATGCTGGAGAAGGCCAACGGGGTCGAATACGGCCTCACGGCCGCCATCGTCACCAACGATCTCGCGAAGGCCATGGAGACGGCGGAACGCATCGAAGCGGGTTACGTCTGGATCAATTCCAACGGCCGGTATATCGGCGCGCCCTATGGAGGCTGGAAGCAGAGCGGAATCGGCGAAGAAGAGTGCTTCGATGAAATCGTCAGTTATACGCAGGTGAAGAACATCAATATGAGGTGGTGAGCGTTGGTCGGATGGCGCAAGAAATGCCAATGCACGCGCAAGAAACTGGAGAGCGGCTTCCTGTCGCGGGAAGCCAACCAATTGGCGGAATAATAATGAACTAGTCTGTTTGACAACAACGAACAAACAAAACTTTGGGAGGGATGCGATGCGTGGTTTTAACAGGCTTGCTGTGGTTGCGGCCGGTGCGGTCCTGGTCCTGGGCGCGGTCAATCGCCCAGCCAGTGCGGAAGGGCCGGGGGGCGGACTAGCCGAGGCCGGCGTTCTCAAGGTCGGGATCATTCCCGCCGAGGATGGCCGCGCTGTCGTCCGTCAGTCGAAGGAGGTCATGGATCAGATCAGCGCCGCGCTGAATATGAAGACCGAGATTTTCGTCGGGTCCGATTACAACGCAACCATCGAGGCGCTTCGAAGCAACAAGGTCGATGTGGCGCTGATGGGCGCATTCGGCTACGTGCTGGCGACGACGCAAGCCCCGGTCGAAGCGTTTGCGGTTACGGTGACCGCGAAGAGCAACTCCCCCGACTACCACTCGATCATTATCGCCCGCGCGGACGCAAATGATCTCACCTCGTTGGACTCGCTCAAGGGCCACACCTTTGCCTTTGTCGATCCAAGCTCGACGTCGGGTTCCCTGATGCCGAAGGCAGCCATGATGGACAGCCACATCGTTCCGGAATCTGATCTGAAGAAGGTCATCTATTCCGGTGGCCACGATGCTAGCATCATCGCGGTTGTCGAGGGTAAGGTTGACGCGGCCTCGGTTGCCGATCGTATCTATGCCGGCGCCTGCGACAAGAAGGCGGTCGACTGCAGCAAGCTGAAAGTCATCTGGACCTCGCCGGCTATTCCGAACGATCCGCTGTTTTACCGTAAGGCAATTTCGGACGACATGAAGAAAAAGATCCGCGACGCCTTTTACGGTATCAAGAATCTGACGTTCGGTGAGATGGGTACCGTGGCACGGTTCGATCCGGCAACTGATGCGACCTACGATGTCGTCAGAAACATCGCAAAGACGCTGAAGCTCGACTTGACGAAAATGAAGTAATGCAACGCGACTGGTCTTAGGCTGCTCAACGTGCGGGGGACCATATTTTGCGACGCTTGATAAGCCCGGCAGCCGCGCAACCGAGACTGTCGCTCGGCGGCCGTGCAAAGTTTATCTTCTATATGGCGGGTGGGGCCGCCTTCCTGGCGTGGAGTGCGAACGCGCTGGAACTCAGCGGCGGCGAACTCTTCCACTCGCTCCCGGTCATCGGGCGCTATATCGTAAGAATGATTCCTCCTGACTGGACGGCGCTCGATGGTCTGTGGGGGCCAACGCTCGATACCATCTGCATTGCTCTCTGGGGCACCGTCATAGCGTCGGCAATAGGCTTCCCGCTCGGCATCCTCGCCGCGAAGAACCTGAACGGCTCGAGAGTTCTAAGGTCATCGGCGCTCGCCATTCTCAATGTCCTTCGCAGCATTTCCGAATTGATCTGGGCGATATTTTTCGTATCCGCGGTCGGACTGGGGCCGTTTCCCGGTGCGCTCGCGTTGGGCGTCAATTTCGGCGGCATCCTCGGCCGCCTCTATGCCGAGGCGATCGAGAATGTCGATCCGAAGCCGCTCGAAGCTTTGCGGGCAACCGGTGCAAGTCGGGTTCAGACCATTCTGTTTGCGGTCCTGCCTCAGGTACTGCCCCAGATCGTGTCCTACAATCTCTACTGGTTCGAAGTTGGTGTCCGTTCGGCGACCGTCCTCGGTATGATCGGAGCGGGCGGAATTGGTTTCGAACTGGTTACAACCATCCGCCTCTATGACTTCCGCCAGACCTCGGCGATTCTGCTGGTTATTCTGGGGCTGGTCACATTGATCGATCAGGCGTCGGCACTGCTGCGCGGCAGCATAGTGAAGTGAAGGCCAACATGAATATGAACGTCAGTACCACCAATCCGGTCATCAGCGGGGCGTCGGCGGAAAAGTCGCCGATCGTGTCGCTCGTCAACGTCAGCAAGACCTATATTCGGGGAAAGCTCGTCGCTCTGACCGATGTTAGTTTTGACATCGGCCATGGCGAGTTCGTCGTCATTCTCGGCCCTAGCGGCGCCGGCAAGTCGACGATGCTGCGCTGTATCAACCGCCTCGCCGAGCCGACCAGTGGGCAGATCTTTCTGAGAGGCAATGAGATCACCAGCACCCCCCGCAGCTTGCGTAAGGCGCGCCAGGAGATCGGCATGGTGTTTCAGCAGTTCAACCTGGTGACACGCCTATCGGTCATCATGAACGTGCTGTCCGGCCGGCTGTCTTATCGTTCGACCTGGCGCAGCCTGTTCTACAGTTTTACGCGCGAAGATCGGGCGATCGCGCTCGAATGCCTAGAAATGGTCGCGCTCGGGCATAAGGCCTTTCAGCGGGCCGACACGCTGAGCGGCGGCGAACAGCAGCGCGTTGCCATCGCGCGCGCACTGGCGCAACGGCCCAAGCTCATCCTCGCCGATGAGCCGGTTGCGAGCCTCGATCCCAAGATCGCCCGTCAGGTTCTTGACTATCTGAAGGACGTTTCTCAGCGGCTCGGGATCAGCGTGGTCTGCAACCTCCATCAGATCGATTTTGCCCGAGAATATGCCGAGCGCATTATCGGGCTGTCGCAAGGAAGGCTGATATTCGACGGTCCCCCTAGCGCGCTGACCGACGATATCCTCAATCAGATCTACGGCTCGCGGATGGAGAGCGCGGTTGGCTAGTCATTACGATATCGCCGTCGACCAGGGACTGGTCCGCGAAGCCGCATGGCGGCATCGGCGGATGGCGATCCGGATGCTCGTCATGGCAGGCTTTGCCATTGTGCTTTGGCTGAGCGCCACCCGGATCCATCTCAGCCTGACGAATATCATCCTGGGCGTTCCGAACATGGCCGATTTCTTCGGCCGCATGGTGCCGCCCGATTTCTCCAACCTGATGTCTCTTGTAGCGCCGACGGTCGAAACCGTTCAGATCGCAGCCTGGGGGACGGTGATCGCGGTCATCGCATCCGCGCCACTGGCGCTGCTCGCGGCTCAAAACACGGCGCCTCACCCGTCCATCTATTTCGTGACGCGCCTATTCCTCAATCTGCTGCGAAGCATCAATGAACTGATTTATGCGCTCCTGCTGGTCAGCGCCGTCGGTCTCGGGCCATTCCCTGGCGTTCTTGCGATTGCGCTGCACGCGACCGGCATGCTTGCGAAGTTCGTCGCCGAAGAGATCGAACACGTCAATCGCGGTCCGGTGGAGGCGCTGCAGGCCGCGGGCGCCGGAAGAATCCAGATCATCCTGTTCGGGATCATGCCCCAGGTGCTTCCCGCGGTGGTGGGTTACATCCTCTATCGCTTCGATGTCAGCATCCGCTCCGCCACGGTGCTCGGTCTAGTCGGCGCCGGCGGGCTGGGCTTTACGCTCATCACCAGCATGAAGATGTTCAAGTATCACGAGACGGCCACGTGCATCTTAGTGATCATCCTGCTGATTTGGGCGGCTGACGCAATCAGCAGCCACATGCAGAAAAAGCTTCTCTAAATTCCTGACGAGCCAAAGGGTGCCATGGGCACGACCGTACTTCTAAACCTGGTAGGTGGCATAGCGCTTCTTTTGTGGGGGCTGCACATGGTGCAGTCCGGCATTTTGCGCGCTTTTGGTGCGGATCTGCGTCGCGTGCTTGGCATTACGCTGCGCAACCGTTTTGCCGCGCTGCTTGCCGGCGTCGGAGCCACGGCACTCTTACAAAGCAGCACGGCCACCGCACTGATGACCGCGACCTTCCTGGGCGACGGATTGGTCGGACTTGTGCCCGCCTTGGCGATCATGCTGGGCGCGAATATCGGCACAACCCTCATTGTTCAGGTCTTCAGCTTCGACGTTTCCCTGTTGGCTCCGGGCCTGCTCGGGATTGGTGTCATCGTTTTCAAGAACAGTGTGCGGACCAAAATCCGGGACCTGGGTCGTGTCGCGATCGGTCTTGGGCTGATGCTGCTGTCGCTGCATATCCTGCTCGACACATTGGCGCCCGCGGAATCCGCGCCCAACGTGCGTGCCCTGCTCACCGCCATCACCGGCATGCCCATCCTGAACCTGATGTTCGGAGCTCTTCTGGCCTGGGCGGCGCATTCGAGTGTTGCCGTTGTGCTGCTGGTGATCTCGCTTGCCTATTCGAATTTCATTACACCCGTCGTAGCCTTTGCGCTGGTATTGGGTGCGAACCTCGGAAGCGCGGTGAATCCGATACTGGAAGGTGGCGGTCTCGGAAATCCCATCGCCCGCCGCCTGCCGCTCGGCAACCTGATCAATCGCGCCGTCGGATGCGCCCTCGTGCTGCCGTTTCTTCAGCCGGCCGTCGATTTCCTCAGCGCTTTCGATTCAAATCCCGTTCGGCTGGTTGCCGATTTCCACACGCTGTTCAACCTGGCACTGGCTGCCATCTTCATCATCCCGCTGCCCGCATTCGCCAAGCTTTTGCAGTGGTTGTTGCCGCCGCCGGCCGCGCCCTCGGATCCTTCGGCGCCCATCTATCTCGATGTCGCCGCGATCGGGACACCGTCGCTGGCGCTGACATGCGCGGCCAGGGAAACCCTGCATATGGGCGATCTCGTCGAGTCGATGCTGCGGGAGACCATGGTCGCTTTGATGACCGATGATCGCAAATTGGTGTCCGCGGTTGAGCGCATGGATAACGCGGTCGATAAGCTTCATGAAGCGATCAAGCTGTATGTCACGAAAATCACCAGGGAAAGCCTTGATGACCGCGAGGGAAGCCGCGCGATGGAGGTCATCGCATTCGCCATCAATCTTGAGCATATCGGCGACATCATCGACAAGAATCTGATGGAGCTTGCGGCCAAGAAGATCAAGAACCGACTTAAATTCTCCAACGAGGGCGCAGCTGAATTGCAGGCCTTCCACCGCCGGGTGATTGAAAATCTGAAACTGGCGCTCAGTGTTTTTATTTCAGGCGATGTAAAAATCGCCCGGCAATTGATCGAGGAAAAGGTTGCAATCCGGCAGGCCGAACGTGTCGCGGCGGAAAACCACCTTGTGCGGCTCCGCGAAGGCCGACTCGCCAGCATCGAGACCAGTTCGCTGCATCTCGACATTCTCCGAGACTTGAAGCGAATTCATTCGCACATTTGCTCGGTCGCTTATCCGGTACTGGAGGCGGCCGGAGAGCTCCAGCCAAGCCGGCTGAAAGCGCTGGACGTCGAGGCTGTGCTAGGCTCCAGCGAAGTCTTGATCCGTTAAGGTCGCGAACATAGTAAGCCGGCACTTGATGATCGGTGACGTTTATCCGGGTGCCTTGACTAGAGGTGAGGCAGAAAGCCGCCTGCGGCCAAAGTTGTCCTGCCGACACGTATGCAGCTCTAATCGGGATTGAATCTCCAGACCCTAATGTGCCCCAAAACAGCGGAAATAACCCCGACATTTCAAAGGGCGCTTTCGAAAAAGGAATATGGGAGTTCGAATCCTCCAACCTCGGCCAGCCAGTCCTGCGTTTGGCCAGGCTCCGCTAGTGACGCGCAAAGGTGCCGGAAATCGGGCTTTTCGCGCCTTCGACTTTGTTCTCCTGACTCCGGGTTTGAAGATCTTCAGGCGGAAATCGCCAAAAAGTCTCCGGCCTTCTCCGCAAATATTCCCATTTTGGAGGGACTATGGGCGGAGACCAGTTTGATCACGACTGCCGCCCGAGGTCAGCAGTAGGATTCGCTCCACACGTGACCTGCACACACTCGCGATCGAATGTTCTCCAACCGATCAACGGCGCCTGCCGATGCAGGACAACGAAGTCTAGCGCGCGGGGCTCATCGGGGCTGGAGGAACCCGCCACCGGTGAAGGTGAAGCTGCCGCGCATCGGTCGGGCGCTGCGATAGGGGCTCAATACACATTGCGCAGCGCTTATGCCGCTGTCCGGACCATAGACCTGTAGACAGACCGGATAACGCTTATCAAAGGCTTGTGCGCGAGCGGGTTGAGCTCATGAAACCACGCCAAGGGTCAACATCGCGATCACAGGAGTGCGCATATCATGGTCCCGCTGAACAGGCCTTATCGGGTAGTCGAACGCCGTTGATGAGCTTCGAGACGCAGTCTCTGCGCTCTCAGGCGCTTTATCTCTTCATCAAGCGCGTCAATTTGCTCATCATGTCGCGTGGCCTTGGTCTTCTGCGCGTCTGCCTCACGCAATTTGTTTAGAGCTTTCTCAACGGAGAGCTTCGTGGTTTCGGCCATGGTAAATCTCATACGGAGCTGAAAACAGGGATTCTGAATTGAAGAGGCGGCTCATGAAAGCCGCCTTTTCCTCTTGCGCTACTGACAGGGATATTGCCTGCCGTCGTCAAGCTTCACGAAGGTACCGGGCTGACAGACGAAGCCGTTGCGCGTCGCGTAATCCTGTGCCGGGTAAGCGCCGTAAGCTGCGCGAGGACCGCCTGCGGTGTACGGGCTGCCCTGATAGTAAGGACCACCGGAGTAGTAGCCAGCGCCCCCGTAGTAGGGACCACCGGTATAATAACCTGCTCCTCCATAGTAAGGCGCAGCGGCGACGGCGGCAGCCGTGCCAACCACCGCCGCACCTGCGATGCC
>Ga0157369_10007320_pt1 | contig 12707 bp, 10 predicted proteins | sample C25metaG_FD_113461 | JGI IMG/M metagenome (GOLD analysis project Ga0157369, IMG submission 113461) | Corn rhizosphere microbial communities from Kellogg Biological Station, Michigan, USA - C2-5 metaG | ecosystem: Host-associated > Plants > Roots > Rhizosphere > Soil | place: USA: Michigan...
CGCAGACGCAGGTGAATTACTACGACAAAAACTTTGTCGACAACCTGAAAGCTGAGACTCCGCACTATAGATGCGTGGAGCGCCGGCCGCTGCCCGAGAATTCCGGCAACACTCTCAACCTTTTCGAATATGTAACCTTCGGTCCGGATCTGAGCCAGGCGCCCGAGGGTACCGTCACCGCCGGCGAGACAATCAACATCCTCACGGACAAGATTGTTATCGGCAACTATGCCGATTACCTCAACTACAGCCGCTTCAGCATGCAATTGGCGATTGATCCGGCGCTAGAAAATGGCGGCAAAGAGCTGGCTTACCAGGCTGCGCAGACCGTGGCGTATCTCATCAAGAACACCACCGATGCGCTCAGCGTCATCGACTCGAGCGTAAGCGCAGGCTCCAACGCCTTCAACGTGCCGTTCAACAAGAACAACATCACTTCCGCGGTCGCCTCGCTGCGCCAGCGGAATGTGAAGCCGATGGAAGGCGGCCTGTTCTGCGGATTGATCACCCCCTTTGCCTGGGGCGATGCGCTGAACGACGCTTCAAACAATTCCCTCACCGATGTGCTCAAGCGCCACATGGAAGGCGTGGACATCTTGAAGGAATTGCCAGGCGGCGAGGGCGAGTATGTTCAAGCGCTCGAGTGGGCAGGCGTTCGCTTCTACGAAACCACCATCGTGACTCAGACTCTCAATTACCTGGGTCATGCCGGCGTCACCGCGTATCGCACTTACATCTATGGCAAGGACGCTGTAATCACCGTGTCCATGGGTGCGAAGGAAAATACCGAGCTGGGCGACGGCGATTGGCGGAATCTGAAAGTCATCACGAAGCGTTATGACGATGCTTCGATTTCAGACCCGGCGATGATGATTGGCGGAAGCACCGCGTACAACTTCAATTTCGCATGTGGAGTTGTGCCCGACACGGTTGGTCGCGCCCGTTACATCGACGCTCCCACTCTCATTTCGTAGTTCAACCAGCAAGCATTTCCCGGCAGCGGATCCACACCGCTGCCGGCATCCCTCGTGTGAATGGGAGAAGGTCATGGCAAAAAACAAAGATTTGAATACCGCTGAAGAAGTGGAACTGGAATTCAGGCGCCTGCAGGTGCGCAAAATGCAGCGCGAGATGCAGGCCGAAGAGGAGCAGGAAGCACGCCAGAACGCAGAGCGCCTCAGGCGCCTCGATGACTTCCAGCGCAACGAGCGCATGCGCCAGCGCCAGCAGGAAATTTGCAAGCACCGCAAAGGCGGCCGAGACAACAAATTCGCCAAGGGCACGGACGCGAATTACTCAATCAACGTCAATACCTATCCCACCGGCGAGATGTGCATATCTTGCACCCGCTGTGGGAAAGAGGTATGGAAACCGAAGCCCGAACTGAAGAAGTCGGATCCGAAGTTGTACGCGCAGATGTGGGCAGAGTGGCAAAAGTGGATGGAATACCCCACCGACAATTCGCCCTCAGGCTCCAAAATCTACGAAGTTGTCAAGGACGCTGCTTAACCAGGTCGGGCCACTCCGGAAGCCGCTTAATACCGTATCCGCAACATTCGGTTAACAACGGCATGCAGTGGCCCGGCGCCCTCACCAGTGGAGCGCTATGGGCAACTCAACGGTTTCGATTCAATCGCTCATTGATTACGTGAGCTCTGCCGGCGAGCTGGGCCCTGTACTGCCTACCGGCGGTTACTCGCTCACCGCGGCGCTCACCAACGCAACCGATGTGATGCTCGATATGGTTGCGCAGCGCTTCAACTGGAAATGGAACAGGATGAAGGTTCGTCCGTTCTATACCTCGAGCTGGCAGCAGGACTATGCGCAGCTGGCCCAGGCTAACCGCATCGGCTGGATTGAAAATGCGTATTGGGTCGACATCAACAACACAGCGCTGCCTAAACCCACGTACCCGATTGAAGTAGTCCGCGATTTGGATGTAACGAGCATTAGCGGCAATCCGCCGGCGAAAGTGGCATGGTACCCGAACGATCAGCTGCTACAAGGCGTGTGGCCAGGCGCAGGGCAGAAATACACGCAGCCTCTAGGCGCAGTCATCACGCCAACGAATCCGCCCATCAACATTCTGGACGCCAACGGCAACATCCTGATTCTGACGACATACGGCACAACTGGCGGCGTGGCGCCCGTGCTGCCATTGAATTCGGCCGAAGGCTTAACGGTGAATGATGGCTCATGCGTGTGGACCGTAGCAGGGCCCAAATCGCAAGGCTTTCGATTGAAGCCACTGCCCCCGCAGCAAGGCGTGGTCTACCAGGTCAACGTGGTAGCGCAGATGGCGGCGCCGGCGGCATTCACTCTGCCTTCGCAATTCATCGACCCGGTACCTGATGACTATGCGAACTGGTTTCGCCAGGGATTCATTGCCGGCTGCTACAAGACGAGTCCGAACCCGCAGCTGCGCGCGCAGTTCTACGCGCCTCGAGGCCTGCGAGAAAGCTGGCTGGCGGCAATGGAGCAGTCCATGAAGCAAGGCGACCGGGAGCCGGATAACTGTGGGTTCATTCCCGACCGCAGCGTAGTGGCGCCACAAGGCGGAATAGATATTGGGCCGGCAAATCCGTACCTCTACAACGTGTGGCCAGGGAGATAGCATGCCCACCGAACATTTCAAATCGAAGAAGGCTTACGCGAAATGGAATGCATACCGGCACATTCATGGAATCCCTGCGCCAGGCTTAAAAACCGCGGTCGTGGCGGGCAAGGCGCACAAGGTTAAGCATTCAAAACTCAGCCGCTGGAAAACCAAGAGAAGGAAGTAAATCGTGTCGAGCACAATAACCATTCAAAACACGATCAATTGGGAAAAAGCATTTCTCGAGCAGCAGCCCGTTTTGATCAACGGAATGGAGCCCGCGCTATCCTCAGCCCAATTGGTTTTACAGACGATCCTGGGCCCGCCATTCTCCTGGCCGTGGAACCGCGGCGTCATCAACTACTCCACTGCAGCTCAAGATTTTGTTGTGGCCGGCCTAAACGACTTCGGTTTTCTCGAGGGCGGATCTGTGAAGCCTACGAGCGGTGGCAAGCCCTTCGAAATTGCAGTGAAGAATCTACTGCATCTTGATGCATCACAGGGACGCGCGGCGTTCTGTTCGCCCTTCATTGACGACGGCGCAGGCAACATCACATTTCGCATCACTCCATCACCCGAGCAGAGTTATGATGTGACGCTTCCCTATCAAAAGAAGGCGCCCATCCTGGCTTCGCTGGCGTTCACCTGGGCGCCGGTACCGGATGAAAAAATCTATATCTGCCAATGGGGCCACCTGGCCCTGATGAGTCTGATTGGCAACGATTCTCGATTCACTGAGTACAACATCAAATTCGTCACCGCTCTGCTTGGAGCACAGGGCGGGCTCACAGATCTCGAGCGCAACATATTCCTGGCGAACTGGACGCGCGTGCTCTCGCAGCTGCAGGGCGCGCAGCTGGCGACTTCTGAGCGCTATAAGGCAAGGGAGAGCTAATGTCAGAATCTCCCTTTATTGAAGCTGGCGCAGCAGTCCCACCGATCAATGCCGCGGCGCTGCATACCGACGAATTCTTTACCGGGATGTGGACCCAGGGAAACCCGCTTGGATCCGGCGCCGTTCCTTTTCTCCAGCAGAAGTTTTATTCCGCCTCGCGGTTTGATCGCCTCATAGGCGGAAAGAACACGGAAATTACCACGCGCCTCACGCTCGCCAGGCGGCCAGGCAATTCGGTGTATAACGCTGGGCCTTTCCCGCCCATCAATCGCTTCTACGAATTCCGCGCGTTCGAAGGCAACACGGAAAGCATTCACATCCTGGCATCGGTCGACGCAGGCACCACCGGGCCCGTGCCGGCGTCCGTGCGCGATGTAACCGGGCCAGCTACGAACAAGACTCTGTGGAACAAAGACGCAGCCGCCGGCCGCACAGCCTTTCAAAGTGTGGGAAACATCTGCTACTTCGCAGATAGCGTTGACCGCAAAAAATGGGTATTGAGCCAACTAAGCTGGAACCCAAACACGCAGTACAACCAAGGCGATTTCATCGTTGATTCGAATGGCAACCTCCAGGAGGCTGTTGGAGCGCAAACCGCCAACGTATCGAACATCCTAGTGGAGCCGTGGACTGCACCAGGTCCACCGACGCGCAAGGTCACTCTGTTTTTTGACCCGACGACTCCGCTCAAATTGCCGAACGGCGTAACGCTTACCCTGGCTGGACTCACGACTGTGCCATCTCTGAATGGCGGATCCGCGGGCATCGCAGTAACGAATAGCTTGCAGGTGTCATTTATCTCAGTCGTCTTTGCCGGCAATCCTCCGCTCACTCCTTTTTCTGCGGAGACTGGCACAGTAAGCACAGGTACCGGAATCAGCGGCGCCGTTCAGCCAGTGTGGAATTTCGGCGCCGGCAACAAGACGCAAGACGGAGGCCTGCAATGGATCTGCAAAGGTTCAGCTGTTGAAAATTGGGGCATCGCCACGCCCGCGACGGCGCCGACAGTTACGCAGGTACCAGCCCCGAGCGTCTACCCAGCCTGGCAGGCTAGCACATGGTATGCACCTGGCGCGTTCGTCATCATTGATTCGAACGGCAACGTTCAAAAGCTGACAGTGGCAGGCACCACGGGCGGAGGAGCGCCAGCGTGGAGCGCCATAGTCGGAGGCGTGACGGTCGACAATACCGCCAGCTGGACATGCCTGGGCCCTCCAGGATGGCACGCGGCCACGGTTGTGGCAGTGGGCGCCATCGTAGTGGTCACTTTCACGTACTACATCACCACCGGGCAATCTATTCCCTATCCGCCTTATTTCATCCTCACCCAAACCGCGGTGACGGTGACGAATGCATTTGAATGCACGACCGCGGGAACTACCGGTTCAAATCAGCCCGATTGGGGAAATGGCAATCTCACGACCGTCAATGACAACACGGTAGTGTGGACGAACATTGGAACCGCGCCACCCTGGCCAGGAGCTGCGCAGGCCTTGAGTCTGGCGCAGACCATCGAAGATTCAAACGGCAACCTGCAGCAGCCGCAACGCCAGGGCAAGACTGCAGCTGTAGCGCCGACATGGCAGACGGCCACCGGCAGCACTACCGGAGACGGAACCTCACAAAACTGGCTCAACATCGGGCCTTACTCGCCCGCGAACACCGGCGCGTGGAAGTGGGCATACAGCGGAAAGAACAGCGTGACGGGTCACATCGGCACCGCCAGCCCGTTGTCTTTTCCGCTCACTGTGACCCAAAGCAATCAGGCAGTGATTCAGGGCGCCGGCATTCCGAATGACGAGCAGATTGACACGATTGTTTTGTGGCGAACGCTGCAGGGCGGATCCACGCTGCTTTATGAAGATGAATTCCCAAACCCGGCCGCCGGCGCATTTGCGAGCTCATGGATCTACACCGACACGACGCCAGACGACGGACTAAACGAATTCATCACCGCACCCATCGCGCAATCTAACAATCCTCCGCTGCCAGGATTCACACCGCAGTGTTATTACCTCGGCCGCATGTGGGGATACGTCAAGAACAAGCTGGTGTGGTCAGGCGGGCCCGATACGCTCACGGGCAGCGGCAATGAGGCCTTTCCACCAGGCAATCAATTCACCTTCCCGTCGCTGGGAGTGGCGTGCTGGCCTACTTCGATTGGCTTGATTTGCTACACCAATTCGGACGTGTGGGTAGTGCTGGGCCAGGGCACAACGAATTCGCCTTTCTATGTAATCAATTTCCAGACCGGAGTAGGACTCGCAAACCAGGATGCATTGACCGTGAACGGTTCCACCGCTTACGGCATGCTGACCTCGGGCCAGGTTGTCTCGATGGATCCAGGCGCCGGCGAAATTGAAGTAGGTTTCCCAATAGGCGACCGCTTTGATGAGGAGTACTCCACCGCAGAGACATACATGGCCTGGCACCAAGGCTCGAGCGCAGACATGGCGCTTTATGTCGCTGATGGCGCTTTAGGGTGGTACCGCATGGCCGCGGTCGCTGCCCCCGAGAATGGAAACGTATGGAGCCCGCGGGCGCTGATTCAAGGCGGGGTGAAGGCCGTTGCATCGCTCGAGATTGCGCCAGGTCAGAAGCGTTTGCTGCTTGGACCATCCGCGCAAGACAAACCCATCCTCATGCGCGATAGCACCGTGAGCCAAGACAATGGAGTGTCGTACGACGCGACCGCGAACATCGGCAGCATCGTGCTGGCGAAGCCTGGCACCACAGTGGGCATTCAGTTTGTTGTCACCGAAGAGACGGCGATTGCCGGCAGCTCACCAGTCTCCATCGGGTTGCTTTACGACGAAATCACCGGCACGTTCTCAAATCTCGTGAACGTGTCGAATGACCCGCCGAATCTGCCAGCTTCAAAGACAGTGACCACGCAAAGATTCTGGGCAATGCAGAATGCGCAGCCTGTGAAGTGCCGCCACCTGCAAACCTTGATCAGCTGGAAAGACGAACCGTACCCCAACGAATTGTTAACCCATACCATCTACGGGAGACTCCCCGAGAAGGCGAGGAAGTAAATGGCGAAGACCTTGCCACGCGGCACCGTAACCGAACCGCTACCGAGGCCGCCGGCAGCGCATCCGGTTCCACCTATCGAGCGCATTGATGATGGCGTGGGATCCACGATGATTGCCAGCCTGCCCAGCCTGGCCAGTGGCGCAGATGTTTATTCGAGACAGTTTTACCGTGGCAGCAAAGTGCCGTATCGGCGCTATCTACCCATTTCTTTGAAGTAGGGACCATGAGCATTCTTGCTGAATTCGAAGGCTACACACTGCGAACGGTGACGGAAGCAGATAGACCGGAGCTCGAGGCTTGGATTGCGGCCGACAAGCACCATACCGGTTTGTTGGATCCGGAATTTTTTATGGGCCTGGCTGCAAACGAGGACGGCGAAACGGCGCCGGATCCGCGGCCAACTTGCTGCGCTCTCGAGGATAAAACCGGCGTTGTGTTTTTTATCCGCCTGAGCAGAGCATCGCGCGTCAACATTCAATTCGCGCCGGCGCAGAGCCGCAAAACAAAAGCACGCGCGGCAATGGCGCTCATGAAGGGCATGGCATTTCTCGAAGTGCAGTTAGCCCATGCCGGCGCCGAAGAATGGATTTTCGATACGCAGGATCCTGATTTAGCAGACATGGCATACAAGCGCCTAGGATTCATTGCGAGCCCGAACGAAATGGTACGCATCATCGCGCGCCCAGAACTGAAGGAGGCAACCTAATGTGTGGCGGACCATCCAGCACGCAGCTTGAATTGCAGCAGGAAGAGGCGAACTTCTACAAAACGCAGATCAGTGCCTATAACACTGCGTATAAGAATTTCAGCGACATCCAGGCCACGCTGAATAAGCAGTTTGACCCGATCCTAAAAGCTGGCCCGAATCAGCGAGGCTTCAGTGACGAGGAACGCCAGGTACTCAACACGCAGGCCGTAGAAGGCACCGCGCAGGGCTACGCCAAGGCACGTCAGGCCCTCCAGGAGAATCAGGCCGTTCAGGGCGGCGGTACCAGCAACGTGAATTTGACGGGAGGCCCGCAAGCACAGCAGCAGGAAGAACTGGCAGCGCTGGGCGCCTCGACAGAGAGCGCTGAGAAGCTGGGCATTACTGAGGCCGACTATTCGCAGGGCTACGACGAATGGAAGAACGCAGTAGCCGGCGAAGAGAACCTGGCCGCGGGATGGAACCCCAACAGCTTTTCAGGTTCAGTTAATAGCGCTGCGCAGACAGCCAATTCAGAAGCCAACACGATCACCGAAGAACAGCAGAGTGTTTGGAAAGGCGTGCTGGGAGCGCTGGGCGGCATCGCTGGCCAGGCCGCGGGCGGATTCGCAACCGGATGGGCAACCAAGCACGCTTAAAGAGGAAGTGACGCGATGGAACAAGAAGAGACGCAGCAACCGACACCGGCGCAACCTCCACCGGACGCAGCCACACCAGCTCCTACCACGGCGCCGGCGGCGCCTGCAGCTGCGCCAGCGCAGCCCGCGGATCCACCGCAAGTGCAACATCTGCCGGAAGGTGAGAACGATCAAATTTCGCTCGAGCAAGCGAAAGCCGACAGCTGGGGTACCAAGGTTTACCACGGCATTCTGAATGCGCTGGGCGGAGCCAATGACGTGAGCCTCGCGCGGGATCCTCAGACCGGCCGGATGGTGGCCACCGCGGTGAAGAGTGGGCCAGGCCAGCAATGGAAGCGCATTATCTCCGGAGCGATCACGGGCTATGGCGCTGCCATGGCGGGCGGCGGTACCGGCCCGGGATCCACGGCGCGCGGCGCAGGCCTCGGGATCCAGGCTGGGCAGCAGCAGGCACAGAAGACGCAGCAGCAGCAGCGCGACAACGCGAACGAAGATTTTGAAATGCAGCAGAAGGCTGCAACTTCTAACGCGCAGAATGCTTTGCTCTCTCACCAAATTGCGGAATCAACTTTCCGCCTGGGAAGGTCGCAGATAGAGGCGGCCGTGGCAGACACGGAACGCGAAACCAATTTCACCAAGATGATTGCGGAGGGCGGTGAAGGATCCACTGACATGGGAGTATTCCCAGATTTCCCTGCAGTGCTTAAAGCATTCAAGGAAATGCCGCAGCTCCACGATCACCAGGCCAATGGCCAACTTGTCACGATTCCGCACGTCGATGGCAACGGCAAGATTGACGGCGTGCATGTGGCCATGGTCACACCTGGCTGGCTGGCTGCGAAAACAACGAAAGACATACCCATCACGGTCAACTCCATCAAGGACGGAAAACTGCAGGAGGAGACATTCACAATTCCGGCCGGATCCATCACCAATGACCAGGCTTCGAAATTGATGATGGGCCAGAGCAAGGACCAAACGGAGGAATGGCACAAACGGCAGACGGAGGAGCGCGAAGCCAGCCGCACCAAGGCGCAAAACACTGAAGATTATGCGCAAGCCCGCAAGGCCGATGCAGAAGCGAAGAAGGCCAACGCAGATGCGGCCTGGGATGATGCAAACGAAGCCGCGGCGGCCGGCACGAACGGCGGCGCCTCTTTGGTCGACATGATTGGCACGGGCAAGATGCCAGTGGGACGCATGGCGTATCTCATGGCCAGGAAACCGGAGCTCCTGCAGGCCGTGGCGCAGAAGTATCCCGATTTCGACGCCAACAAGGTTGATTCTTACGGGAAGGTCTACAAAGAATTCACGTCAGGCAAGGTTGCGGATCAATTGAACTCCGGAGACGCAGCGCTGCGCCACATGAACGAATTGAAGGCCCTCAATACGTCAGCGAGCCATAACCCGGCATCGCCCGCATACACCGCATACGTCAACAAGGCGCATACCGTGGCCGTCGAACTTGCGAAGTTCTACGGAAACCCAACCATCCCCGCGATTCAGAAAATCGAAGACACTTTGTTGTCTCAGCTGCCAGGCAAACGCGATGCGGCAATCTTCACGCAAGCCAAGTCCATGAGTGATAAGTTTGATGAATTCAAACAGCAATGGATAAATGCGGCGCCGAGCGCAGCCTATGAGGCGCAGATGCCGCAGATGTCAGCTGCAGCGCTCGCGGCGCGCGAGAATCTGGATCCAGAATTCAAAGCGCAGCGCGTGGAAGAAGAACGGCTGGGTACGATCCTTCGGCCGAGCGGCGCGCAGCAGCCAGCGCTGCCACCGCAAGCGATGACGGCAGTAACAAACGCAAAAGGCCAGCCCGTCACATTCGGCAACGGGCAGACGTGGCAGCTAGTGAACGGCAGAGCGGTACAGATTCAACCGCAGGGAGCGCGCTAAATGGGAGGCTGGAACGTTGTCAGTGTAGGCAATCAACCGGCGACACCGCCACCGGCGGCGCCTGGCGGTCAGGCTCCGGATCCGTGGGCGGTAACCCATGTGGCCGGGGAGCCAGTCAGTGGGGGCGCGACACCTGGGGGAAGTGCTCCCGCTACTGGCATGCAGCGCTTGCGCTCAGCCCTCACGGGCGAGAACGAAACAGATCCGGCCTACCAGGCGCCGGCAACCGGCGGGATGCTCTGGGGGGCGGTGAACTCGGGCGCGCATTTGCTGGGCAATGTGCTCGACATGATCACCAAGCCCAAAGTGGCGCCGTCGATTGCGAACCCATCGGGCGAAGGAGAGCCACAGCAAACCAAGCTGGCTGCGAACGTCGACAAGCACGTACACGATGCAGCGAACTGGTTAAGATCCGGAGGCGAGCCCGAGGGATTCTGGCAGAACGTGGGCGCTGTAGGTGAGCAGGTATTGGAATACATCGGCACCGACGGACTGTTGAAGCTTGCAGGGCCCGCGGCCGGCGCGGTCGACACCGCGGAGCATTTGAAAAGCGCGCAGCAGGTTGCCCAGGTCATCAAGGCTCATCCGAAACTGGCGGGCCTGCTTGCAGTCGGTTTGAAAGCAGCGAAAGACGCGACTATGATGGGCGCCCAGACTTACGGGCACACGATGGATCCAGGCCAGGCGGCCGAGGCTGCAGCATTTGGCGGCGCCGGCCGCGTAGCAGCTGAAGCAGTGGGCGCCGGCGGCCGTGCTCTACTCAACCGCGCACCCAAGACACTCAACATCGCGGGCGAAGAGATACCCGCCCTCGCTAACCAGGTCAACGAAGCCGGCGAACCTACCGGCACAAACGCAGCAGAAGCCCCCCAGGTGGCCGCGGCGCAACAGACCGGCGCCCAGGCTGTGCTGGGCAACACCGCGCGCCAGGGCGCGGGCAATGCGCTTACCTGGCTCAATCTGTACGGCAATCGCACCGTGCCCACCGCGGCCGAGGGAGTACCGCTATTGACGGCCGGCGAAGGCGCGGAACCGTTCACCTTCCGACTCGAGGGCCCAGGCACGACAGAAACCCCGACGGGCGCGATTGCGCACTCCGCAGCTCAGGAACCGCGCGCAGCTTTCAAGGATCCGCGATTCACTTCCGAGAGCGCACCCACCCGCACCGCGGAAGTAGGACCAACCGGCCGCATCATCCCAGGCGAGGAAGGATCCGCCGGCGCCGACATTCGCACCGCACGGCCGCCAGCAGCTCGAGGCGAGATTGTTGGAGGAGGCGGAACACTCGAGACAGCCAACCCGCACGAGGCGCAGGCCTGGCTGCAGCAGCTTGATGACCTCAGGCAGAGCCCGACCTATGATGCTCTGCCCACCAAGCAGCAGCTGGCCATTGACGAGCAATTCAAATCGCTGCAGGAGCAGATTGGGCTATACCACGCCAGCCCCTACGTTCAGCGGTTCGCACCGGCCGACGTGCCCACAGCAGTGGGCCAGGTCAACACGTTTGGCGATGCCGCGGCACAAGTGCAGGCAGCAGCTAAGCCAATTTACGAAACGCTTGACCGCGTGAGTGGCGGGCAATTCACGAAATATAACGGCGCCGTCAAGCAAGCGCAAAAGGTGATTCGTTCAGCGACCAGCATGGAGGCCGTTGAATCGGCCGAGATAAAACTGAGCGAAGCAAATGAAGCGATCGACAATCTGATGACGCGCCACGCCAGCGAAATTTCACCGACAGACTACCGCGCAGCGCGGTCAGCCTGGCGCGATTCGATGACACTTTCTAATCTCCACAATGTCACCGAAAGAATGATGAATGGCATCACGGCCGAAGAGAGCGCACAAGGCCTGCCACGCATCATGACGGGACGCACCAAGGCACTCGAGGCGTTTTTAAGCAAGGGCGACAATCGCGCGAACGTAGAGCGATTGATTGGCGCAGAAGGCGTGACGAATCTGAAACGCATCACGCTACTGCTTTCAAATGCATCGACAGCGCGAGCAGCTTCAAACGTGGCGAGAGAAACCATGCTCGAGATGGGACGCCACGTAGGCCGCGGCGGCATGGGAGCAATGGCCGGCGCTGCAATCGCTCACATGGCCGGCGGTGATGTCTGGACAGGAGCAGTCACCGGCGCAGCTGCAGCCGATGGAATGCGCTACGTGCTTCGCCAGGCAGCGACCAACCCGAATGTGGGCAAGCTGCTTGATTACGCGGCGCGAAACCATCTCAGCCCGCAGCACTATGCCCCGCTGATTGCACGCGCTATCGCAACGCCATTCCAGTCACAGGCAGAGCCCGAGCAGCAGCAGGGCCAGGAGGAGCAGCAATGATGAGCGATTTGGAGCGCAGAATTTTACAGTGGCTCGAGGAGCGTCAGGAGCGCACGCGCGCAGAAGTGAGAGAAGCGCTCGAGCTCATGCATGAATTGCGCAAGCATCACCGCCAGCGCTTGACGAGAATTCAAATAGTTTTCAAACCCCAGCATCACCACCAGCACCATCACCATCACCAAGGAGAAAAAGCTATGGCGCAAGTACCAGGTCCATTGACCCTTACAACTCTAGGAGCGGTGGCAATCGCCTCCATCCTCGGGTTCGACCAAGACGATAAACCGATGGCAGCGGACTTTGTATTCCCGCCTGTTCATTTCTCGACCGACAATCCCGATGCGGTGTCAGCAACTGAAAATGCTGATGGCGAAACCGCGGCAGTCACAGCAGAGGCCGAAGGCACAGCGAATATCATCGCTGAGGTTGATACGGTCGATGCGGATGGCAACCCCATCACGCTCGAAGACAGCGCAGTGGTCACTGTGACGCTGGGCCCGCCTCCACCGCCACCGGCACAAAGGTTGTCGCGGATCCAGATCGTATTTGACGCGAACCCGCCGGCAGCGACATCGGGAGCCGGCGCAACGGGAGCGGCAG
>Ga0157369_10007322_pt1 | contig 12705 bp, 9 predicted proteins | sample C25metaG_FD_113461 | JGI IMG/M metagenome (GOLD analysis project Ga0157369, IMG submission 113461) | Corn rhizosphere microbial communities from Kellogg Biological Station, Michigan, USA - C2-5 metaG | ecosystem: Host-associated > Plants > Roots > Rhizosphere > Soil | place: USA: Michigan...
GACCGTGACAGACGTAACGTGGTTAGCCCCTTCCCAGTCAGAAAGATTTCCGGCCACGATGGTGGTCAGCAGCAACAGTAAAAATCCTGCCATAACGCGTGATAACCAGCGGCTTGCCAGCCAGCTTTTAGGGCGATGGGTAATCGCCCGCCAGGCCAGCGCTTCCCGGACAATCAGGCAGGCTGCCAGCAGCGCCAGATAGCTGTAAAGCACAGCTGTCGGGAGCCGGGTAACGTTGTCAAAAACAGCGAGATCCAGCAGTGACGTGGGTAACGTGGTGTAATAGAGCTGAAACCCCAGGTTAGCGACCAGCCAGCTGCAAAACCACAGGCTGTTTTGCCGGGCAATCAGCGCCAGCGGCAAAAGAACGCATAACCAGGCCCTGAATAGCTCCCAGCTGTCAGCTCCGGTCTGGTAAATCTGCCCGTAGAGTGCAAACAGGGCGCCGAACCCTAAACCTGCCGCCAGCAATGCGCTGCGAGCCAGCGTGCTATACCATCGCCACCAGACCAACACCGAGAGCTCGACTATCAGCAGTTCGGCCAGGGCAAATTTCGCCATCTTCGGCAGCCAGACCCAGTTCCAGGCAATAAAGAACACCGCGCCAGCAACCAGTGACAGTAAGCCCAGAAAGCAAAGCACCGGGATAAGAAACTGTCGCCACTGAGTATCTGATGGCCTGATACCACAAAAAGCATAGATACGCAGGCAGGTCTCCGGCGTCAGGCTCCCGCCTTTTACAAGCCCAGCGATCTGACGGCACAGATACGCTGCCGTCCGTGACGGCATCCCGGTTATGCCATCAGGTGCAATCTCCCTCATACTTTCCCTGCCTCTGTTTGCGGTGTGACTTTAATGATGACGTTAACCACTGCTTTTCCCTGTGATCAATCCATGTATCAGCTCTGCTGAGCGGCAGATAATTTTGCAGAACAAATGTAAACATCTTTTCCGGGATATAACAGTGTAAATCAAAGGCGAGGCATGAACTCTGCGCGATCCGCCACATGCTTATGATCATGAGTATCGCAGACCAGAAACATCTGCGTTTACCGATGTAAAAATCCGGACCATTGTGTCTGAACAGACAGATTCATCCTGCTTTCTCATCGGGGTATCTATATCGGCATAGACTTCACCGGCGTTGGGCTGGGTGTATATGAGAACGTCAAAGCATTTTTCCCGCAGGTGAAGGAGTTTGTCTATAACCCAAATGTTAAGAACACCCTGGTGCTGAAGGGTTACGACACCATCGCCAGCGGGCGGCTGGAGTTTGACGCCAGCCGCAGCGAAGGAGTCAGCCACGGCGATTTAGCCTGGGCGACCATGCACGCGCTGGCAAACGAGCCGCTGCAGGGACAGGCGGCACACACGCAGAATGCAGAACATTGTGGAAATTTACTGATGAGCAAACGCAGTAACCGCATCCGCTCGTAGCCCATGCCGCGGCCGGATAACATGACCAGCGGGGCAGCGTCGGAGGCTTTTACCTTTGGCGACCCGAACCCGGTACTGGACCGCCGCGAACTGCTGGACTACCTGGAGTGCGTTATCAATGATCGCTGGTATGAACTGCCTGTCAGCGTTGACGGGCTGGCGCGCGCGTTCCGCGCCGCCGTGCTTCACAGCTCACCCATCAGCGTAAAGTGCAATATTCTGGCGAGTACCTTTATCCCACATCGGCTGCTGAGTCAGCAGGCGTTTAGCCACTTTGCGCTGGATTATTTGATTTTCGGTAATGCCTACCTGGAGAAGCAGACCAGCCGCCTAGGCAGCGTGCTGAAGCTGGAACCGTCGCTGGCGAAGTTCACCCGGCGCGGACTCGACCTGGACACGTACTGGTATGCGCACTATTGCATTCATACGGAGACGTATGAATTTGAGAAGGGCAGCGTGTTTCACCTGATGGAGCCGGACATTAATCAGGAGATCTACGGTCTACCGGGCTACCTGTCGGCTATACCGTCGGCGCTGCTGAATGAGTCGGCTACACTGTTCCGCCGCAAGTATTACCTTAACGGCAGCCATGCGGGGTTCATCATGTACATGACTGACCCGGCGCAGAGCCAGCAGGACGTGGACAACATCCGCGGTGCCATGAAAAGCGCAAAGGGCCCTGGCAACTTCCGTAACCTGTTTATGTACAGCCCGAACGGGAAAAAAACGGCATCCAGATCATCCCGCTGTCTGAGGTGGCGGCGAAGGATGAATTTCTGAACATCAAAAACGTGAGCCGTGACGACATGCTGGCCGTGCATCGTGTGCCTCCGCAGCTGATGGGTATAATGCCGAGTAATGTTGGGGGATTTGGTGATGTGGAAAAAGCCGCCAATGTATTTGTACGTAATGAACTCCTTCCTTTACAGAAAAGAATGAAAGAGATCAATGATTGACTAGGCGAAGAAGTTATGAAATTTGAAGTTTACACATTAAACTGGTTTCACTTGTACTTTAAATTATTATAACATGAATTTAAATCTGAAAAATTATGAATATGGACTTCTACCTTGAAAAAACAAGCATGGTCTTTTAAATCCATCGAGAAAGATGATTTGAGATATTGGGGAAATGATGGTTATAACGATAACTCTTCAGTTTATTATCGATATGATAATTTTGTCGCCAATCACAAAAATGTTAAAGAAGGTGACGTGGTAATTATAACGAACAGGAGTGATATCCTTGGTATTTCAATTATTGATGAAATATCTCGAAAAAACATACAGAAAAGGCGCAATAAGTGCATTCATGCTGATTGCAATGCCAAGAAAATCAGGCGAAGAAATAAAATCAAGCCTCAATGGCGATGTAACAATGGTCATGAGTTTAATACACCTAAAATCCTTTATCAACCTGCCACTGAGTTTTTGGCAACATATGACAGAAACTTTCATAACATTGAGAATCTTTCAATGGATACACTTATAGCTAACACGCCACGTTATAATATTCAGATGTCAATCCAAGAGGTAGATCTCACTTGGGCATTAAGTCTTATCTCTTCAAAAAAACCATTTAATTTAAATATTGATAGTAATGATGCTGATGTTGACACACCAATGTTCAATAGTGAAGATAATAGAGAGGCAATAGAGAAACAAATTAAACAACGGCGAGGTCAGAGAGCATTTAGAGAAAAATTACTCAAGACTAAACCAGTTTGTGCAGTAACAGGATGTGAATTAATTGATATCCTTGAAGCGGCACATATTGATGCGTATCGTAACATAAGTCATAATCACATCAGTAATGGATTACTACTTCGCAGCGACATTCATACATTATTTGATTTGAACTTTTTCGCTATAGAACCACATAATCACACTATACACTTTACTAATGATACGTTAGTGAATGGATATGATGCATTCGAAGGAAAAAAGATAAAAGTTAAACATAAGCTGTCAAAAAACGCGTTAGAGAAAAGATGGGAAATTTTTAGTAATTAAAATAAAAAAAACAGGCACTAAAAACATAGGGCCTGTTCAATTTATGCAAAAAGTCACCAATTCATATTTTCCTTGAGCTCAAGTCTCGCATTCTCAACTAGTTGTACCAACTCTTTTAGACTGTCTGTTAACAAATGATGGCTACCCTTACTAACTTTATAAGTTAACATGTTAACATTCAATGTTTTTTCGATAACAGGCTTCATATCTCTATGTAAGGATTTATCGGACATCACCATAAAATGAGGTCGATCCGCATTATGTTTAAAAAAAGCATCCTCAAGAAGTAATCTAATATCTGGATCATTAGCACCACAACCAATGAATAGAAAAGTATGAGTTAATCCCAAAGCATTTAGTATTTCATAGAAGTCTCGATTCTGCGATCTAGCTTTAGCATAATCACTTCGAGAAAATATTATTTTTGCAGTATTATCAATGGTTCCGTGTATTTTTAAAATCACGCGACCATTATCTTTTACTGCTGTAGCGATATCTGTATCGAAGTAATTCTTTACACTAACTGTCCCCTCAGTTTCTTTGGAAACATAGGTTTCGTAAATTTTGTCAAAATTAGGAGTTACGACAATTCTACAATCAAGTTTAAAAAGATGCTCGTGAATTTCCGCTTTCGTATATTGAGGATGCAGAAATGCCTCTTTTGATATGGTATCAAACTTTCCTTTAGGTAACTTGGATTTTATTAAGTCACAAGCCGTCAAAAAATCTTCATTTTTTATTAATTTTTTAATCTGAACTGATGAACTAGCATTCAATTCTGGCAAACAGTTCTCCAAAAACGCTTTCCAACTTGGTGGACGCGCATTAGCTTTTCCAGTACTATTCATAGATACGCCAGCACCTAGAAATAATATACATTTACGCCTAGCCAAATCAGATATTAAGTTCTTATCCCACGCAATCATAATTTGCTCGCCTCAATATTTTCTAGAATACGGGAGCAAATATTTTCGAAAAGCATTTTTGCATCATTAACTTTCGAAAAATGCGAACCTACTACTCCGTCTTTATTTTTAAGATTGAAGATAGGGGCATTTGCTAATTGAGATAATGGTATTAAACTATTCATATTTTCAATTTGGCCCAATTCAAAATCAATTTTTTCACGGGCAGCATAATTGTTAATTATTTCTTTATTCATTACCTTTGGGACTTTTAAAGCGATCTTTTCATAAGCATTCACTTTTACTTTCTCACCACGCACGGTCTTACCTTTGTACTGCTGCATTGCATATCCAATAAACTTTAGCTTCCACTCAAGTTTATCCTTGCTAACTTTAAACTCTTCCATTTCGCTTTTTTTGTAATTTTTAAGCCCGCTAACTATCCCATCCTTCCAAGTTTCAAGAGAAACATTGATGTTGTTTAAAGCTAGTAAACTGAACATATCGACAGACATAGGAATTATAAAATAATCACAGGCTATAATAACAGCTCGGTTTAATGCACCTAATGATGGGCCAACATCATATAATATATAGTCGTAATCTTCATATAAGGAAGATAGGTGAGCAAATACGAATGTAGTCTGAATGCCTCGAGCTTTACCTGCCATAGCTGGGTCCCAATCAGTAGCAAGAAAGTCCTCACTCAGTGCTAATTTAGGATCACCTGGAATAAGATCAAAACCAAATCTTTCAGTTTTAATGGGAGTGACTCTGTTTGTGGCATATCCTTTAGCTCTTCTTATAGGCGTTAAAAAATTCTCGATGGTATCTCTTTTATCGGAACCGTATAGCGTTTCAATGTTTTTTTCGCCGAGGCAATAGGAAGTAGTATTGCACTGAGGATCAGCATCGATAACTAAAACTTTTTTTTCAAGAACTAAGCTGAGATATGCACCAACATTACAAAGCAAGGTAGTTTTACCAACGCCTCCTTTGTTGTTGAAAAAAACAATACTTTCCATCGTAAGTTCAACCTTTAACTAGTATCAATTCACTTAAGTTATACTCCAGAAATCATTCGTTAGTCTAATCAATCTAGCTTTGAAATCGCAAAATTGTGATTTATCTTTTAGACTTCGAATTCAGCATTACTTAGTATGCCAGCGCGCTCGTAGCCCCGCCACGCCTGCCCGCTTTATGCAGTGGTTTTCATGCACCTGCATGACATAAACAAAAGCCCGCCAGTTCTGGCGGGCCAAAGGGTAAACGATCCTTTTGGAATCATGTGGATTCATGCAGCATAGACATGCACTCACCTGCAAAGAGTCAGAACAGGGGTAGGTTGTTATCTGGCTCAGTGATTTTCGGAACGACCGTAACAGGATTGTTTAGCGCCTGCAGATAAAGCAGACCCTGCGAAAGAGAGACGGGGGCAGAAATCCCAAGCCACAAAACACCATTATAAGTTAGGCCTAACCAAAAGCCGTCGCCGTTCTCTTTAGGCCGTTGAAAGAAAACCACTCCGCCAGGCGCATAATCAGTCAGGTTTTCGCCCCTGCAAACTACCTGAAAATTTGAATCGCTTCCGGCCATCGCCTAACACCTCACGGTACTCGTTGTTCAACCTTGCCAGCGGCAAAAATAAATTTTGTCGCCAGCAACGTTATCAATATGCCTGGCTGTGGACTCAGGCTATTCCGCAGCGTAAAAATCTCATCATCAGGGACTTTTTCGCAGCTCGAATGCGCTAACTCAGCGATGATACTCATCGCCAGTTTCATATCAGATTCATTGCAATTTGCATAAGCGACACCTCAGCAATGAAGACCAGTTCCGGCCCGTTTTCACTAGCCACGCCCAACTGCCCGGACGGGTTAAAGTCGCCACTGTCATTCCTGCCTGTAAATCCGGGGAACCCGCCCGGCGGCAGGTGGCAAAACCGTGCAGGCTTTGCGGCACGCATACAAAGACGATGACGGGTTTGACTGATCCGCGATGGCGTCCACAGAACGTGCGAGCGTGCCGGATTCCCCAGCCTTGCAACTGGCGTTGAGTACGTCGGTTAACAGCACCAGGCGGTTAAGCAGGAAGGTGGCGTCTGTCCACGAACAGGTGCAGTCCGCTTTCTTTGCGAGGTAATAATCGACTTATTAGCAGCCCATGTTTCCCAAAGATTTCATTTTTCTGTCATTTTTATTCTTTACGCTCGTAGCTTCCCTTTATGGATATAAAAATATGAAAATAAACGCTATTTCTCTGGTTATTGGTTGCGCGCTCTCTTCATCAGCATTAGCGGCACAGCCAAAGGTCGAACACTATATCGTCAGTTTTCCAGAAGGAACGCACGTAAGCTACAACGGTGCCTTCGCCAGCGCGTTTCCCCAGGGTTTGCCAGTGGGTATTGGCTCTGGTTTGCTGTTTACCGGCAGGCAGGGGGATGCGCTGACCTTCGCGACCGTCACCGATCGCGGACCGAATGCCGACTCGCCTGACGTTGGTAAACAGGAGTCAAAAATCTTCGTCACGCCAGATTTCGCGCCACTGTTGATGAACATTCGGGTGCAGAACGGCAAAGCCGAGGCCACGGATGCCCGACCGTTGCATGACGATAAGGGCAACATTAACGGATTGCCGTTGCAGGATGGCGTCATTGGAGCAACCAATGAAATCGCATTAAGCGATACGCTGAAAGTGCTGCAGGGAGATAACCGCGGTCTGGATACAGAAGGCATTGCGCCGGATGGGAAGGGCGGATACTGGCTGTGCGATGAGTATGGCCCGTTCCTGATTAACGTTGATGAGCGCGGTAAAATTCTGGCGATGCATGGCCCTCAGGCAGCAGACGGTGAAAAATCCATCGCGGGCGGACTGCCGAACATACTCAAATGGCGTCAGCCTAATCGTGGTTTTGAGGGAATCACCCGCATGCCAGATGGGCGAATCATCGCTGCGGTGCAGAGCACGCTGGATATCGACGGTAAAAGTAAAAAGCAGGCGCGCTTTACACGGCTGGTTAGCTTCGATCCGGCGACCGGAAAAACCGCGATGTATGGTTACCCTATCGACGGCGAGGCTTACAGTAAAAACAGTGATGCAAAAATTGGCGATATCGTGGCGATCGACAATCAGCATCTTCTGCTGATAGAGCAAGGCACCAACAAAAATGACGCAATGCGTAACCTTGTCTACAAGGTAGATTTGCGTCCGGCTACCGAGCTTTCAGCATTTGATAAGCCTGGCGACGGAGTTCGACGACGAGAAAACGCTGGCGCAGCGCGGTATTAAGCTCGCAGCGAAATCGCTGGTGGTCGATTTACGTCAACTCGGCTGGCAGCAGGAAAAGGCCGAAGGACTGGCATTGATCGATAATAGAATGCTGGCGGTCACGAATGATAACGACTTCGGTGTGAAAGCAGTCATGCAAAATCCGGTTGAAGGCAAGAAGCGCAAAGATTATCGGGTGACGGATCAGGGGACACTGACGGTAGATGATAAGCCGGTGGCCACGACAATCGGCCTGAAGCCGCTGAAGAAACCTGAGGTGGATAGCGAGTTGTGGATCGTAACACTGGCGGAACCGCTTAAATAAACGATATCCCTAACCCGGGCTGTGTTCCTTAATTGCATCACCTGCTGTAAAAGCCCGATTTTAACACCGACAGATATTTCCCGGCCGTTTTGTCACAAGGTGTGGCAGTCCGCTAGTCATTTCTTACCATTCAAATGTTTCTCTGATGCTTTGCGGCGTTAATCTTCATGGGCGAATCCTGGGCGCTGGCCGAAACAGAGTAACTTGCAATTGCGAGCGCACTACGGCCATCCGTGAACCTGATGGCATCAGAAAAGTGGTCGTTTGCTGATCGTGCGTTTAGTCATCTCAATTTCTCCTGTTAATGATGCTTCCTTCGTTATGTATCCCCTGTATCCCCCCGCTTATCAGCGTATGAAGATGAAAAATTTTGAAAACGGCGTTCGTTCAGAAATTTTCAAAAGGGTAATGCCTGCAATTGCCATTCTGTAAATAACGTTATTTTTCATTTAGTTGAACTGTGATCTTGATGGCTATTATTTATTGTTACATTATAACGTAACTAAAAATGTCGCATATTTGAACCCTTTCTTTAATCTGTCGTCTCAGGACCAGTGGGTAACTGACTGATTTTAAGAATTTAAGGACGAGGTGCATCATAATGTTTCAAAGGCAGTGGCTAAAGCAATTTTACATGCCAGCATTCATTTCTTTTTATATTGGTGTCTTATTAAACACGCCTGTTTTTATCCGCCGTTATAATCAACTGCATTTTGATAATAAACTTGCGTTAACTTTCGAAGTTATAGCCGCCTTCTTTTTTGTTATGTCATTAACGCTGCTGATTTCCCTGACAGGAAAAATTCTGACACGCGTACTCCTGACGTTACTTGTTATTTTTTCAAGTGCTGCCAGTTACTACATGATATTTTATAACGTTGATATTGGTTATGGCATTATTGCTGCCGTTTTAGCAACTGACTCCTTAGATCTTTCAAAAGAGTCTGTTGGATGGCATTTTATTATCTGGTTAATCTTAGTTAGCATCCCGCCCCTGTGGGCAGTCTGGCGCGGAACGCGTACGCTTCCTGCTTCAAAAAATACAAAAAAGCGCAACTGGTATTGCAGAAGTGCTGTATTTTTCATCGCCGCTTTATGCTTCTGGCTGCCCTTAAATGTCATGGGAAAACTTCAGAACGAACAGGATAAAAAAACCAATCGAATGATGGCGAGTTATGGCGGCATTGTTGCAGGTACTTATTCTCCCTCTAACTGGTTGTCAGGCATCGGATTGCTGGCATACAGCTCGATCAGTCAGGCTGAAGATAATCATAATCTTTTCGATCCTTCCGAACATTTCCGATATGTTGCACCAAAAAAATCAGATGACTTATATATTGTGTTCATTATTGGTGAGAGCGCCCGGCGTGATCATATGGGGTTATACGGTTATGCCCGCGATAATACGCCTTATCTCGATCGTGAAAAAAATCTGGTTCACCTGCAGGGTTACTCATGTGATACCTCGACCAAGCTCTCGCTCCGCTGCATGTTTGTCAGAATGGGAGGCGCATCCGAAGCACCACAGCGCACCTTAAAAGAGATGAACGTATTTACGGTAATGAAAAAGCAAGGTTTCACTGAAGACTTATACTCTATGCAAAGTGAGGCATGGTTTTATAACAAGGTCATGGCGGACAGTTACTCGCTCAGGGAATCTATTCAGGCCGAGAAACGTCACACCGGTCAGCCGGTGGATGATATGGCTCTGGTGAGTGAATTAAAGGATTCAATACAGCAGCATCCTAAAGGAAAACATATCGTCATTCTGCATACGAAAGGCTCACACTACATGTATACAGAGCGTTATCCGCGTGAATTTGCACGTTTTAAACCTGAATGTCAGGGGATCGATGATGCCTGCAGTACACGGGAGATGGTGAATTCTTATGATAATAGTCTGCTATATATGGACTACTTTATTAAACAGACACTCGATACCCTGAGAGATAAAAATGCTATCGTTTTCTACGCATCAGACCACGGTGAGTCGATTTCTGAGAATATGCATTTTCATGGTACACCACGCGATCACGCACCCTTAGCCCAGCGCACTATTCCTGTGATGGTCTGGGCTTCTGACAAATTCCTTGAGGATAAAGATAACAACGCCTCTTTTGAAAAATTAAGACAACTGCAGGACAAAAAAACACCGGTATTTCATGAAAAGCTATTTGACAGCATTTTAGGTTGCTCTGGATTTACATCACCTGATGGCGGTATTAATCCGTTAAGAAACTGGTGTTCCCATTCGCAGTAAAAGGGTGGTCAGCGCTTATGAGATCTGACTAAAAATGAAATCATTACGAAAAGGTGAACTGAATACTTTCATTTCACCTTTTTTTTACCTGCACTCACACTGTTCGTACTCCCGCTGATCGCCGACTCCACCAGGATTCAGAAGCGTCATCTTTCTCAGACTGCCTTTGTCCGTCATCCCTGCATCAGCATGCTTCAACACAGCCAGCCAGGAAATATCCCGATTACTGTGCTGCCGATCGCGTTATCAGCCATGGCAGCTAAGCTTAGTTGACAATCACCCGGCCGGAAGAGAGTCCACTTCCGGACGCAAGCAGGAGAAGATCATGAAAGCAGTAATCTACAACGGTCCCTATGACGTAAAAGTTAAAGACGTACCTGATGCGAAAATTGTTCGTCCTACAGATGTCCTTGTCCGCATTACCACCACTAACATCTGTGGGTCTGACCTGCACATGTATGAGGGCCGGACTAGCTTTGAGCAGGGACGTATTCTGGGGCACGAAAACATGGGTGAGGTGGTTGAAATTGGCTCGGGTGTTGAGCGTATTAAGGTCGGTGACTATGTCTGTCTGCCGTTCAATATCGGATGCGGTTTTTGCGAGAATTGTGAAAAAGGTCTGACGGGATATTGCCTTACCGCCAATCCAGGTACCGCGGGAGCGGCCTATGGGTTTGCTGAAATGGGCTCCTGGGAAGGCGGCCAGGCGGAACTGCTTCGGGTTCCTTTTGCAGACTTTAACTGCCTCGTGCTACCGCCTGACGCAGCAGAAAAAGAAGATGACTATGTGATGCTCTCGGACATTTTCCCTACTGGCTGGCATGCAACAGAACTTGCCGGATTAAAGCCTGGCGAAAGCGTTGCCATTTATGGCGCGGGGCCGGTGGGTTTGATGGCTGCACACTCAGCCATCATAAAAGGGGCTTCACAGGTATTTGTTGTGGATACACATAAAGACCGTTTAGCGCTGGCAGAGAAACTGGGGGCAACGGCCATCAATGCCGTTGGTGATGAAGCCGTACAAAAAATTCTTGACCTGACGGACGGGCGTGGCACCGACTGTGGCTGTGAATGTGTGGGTTATCAGTGCTGTAACAAACATGGCCATGAAGACAATTCAGTCACCATGAACAGTCTCGTTGCGTCAACGAAAGCAACCGGGGGAATCGGTGTCGTTGGCGTATTTGTCCCTCAGGATCCGGGAGCTTCTTCGGACCTTGCCAAAGAAGGTAAGATGCCCTTTGATTTCGGGAGTTTCTGGTTTAAAGGACAGGCAATCCGCACCGGTCAGGCTAATGTCAAAGCCTATAATCGTCAGTTGTCACGCCTGATTCATCAAGGTAAAGCCAGCCCGGGAGATATAATCTCACACCGTCTTTCGCTTGAAGAAGCGCCTGCGGGATATAAGCACTTTGACGACCGCGATGAAGGATGGACGAAGGTTATCCTGAAGCCATAACATAGGTTGGCCGGTAAGGAAAAATCGTAGAAATGCTGAAGTGCCGACGGGATACCATTGCGTATCCCGTCATTATTTTGCTCTGTTTCAGCAAGCCACCCTGCCTCTTGTCAGCCACTTATTAAACAGGCATTCCGTTCTGTTCTTTGTCATCACATCACATCATGTCATGTAGCCCTGTAATGCTTCTGTTTTCTACTTTAAAAGAGACGGGCACCTCAAAACCGGGAGAAGGGGCAGGCCTTTCATGAAATCATCTGCACAAAATGCCGCTACATTAAACAATAGAAAATTTAAAGATTTACCTCGCTTATATAAGCTGTGATCGGGCCGATAACATGACTGCCATTTATTTTTTCTCACCGGGAGCCGTTATGTTAGGTAAATTATTCAGAAAATCACCCTCCGCAGCAGAGGTCATTTCATCCACAGTGCCTGAAGTGTTAATTGAAGAGTTTCAGCCACGTAGTCAGCTACCCGAACGTCTGGACAGTTTTTTGGCCCTGCTGCCAGAAGTATTATGGATATGTGAGGGTAAAGACATTAACGACAGCACGCCGCTATGGGTTTCATCGGCAGCGCCGTTAGCTTTGTCACGCGGAAGCAGTAATACCACGACGCTCTCAGCGCTCTGTTCCCTTGTTCATGAAGAAGATAAAAGCCATTTCAGGCATCTTTTACGAAACCCGCAGGCCCCTGTTTCTCCCGACGTAAAGCAAAAATGCCGTTTTATGACAGCGGGCGGAAGTTATGAGTGGTTTCAGGTGGCGGTAAAACGTGAGCGCAGCCCGGACAGCCAGAGTCAAAGACTGACTGGAATGTTGCTGAACATTAACGATGATGTTGCGCACGAAAGTGAATACGACATTGCCATGACCCGTTTTAACCTGTCGCGTGAAATGCTGAATGACGGCCTCTGGGATCTTCAGATTATTAATGGTGACCCTTTACATCCGAAAAATGTGTTCTGGTGGTCTCCACAGTTCAGGAAACTGCTCGGATTCGAAACTGTTGAAGAGTTTCCTGATGTGATTGACAGC
>Ga0157369_10007324_pt1 | contig 12701 bp, 12 predicted proteins | sample C25metaG_FD_113461 | JGI IMG/M metagenome (GOLD analysis project Ga0157369, IMG submission 113461) | Corn rhizosphere microbial communities from Kellogg Biological Station, Michigan, USA - C2-5 metaG | ecosystem: Host-associated > Plants > Roots > Rhizosphere > Soil | place: USA: Michigan...
AATGTCGCCCTGGATGGTGGCGTCATCGGCGCCAGGCACCTTGTACTCGTCGCTCTCCGGGATCATCATGCCTGAGATGACGCGCAGATCGTCGCGCTGCGCTGAGGTAAGAGACTTTTCGACAATCATGACTGTCCTCAATCGAAGAGATTGGCGAGGCGGCTCTTCATCTGGTCGGCGACGTAGAGCGCGATGGCCTGAATGGTGGAGGTCGGGTTCACGCCGCCGGAGGTGACGAACACGCTGCCGTCGACGATGAAGAGATTTTTCACGTCATGCGACCGGCCCCATTCGTTCACCACGGAACGTTCGGGATCGGTGCCCATGCGCGCGGTGCCGAGCAGATGCCAGCCGCCCCAGGGGATCGGCGAATTGAGGCAGATGTCGGTGGCGCCCGCCGTCTCCAGGATTTCCCGGCCACGCGCCAGCGCATGCTCCATCATCTTCCTCGAGTTCTCGCTGATCGTGTAGTCGATCTTCGGCGCCGGAATGCCGTGCCTGTCTTTGAGCACGGGATCGAGCGTAACGCGGTTGTGCTCCTCCGGCAGGTCTTCGCAGATCGCGGAGACGTGGAAGCGGTGGCCGTTCAGCTTGCGGAAGACGCGGTGATGATCCTTGCCCCAGGGCAGGATGCCCTTCTGCTCGCTCGCGACCGCCTCGAATACCGGCCCGGCGCCGCGGCCGAACTGGATGCCGTAGCCGCGCGTAAAGCCGCGCGACAGATCGGTGTCATAGAACTCCTTGCTCCACAGGCAGGTCGGCGGCGCGCGGTTGGAATCTGTCGGCTCCTTCACATAGCCGTAGATCTGCGCATAGGGGTGGAACATCAGGTTCTTGCCGACGAGGCCGGATGAATTGGCAAGCCCGTTCGGAAATTTTCCGGAGGCCGAATTGAGCAGCAGCCGCGGCGTGCCGACGCCGTTGCAGGCGATGATGACGACCTCGGCCGGCTGAAACTGCTCGACGCCGTCCTTGTCGTAATAGACGACGCCGGTCGCCATGCCCTCCTCATTGGTCAGGATCTCGCGTACCCGGCAGTGGGTCTTCAGCTCGACGCCGGCGCGGATCGCGTGCGGCCAATAGGTGATGTCGGTCGAGGCCTTGGCGCCTTGCGCGCAGGCCGGCGTGCAATGGCCGAGATTGATGCAGCGGGCCCTGCCCTCATAGTCGGTGGTCGCAACCGTCGTGTCCGACGGCCACCAGTGCCAGCCGAGCTTGTTCATGGCCTTGCCGATCAACGGGCCGGAAAGCCCCAGCGGCTGCGGCGGCATCGGCGGATGGGTCAGCGGCGACAACGGATCGCCCGACAGACCCGAGACGCCCATCATGCGGTCGTTCTCTTCGTAGAACGGGGTGAGCGCGTCATAGTCGATCGGCCAATCATCGGCGACACCGTCGAGCGTCTTCACCTTGAAGTCGGAGGGATGAAGCCGCGGCCAATGCGCCGTGTACATCACGGTCGAGCCGCCGACCGCGTTGAAATTCACTACCTTGATCGGCGAGTTGTCGTCGTTGATCGGATAGTCCTCGGGCCGGCCGCGTACATTGGGGCTCGTCGCCCATTCGCCGTAGAATTTCGCCTCCCAGTCCCGGCCGGTGCTCGGATATTCGGACTGCTTCATCCAGTCGCCCTGCTCGAGGCAGAGGATGTGCATCTTGGTCTCGGCCAGGGACCACGCCACCGCCGCGCCGGACGCGCCGGCGCCGATGATCAGGACGTCTACGGGATCGTTCATTCCATCCACTTCCTTCACGTCATTCCGGGGCGCTCGCGACAGCGAGTGAACCCGGAATCTCGAGATTCCGGGTTCGCCTCTGCGAGGCGCCCTGGAATGACCAAGTACACTTTCAATTCCTAGTTAGCTGCGACGATAAGTACAGATCACGCCGCTAGTCAAAGGTCACGAGCCAGTGCAACCCTGCAAACGCCGCACGCATGGATGCGGGGTTTGTCCGCCCCGCCGAGACAGGCTAGCCTTAAGTCGAAGCAACAATATCGCGGAGTGACCTCAGGTGCCGGCTGCGCCAAGCCAGATTCCGCAGGACGGAAGATCCGACCTCGATTTCGACGCCATCATCATCGGCGCGGGCCTGTCGGGCATGTACCAGCTCTTGCGGTTGCGCGAGCTCGGCCTGAGGGTGCGCGTGTTCGAGGCCGGCACCGAGGTCGGCGGCACCTGGTACTGGAATCGCTATCCCGGCGCGCGATTCGACTCGGAGAGCTACTCCTATGGCTATTCCTTCTCCAAGGAGCTGCTCGAGGAATGGGAGTGGTCGGAGCATTTTGCCGGCCAGCCGGAAACCTTCCGCTACTGCAAATATGTCGCCGACAAGTTCGACCTGCGCCGCGATATCCAGTTCAGGAGTCGTGTCACGGCTGCGGTCTATGACGAGGTGACGCGAGGCTGGACGATCACGCTGGAGGATGGCAGCGGCTTCTCGACGCGCTTCCTGATCACCGCAATCGGTCCGCTGTCGACGCCGACCCTGCCCCGCATCGAGGGCCGCGACGATTTCAAGGGCCAATCATTCCACACCGCGCGCTGGCCGAAGGAGCCCGTCGATTTCAAGGATAAGCGCGTCGCGGTGATCGGTACCGGCGCCACCGGCGTGCAAACCATCCAGACCATCGCCAGCGAGGTCGGGCACTTGACCGTGTTCCAGCGCACGCCGAACTGGTGCGCGCCCCTGCATAACGGCAAGATCGACGCCGCAACGCAGGCCAGGATCAAGGCCGGTTATCCCGAGATGTTCGAGCGTTGCCGGGAGACCTTTGCCTGCTTCATCCATACGCCCGATCCGCGCGGTGCGTTCGAAGTGTCGGACGAGGAACGCGAGGCGTTCTATGAGAAGCTCTATGGCGAGCGCGGCTTCGGCATCTGGCAGGGCAACTTCAAGGACATCCTGATCGACCGCGAGGCGAACGCCACCATCAGCGACTTCGTCGCGCGCAAGATTCGCTCACGCGTCAAGGATCAGAAGGTCGCGGAGAAGCTGATCCCGAAAAATCACGGCTTTGGCACGCGGCGACTGCCGCTCGAGACGTTCTATTACGAGGTCTATAACCGCGACAATGTCGAGCTGGTGGATCTCACGGAGACGCCGATCGAGCGGATCACGGCCAAAGGCATCAAGACCAGCGACCGCGACTATGCATTCGACATCATCATCTTCGCGACCGGTTTCGACGCCATCACCGGCGCCTTCGACAAGATCGACTTCCGCGGGCTGGACGGTGTCAAGCTGAAGGACAAGTGGAAGAGCGGCCCCGAGACCTATCTCGGGCTCATGGTGCACCAATTCCCCAACATGATGATGCTGATGGGCCCGCACACCGCGCTCGGCAACATTCCGCGCAGCATCGAATACAGCGTCGACTGGGTCACGGGCCTCGTCCAATACGCGCACAAGCACGGCCTGACGCGGCTGGAGGCGACGGTAGAGGGCGTCGCGTCCTGGACCGATCACGTCAAGGCGCTCGGTGTCGGGCTGCTATCCAACGAGGTCGATTCCTGGATGACAGGCATCAACCGCAATGTCGAGGGCAAGACCACGCGCATCGTCGCCCGCTACTCCGGCAGCGCGCCCGCCTACCGCGCCCGCTGCGACGAGGTCGCCGCGAATGGATATCGTGAATTGCGATTGGCGTAGCTAATGCTTTCGTCATGGCGGGCTTGTCCCGGCCATCCACGTCTTTCTTGCTCGATGGCACAAGGCCGGGCGTGACGAGCTTAAGGGATAGCGCCGACACAGGGATATGCTACAGAACGCGGGCCTTATTTGATTGACCGGTTCTCAAAGCCCATGCGTCTTTTCTCGATTTTCTCGCTGCTCGGCGCGGTTCTGCTGGCCTCACCTTCGCTTGCCGCCAATGTCATCGTCCACGACGGTAACACCATCCAGCTCGGCGATGTCACCTATCGTCTCGACGGCGTCGACGCGCCGGAGCTCGACCAGATATGCATCAACGATCAAGCCGATCCCTGGAGCTGCGGCATCGACGCGCGCGACCAGATCATCAAGCTGATCGGCGGCCGCAACGTCCATTGCGACGATCTCGGTCCCGACAAGCTGTTCAAGAAGCGCCATGCCGGCGTCTGCACCATCGAGGGTGAAAGTACGAGCCTCAATCGACAGCTCGCCCAAATGGGGCTCGCCATCAGCGTCGAGCCGTCGCTGAAGGTGCACGCCAAGGACGACGCCGCCAAAGCCCGGGCCGACAAGCGCGGGCTCTGGAAAGGCTGCTTCGTCGCGCCGCAGGAATTCCGCCTTGGCAAGAAGGACGGCCCGCTGCTCGGCGGATCATGCCGCGCCGATCGCGACAAGGAAATCCGCGCCGTGCTGTTCCCCGAGCCCCTCGCCATGCCGCCTTCCTGCGCCATCAAGGGCAAGTTCGCCGTGCGCGCGCGGGTGACCGGCAATGTCGGCATCTATCATCTACAAGGTTGCCGCAGTTATGCGGGGACGACCAAGCCCGACCGCTGGTTCTGTTCGGAGGATGACGCCCAGGCGGCAGGCTTTCGCCGCGCCTACAACTGCAGGGCGCCGAAGCCTGCTGCGAAGTCATCTGAACGCCGCCCGCCTCCCGTCAGGATGAGGGGATCGTCTGGCGACGGGGATAGGAGGATAGAGCCGTTACGGGAGAGCTGCGCCGCGCGGCGACGTCACCAATTCCACGACCACGACCACGGCCGCGCGTATGGATTGGCGTCGGCCCATCTCGACGTTGTTGCCTGACGCGGGCCGCGGTGATGCGCCCTGGCCAGCCGCTTGCGCGACGGCGCCGGCTGAACGTTCGGCTTGGCCTCGGCGCGTGCATCGAGTGGTGAAGCCGACGCTGTAGTTGTGGCGGCGGCCGGCGGCGGGACCGTTGCGGCTAGTTGGGGCGGAGGCGACGGCGGCGGGACGATTGTAGGCATCGACGTATCGAACTGGATCTTGTCGGGCCATTTCCTGGTGGAGTGGATGCGGGCGATCGGGACGTCGGCCGAACCCTGCGCGGAAGTCTCCAGCAGCGCTACGGGCGCTGCACTGGGCCAAATCCAGTTCACAACAAAGAGCAATGCGACCAGCACGCTCCCGACGTAGACAAAATACCGAGCGAGGGGCACCGCGATTTCCATTCCGTAGCATCGTCACCAATGTGACGACGAGACAAACGCAGGCTGCGGCTTTTGTTCCAAGGCGAACACAACACGCAACTCTACCCCTATTTGTGGGCAGCATGAGCACTTGTCATCGCAGACACGACAAAGTGACTGACCGCCAGCGAATGTTCCAAATTGGAACGACGATTGGTTACCCAGGTTTTCCAAAAGAGAGGGCCGGCTCTATCGCAAGGGAGCCCATCATGAACAAGAAGAGAGACGATAATCCCATCAGCCAGCACGGCGTGAATGACCCGGTCAGCGGCGTCGACGTGAGATGGAAGATCCGCGACAACAAGAGCCCGCATGAACGCGCGCAATGGGCGGCGGACGTCCGCGCCGAGCCGTCGCCGGCTCCGGGCGAGGACTTCCTGCCCGAGGCGCTGCGCCGCGCACCCGCGCCGCCGCTCAACAAGCGGACCGGACGCAACAAGTCCGAATGATCTGCGATCCGGATAATTTGAGGCGAACCACTGTCACTTCACTGTGATTCCTTGGCCGCGTTTCCTTGGGGGACGGAACCTCGCGGTTCACGCCCGGTTGATCGATCATCAACAACCAGGGAGAAGGCCCATGAAGAGCCTGACACTCGTCGCTGCAACCGCGCTGATTGTGACTACCACGGCCGCGCCCTCGATGGCACGGAGCTATTGCGACACCCACCGCTGCTATCATCATTATCATCGCGGGCCGGTCGGCGCGGCGGCCGATGTCGCGGGCGGCGCCGTCGGCGCAGCAGCGGGCATCGCGGGCGCCGCGATTGGAACGGCCGGTGCGATCGCCACGGCACCGTTCCGCGGGCCGGGTTACCGCGATTCCTATGCCTATGATTACTACAGTGATCCCAATAACGGCTTTGCCTGCCGTCCCGGCACCTGGTTCAAGGGCGCGGACGGGCGCCGGCATCCCTGCCAGTAATCCGCTTCGGCGCACAAAGGGCGGCCGGTTGGCCGCCCTTTTCGTTTGCGCGCTCGATCGTAACGGCTTCAGTGCTGCATTGGCATGATCTGCATCGGTACCATGTTGTGATTCATGTGCGCCATGATCCAAAGGGATCCGCCGACGACGAGGAAGACGATCAGGAGGCCAAAGGCCAGCGCCATGACGTTATTGGTGTTATCCGGCCCGGTGGTGATGTGCAGGAAGAACACGAGGTGCACGCCCATCTGTGCGATCGCGAGCACGGTCAGCGCAACCGGGATGCTGGGCTGCCAGACAAGGTCGGTGCCTGCGATGAAGAACGAAGTCGCGGTCAGCAGGATGGATAGTCCGAGGCCGATGAGATAGCCGACCAGGCGGGGCCCTACGCGGGCTTCCTCCTCGTCGCCCGGAGCGAGCTCAAGAGGCTCGTGAAACTGGTGAAGTTGTTGCTCGCTCATACCGCGCTCCCCAACAGATACACCATCGAAAAAATCCCGACCCAAATGATGTCGAGCGCGTGCCAGAACAACGCAAAGCAAAGCAGGCGCCGGCAGACATCCTCCCGGAAACCCTTGGCCGCGACCTGCGCCATCATGGTGAGCAGCCACAAGATGCCTGCGGAGACATGCAGGCCGTGGCAGCCGACCAGCGTGAAGAACGCGGACAGGAAGGCGCTGCGCGTAGGCCCAGCCCCGCGCGAAACAAGATCGGCAAACTCGCGGGCTTCGAGTGCGAGAAAGCAGAGGCCGAGCACGCCGGTCACTGCCATCGCGACCTGATACCAGCGCGCGCTGCGCACGTCGGCTGCGATGCTGGCGAGTCCGCAGGTAAAGCTCGATATCAACAGAAAGGCAGTCTCGGCGGCCACGCTCTTTAGATCGAACAATTCCGAGCCGCTGGGGCCGCCGGCCGTTTGCCGGAGCAGCACGCCATAGGCCGCGAAGAAGCACGAGAACATCACGATGTCGGAGAGCAGGAATATCCAGAAGCCGTAAGCGGTCACGATCCGCTTTGGTGCCGGGCCTTCATGTCCGAGCGAAGAATCCTGCAGGCCACGCAGGTGATGCGGATCGCCATGCCCATGCGCGGCATATTGTAACGTCGTATCGGTCACGCCGGAGTCTCCGCCATGTTCATCGCCGCGCGCCGTTCGGCAATGTTGACGCGGTCGATGCGGGCGACCTCCTGCGCCGGTATCACATACTCGTCATGATCGCGCCAGGCGAACACGACAAAGGTCGCGAACGCGCCCGCGAGACCAAGCCCGACCAGCCACCAGATGTGCCAGATCAACGAAAATCCCGTCACGCTGGCGAAGAACGCGCAGACGAATCCGGTCGGCGAATTGCGCGGCATCTCGATGTCCCGGTAGTCCGGCTCGCGCGTCTCGAGCGTGTCCCGCTTGGCCTTCTCCTTGATCAGCCAATAGGCGTCCTCGCCGGCGACATTGGGCATGACCGCGAAATTGAAGACCGGCGGTGGCGACGCCGTCGCCCACTCCAGCGACCTCGCATCCCATGGGTCTCCGGTCGTATCACGAAGTTCCTCGCGCTGGCGGATCGACACGGCGAGCTGCAATATCTGGCAGATCACGCCGATCGTCATCAGAATGGTCCCTACACCCGCGGCGATCATCCAGGGCCGCCATTCTGCGACATCGTAGTGCTGCATGCGTCGCGTCATGCCGAGCATGCCCGCGGCGTAGAGCGGGATGAAAGTGACGTAGAAACCGACGAAGGTGAACCAGAAGGATGCCTTGCCCCAGCCGTCATGCAGGCGGAAGCCGAACGCCTTCGGGAACCAGTAGGTGTAGCCCGCGAACGCGCCGAACAGCACGGCGCCGATGATGACGTTGTGGAAGTGAGCGACCAGGAACAGGCTGTTGTGCAGCAGGAAATCCGCCGGCGGCACCGCGACCAGCACGCCGGTGAGCCCGCCGATGATGAAAGTCACCATGAATCCGACCGCCCACATCATCGGCGTCTCGAAGCGCACGCGCCCGCCATACATCGTGAACAGCCAGTTGTAGATCTTCACGCCGGTCGGCACGGCGATGATCATGCTGGCGATGCCGAAGACGGCGTTCACATCTGGCCCCGCGCCCATGGTGAAGAAGTGATGCAGCCAGACCATGAAGGAGATGACGCAGATCGCCATGGTCGCAAGCACCATCGAGCGATAGCCGAACAATGGCTTGCCGGAAAATGTCGGAACCACTTCGGAGAAGATGCCGAACGCGGGCAGCGCCAGAATGTAGACCTCGGGATGACCCCAGGCCCAGATCAGGTTCATGAACATCATGGAATTTCCGCCGCCCTCATTGGTGAAGAAATGAAAGCCGAGATAGCGGTCGAGCAGCAGCATCGCCAGGGTTGCGGTCAGGATCGGGAATGCCGCGATGATCAGGAGGTTCGAGGCAAGCGTGGTCCAGCAGAACATCGGCATGCGCAGATAGGTCATGCCGCGGGTGCGCAGCTTCAGCACGGTGGTGACGAGATTGATCCCGGCGACCAGTGTACCCACGCCCGAAATTTCCAACGACCAGGCGTAATAGTCGACACCCACGCCGGGCGAGTAGCTCAGCTCGGAGAGCGGCGGGAAGGCGAGCCAGCCGGTGCGCGCGAACTCGCCGATGACAAGCGAAATGTTGATCAGCAGCGCGCCGGTTGCGGTCAGCCAGAAGCCGACGGAATTGAGCGTCGGAAACGCCACATCGCGCACGCCGAGCTGCAGCGGCACCACCAGGTTCATGAGCCCGATCACAAACGGCATCCCCACGAAGAAAATCATGATGGTGCCGTGCGCCGAAAATATCTGGTCGTAGTGCTCCGGTGGGAAAATGCCTGGCGAATGATATGCGATCGCCAGCTGCGTGCGCATCATGATGGCATCGATACCGCCGCGCAGCAGCATCACCATCGCGAGCAGCACATACATGACGCCGATGCGCTTGTGATCGACGCTGGTGATCCACTCGTGCCAGATGTAGGGAAAATAGCCCTTTGCGCCGGCCCAGATCAGAACCGCGAGGACGATCACCAGCACCGCGCCGGCGGCGACCAGCGGAATGGGTTCATGGATCGGGATCGCCGACCAGTCGAGCTTACCTAGCATCCTGCGCTCCAAGATAGGACTGAGCGGCGTTCGTCGTCAGTTTCGGTCCCGCCTGCGGTGCAATGCGCTGCGAGACGATGTCCTCGAACAGGCGGGGATCCTCCAGGCGGAAGGTCGGCTTGCCGGGCTCGATGTTCTGCTGCATCAGTTTCTTGATGCTGTCGGCGTTCAGCACCTGGCTGCTTTTGGCGGTGTTCGCCACCCAGTTCGGAAACTCCAGCGGCGAGACCACATGCACGTCGAACATCATGTCGGGAAAGCCGTCACCGGAAAAATGCGCAGATAGCCCCTGAATCGTGCCCTCATTGTCGGCGCGCAGATTGAGATGCGTGACCATGCCGTTCATGGTGTAGATCATGCTGCCGAGTTGAGGCACGAAGAACACGTTCCACACGCTGGCCGACGTCAGCTCGATTTGCAGCGGCGCACCGACCGGAACGGTAAGCGAATTGACGGTTGCTATCCGCTGGTCCGGATAGATGAAGAGCCATTTCCAATCCATCGAGACGGCCTGGATGCGTACCGGACTTCCCGTTCCCGGCACCTGTGCCGCCGGATCAAGCTGATGTGAGCCGATCCAGGCAACGCCGCCGAGCAGAATGATGGTCAGTGTCGGGATCGCCCACACCACCATTTCGAGGCGGCCGGAATAGGCGAAATCAGGACGATATTGCGCGCGCGGATTGGATTGCCTGAACCAGTAGGCGAACGCCAGGATCGCGATGATGGTCGGCACCACGATCGCAAGCATGATCGCAACGGAATCGATCAGAATGGTCTTGTCGGCGGCTGCGACCGGGCCTTGCGGATCAAGGAGGTTCATTGGCGGGCCAATCCCACATCCTGCATCACGACAGCCTAGCCCAGTTGCACTGCGACGACAAATATCTTGGGTTTAATTTCCTTGGCCCAACTAGGTTGCAAAGTAGGTTGCGAACTTTTTCGCGGCTCGGACGTTATTGTTCGAACCCGTAACTCCACCCGATCCATTCACACAGACCGCGACCCATCACCTCTTCCAAATCCCTTCCTCCAAGCCACGGAAGTTCTTCGGTAAAAAACGTGACACATTGCCGGTAAGCGCAGGGCATGCGGGTGATGTCGGTGCCCCAGAAGAAGCGCTTCGGGCCGAACGCATCGAAGATGCAGCGCAGTCCGTCCTGGATGTTGCGGAACGGATAGTCTTGCGTCGAATAATGCGGCGCGCCGGTCGCCTTCACCGCAACATTCGGCAGTTTCGCGAGGGCCACCAATTCATCGAGATGGATGAAAGCCTCAGCGTCACGGCCGTGGCGATTGAGCCCGCAATGATCGACGATCATCTTCAGGCGCGGATGACGCTCGGCGATCTCGCGAAACTTCTTCAGGAAAAGACCGCCCATCATCGCGATCGGCAAGCCTTCTTCTTCCGCCGCCGGCCACAGCCAGTCGAGCGAACCATCATAGAGCCATTTCTGCTGCTCCTCGGCGAGCAGCGGCCAGCGCAGGCCCATCATGCCCTGCTGGTTGCGCCAGCCATGGATCAGCTTGCGGTTCGCAGGGTCCTGCAGCGGAAACTGGCCCATGACCGCGAAGCGATCCGGATATTTTTTTGCCGCTTCAAGCGCCAGCGCGTTCGCGTCCGGGTCCCAGCTTGCCGGCGGATGGATCAGCGCCGCGTCGACGCCAGCCTCGTCCATCTCTCTCAGCAATTCCTCGGCCGTGAATTTCTCGACCTTGCGATGCAGCCCCGATGGCGGCACCACCGTTTGCGACCAGATATGCACCTGCGCATCGATGATCTTCATGAAAGCTCCCCAATGCTTCCTGGTTTGGGGAGATCATGCAGGACCAGTGACCGAACGAGCAAGCGCGCCCGCCTCACTCCAGGCGCGGGCCGCGCATGCGGTCAGGTCATGGAATGCAGGCCGATGATATTGCCATCGGGATCGGCGACCAGCGCGATATTGCCGTACTCCCCGATCGAGAACTTATCCTTCATGATCTGGCCGCCGGCGCCTTTGGCGCGCTGCGCCACCTTGCCGCAATCATCGGTGACGAAATAGACGATGGTGCCGCCCGGCCCGACCGGAGCCTGCTCCATTTTGACGAGCGCGCCCGCCGCCCCGCTGGCGCCCTGGTTCATGGGAAACGTCCACATGTCATCGAGGCTGCCGCCCGATGACGGCAACTTCGTCAGCGGCAGGCCAAGCACGGCCTCGTAGAACGACTTCGCGCGGTTCATGTCCTTGACGTAAATCTCGAACCAGCCGACGGGATTCATCTCGTTCGCCATCTGAGCCTCCAATAGTGCTGCCCCTGCGTCGGCTATCTTGGGGATCAACGACGTTCCTTTTATGACGCAATCCGGCCAGGCGCCGGCGACCAGGATCAAAGCCGCCTGGTCATGAACAGGCTGAGAGGGTCGTTTTGATAGCCGCCGAACGGCGGGCATTCCTGATAGCCGCAGGCGCGATAAAGTCTGATCGCTTCCGGCTGCTTGATGCCGGTTTCCAGGCTGATCCGATCGATGTGCCGAAGGCGCGCCGCTTCTTCCAGCGCTTCAACCAGGCGCCGGCCGAGCCCGATGCCGCGAGCATCACGCTGCACGAACAGGCGCTTCATCTCGCCATGCGAAGGCGCGATGATCCGGAGCGCGATCGACCCAAGCAAGGCTTCGTCCCGGCGCGCGGCCAGAAACACGGCATCGGGACCGGCGAGTGCGTCGACGTCCACGAGGTGATTGCTTTCGGCCGGATACAGCGCCTTCATCATGGCGTCCGCCTCCGCGATCAGGCGCCTGATATCCGCCCGTCGCGGATCCTCGAGGCCGATGCTGATCCCTGCGCTGCTCATGTCATGACCGCCCAATGCCAAGTCTATCGCACTAGCCGCGGTCATACCAAGCTGATAGCGTTTCGCTTCCCGCAATCGGCCTCAAGACCGAAGGAGCCAAACATGGACAACCGCAGCGACATCTGGCGTGGCGTCGACACGATCAAGCCGCGCTTCATCGCGCTCGCCAACACGGTCTGGGGCATGCCCGAGGTATGCTATACCGAGGCGCGTTCCTCGGCCGAGCATCTCGCCGAACTGCGTCACCAGGGTTTTCGCATCACCGAGAACATCGCCGATATTCCCACCGCCATGATGGGCGAATGGGGCGAAGGCGGACCGGTCATTGCCTTCCTTGGCGAATATGACGCCCTGCCCGGCCTCAGCCAGGAAGCCGGCGTCGCCGAGCATCGGCCGATCGAGGCCGGCGGACATGGCCATGGCTGCGGCCATAATCTTCTGGGCTCCGCCGCGCTGCTCGCCGCGACCGCGGTGAAGGACTGGCTCGCCGAGAGTAAGGTGCCGGGCCGCGTGCGCTATTACGGCTGCCCGGCGGAAGAAGGCGGCGCGGCGAAAACCTTCATGGTGCGCTCCGGCGCGTTCGATGATGCCGACATCGCCATCACCTGGCACCCGCATAGTTTCTGGGAAGTGGTGGTGACGCCCTCGCTCGCCAACACCCGCGCCGATTTCACCTTCACCGGC
>Ga0157369_10007326_pt1 | contig 12698 bp, 10 predicted proteins | sample C25metaG_FD_113461 | JGI IMG/M metagenome (GOLD analysis project Ga0157369, IMG submission 113461) | Corn rhizosphere microbial communities from Kellogg Biological Station, Michigan, USA - C2-5 metaG | ecosystem: Host-associated > Plants > Roots > Rhizosphere > Soil | place: USA: Michigan...
CTCGCCACCCTGCAAGCCCCCTCCGCCAGCCTGACCGCGCGCAAGGCCGAACTGGAAGAAGCCCTGGCCAAGGGCGACGACATCGAGATCAGCAATGTCGCCCGACCGGTGCATACCGAGGCGCGGGTCAAGGAAGTCCGTGGCTATATGGAGATGCTGCATGCGCTGGTCGCCCACGCCAACCAGATCGGCATTCTCGACGGCCAGGAGGCACAGCGCTGGGTGGGCGAGATGCGCTATCTGCTCACGGCGACCTATGTGGAATTCTTCCGCTATCAGGCCGAACAGCAGATCAAGAGCGAGCACTACATCCAGGCGCGGCAGTCGTACGAGCGGGCGATCATGCAGATTCGCAAGCAGCAGCAACCCGAGCGCTACAGCGAATTGCTGGCCCATCTGGAAGAGCAGATCACCCAGGTGAAACGCCAGCAGAGCGAAATGGTCGAGCAGGCCAGCAGCAGCTCCAACGAGCTGTCGGACAGCGTGGACACGCTCAAGGACGACAGTTGGCGCAAGAAGAACGACTACGAGTGAGGGCTTCCCTGCCCTCCTCCGGCGATCAGCAGTCGGTCGCGACCAGAAAGGCCGCTACCAGCGCTTCGATACCGGCCTGATCCGCTGCGCTGAAGCGCCCCGGATGCGGACTGTCCAGATCCAGTACGCCGATCAGGCGACCGCCATGGACCAGCGGCACCACCAGCTCGCTGCGCGAAGCGGCGTCACAGGCGATATGTCCGGGAAAGGCATGGACATCCTCGACGCGCTGGGTACGCCGCTCGCGGGCGGCGGCCCCGCACACGCCCTTGCTGAAGGGAATGCGCATGCAGGCCACCTTGCCCTGGAAAGGCCCGAGCAGCAGCTGGTCCTCACCCTCGACGAAATAGAAGCCGGCCCAGTTCAGGTCCGGCACCTCCTGATAGATGAAGGCCGACAGCTGGGCGGCATTGGCCACCAGATTGCGCTCACCGGCCAGCAGGGCTTCCACCTGGGCGGCCAGCATGGCGTAGCCTTCGAGTCCCGCCCCTACGCCCGTCAGTTCTACGGTCATGCTTTCTCCAACAGTTTGAGCCCGACCCATTGCCGGGCGAATTGATAGGCACAGCGGCCATTGCGGTTGCCGCGACCGGAAGCCCAGCGGATGGCCTCGCGATCGGCTTCTTCGGACCACTCCAGCTGCAGGCCGGACTTGCCGGCCAGGGTCGCGCACCAGTGGCGCACCACGGCGAGATAGTGATCCTGGGTGAAGGGATAGAAGGACAGCCACAGACCGAAGCGATCCGACAGCGCGATCTTGTCTTCGGCCGCCTCGCTCGGATGCAATTCGCCGTCGACGTGCTCCCAGTTGGCATTGTCGCTCTGTCGTTCGGCCACCAGATGACGCCGGTTGGAGGTGGCATAGAGCACCACGTTGTCCGGCGCCTGCTCCAAGGAGCCATCCAGCACGCTCTTGAGCACCCGGTAGTCGTCGCTGCCGGAATCGAAGGAAAGGTCGTCACAGAACACCACGAAGCGCTGCGGCTGACCGGCGAGCTGCTCCACGGCGCGGGGCAGATCGGCGAGATCGTCACGCTCGATTTCGATCAGCCGCAGACCCTCACCGGCATATTCCGCCAGCAACGCCCGGATCAGCGACGACTTGCCGGTGCCCCGCGCGCCCCACAGCAAACTGTGGTTGGCTGGCAGTCCAGCCACGAATTGCCGGGTGTTGCGGGCGAGCTGGTCGCGCTGGCGATCGATACCCAGCAGATCGGCCAGGCGCAGTTCCAGATTGACCTTGAGCGGCTGCAGATAGCCGCCATGGCCCTCCCGGCGCCAGCGCGCGGCATAGCAGCGCTGCCAGTCCAGCGGTTCGCGACGATGGGGCAACAGGGGTTCGAGACGCTCCAGCACCTGCCGCGCGTGGAGCAGAAAGTCTTCTAGGGAGGCATTCACATGGATGATCCTTGACGACAAGAAGAGAAGCGGGCCAGCCGCCAGCCAGGCCGCGCATTATCGTATGACCTTTATCTTCCAGACAAAGGCCGGACGAACCAGGTGCTAGGACGCCAGCGCCTGGCGGACATGCTTTTCCAGCTGCGACGGCCGGGTGATGGGCGCGAAGCGCTGCACGCGCCCCTGCGTCGGCGTGACCAGGAACTTGGTGAAATTCCAGCGGATCGCGCCGCCCAGGAGGCCCGGAGCCGCCTGTTTGAGGGCGACGAACAGCGGATGGGCGCCGTCGCCGTTGACGTCGAGCTTGGCCATCACTGGAAAGCTGACGTTGAAGCGGGTCAGGCAGAAGGTCTGGATCTCGGCATTGCTGCCGGGCTCCTGGCCGCCAAACTGGTTGCAGGGAAAGACGATCACCCGCAGCCCTTGGGCCAGATAGCGCTGCTGCAACAGCTCGAGGCCATCGTACTGGCGGGTGAAGCCGCAACGACTGGCGGTATTGACCACCAGATAGGCCCGCGCCGGCCAGTCGGCCAGGCAGGCCCGCTGGCCGTCAGCCGTTTCGAACGGCAGGCTGAGGAGGTCCTTGATCACGCGGAGGCCCTGGGTTGCAGCTGCAAGGCCACCGAATTGATGCAATAGCGCAGGCCGGTCGGTGGCGGACCGTCGGGAAAGACGTGTCCCAGGTGCGCATCGCAACGGGCGCAGAGCACCTCGACGCGGTGCATGCCGTGACTGAAGTCCTCCTTTTCCCGTACCGCCTCGGCAGCGATGGGCGCGTAATAGCTGGGCCAGCCGCAGCCGGAATCGAACTTGGTACTGGAGTCGAACAGTGCCAGCTCGCAGCAGGCGCAGTGATAGACGCCGGGCGTCTTGGTATTGCAGTAGGCGCCGGTGTAGGGTCTTTCGGTCGCGGCCAGGCGACAGACGCGAAACTGATCGTCGGTCAGGCGCTCACGCCAGTCTTCCGGGCTACGCTGTACTTTTTCCATGATGACCTCGCTGGATGCCGGCGCATCTTTTGTAACAGGCGATGCAGCCGTATGATTCCCGCTCAGTCTGGCATCCGCCCCCGGATGCTGCCAAGCGCCGGTCGGCGTCCGTTCCCGCCGAGTCTTTCTCGCCCTTTTCCAGGATTCATTTCCCCATGCAGGTCTCCAAGTCGAACAAGCTCGCCAATGTCTGCTACGACATCCGCGGCCCGGTCCTCAAGCATGCCAAGCGCCTCGAAGAGGAAGGCCACCGCATCCTGAAGCTCAACATCGGCAATCCGGCACCCTTCGGCTTCGAGGCGCCCGAGGAGATCCTGCAGGACGTCATCCGCAATCTGCCGACCGCCCAGGGCTACAGCGACTCCAAGGGTCTGTTCAGCGCGCGCAAGGCGGTGATGCAGTACTGCCAGCAGAAGCGCATCGAGGGTGTCGGCATCGAGGACATCTACCTCGGCAATGGTGTCTCCGAGCTGATCGTCATGGCCATGCAGGCGCTGCTCAACAACAACGACGAGGTGCTGATCCCGGCGCCGGACTACCCGCTATGGACCGCCGCGGTCAGCCTGGCCGGCGGCAAGCCGGTGCACTACCTGTGCGACGAGCAGGCGGGCTGGTTCCCCGACCTGGCGGACATGGAAGCCAAGATCACCAGCAACACCAAGGCGCTGGTGCTGATCAATCCGAACAACCCCACCGGCGCGGTCTACTCCAAGGAGGTGCTGGAAGGCATCGTCGAACTGGCACGGCGGCACAACCTGGTGCTGTTCTCCGACGAGATCTACGACAAGATCCTCTACGACGAAGCCCAGCACATCTCCACCGCCTCCCTGGCACCGGACGTCCTGTGCCTGACCTTCAACGGGCTGTCCAAGTCCTATCGCGTCGCCGGTTTCCGCTCGGGCTGGCTGATCGTCTCGGGCCCCAAGCATCGCGCCCACAGCTATATCGAAGGCCTCGACATCCTCGCCAACATGCGCCTGTGCGCCAACGTGCCGGCGCAGCATGCGATCCAGACCGCGCTGGGCGGCTACCAGAGCATCAACGACCTGGTGCTGCCGCACGGACGCCTGCTGGAACAGCGCAATCGCACCTGGGAGCTGCTCAACGACATTCCCGGGGTCAGCTGCGTGAAGCCGATGGGCGCGCTCTACGCCTTCCCGCGCATCGACCCCAAGGCCTGTCCCATCCACAACGACGAGAAATTCGTCCTCGACCTGCTGCTTTCGGAAAAGCTGCTGGTGGTCCAGGGCACGGCCTTCAACTGGCCCTGGCCCGACCACTTCCGCGTCGTCACCCTGCCCCGCGTCGATGACCTGGAGCAGGCCATCGGCCGCATCGGCAACTTCCTCGGTGGCTACTCCCAGTAGCGGTAAAGCATTTCCGGGTCTTTCATCGGTTGGCGCCACCCGCGGCGTCAACCAGCGCCGGCCCTTGCGTGACCGCCATCGCCTGAACGGCCAAACCATCGACGACACAGTTTGCAATAGAGGAAACGTTGAATGGATCGGGGCCGAACCTTATATAGCCGGCAGATAAACCTGTGAGGAGCTGTACCCCACCATGATGCGCATTCTGTTATTTCTGGCTACCAACCTGGCGGTGCTGATCGTTGCCAGCATCACCTTGAAGGTGCTTGGCGTGGATCGCTACACCGGTCAGAACTATGGCAGTCTGCTGGTGTTCTGTGCCGTGTTCGGTTTCGCCGGCTCGCTGGTCTCGCTGTTCATCTCCAAGTGGATGGCGAAGATGAGCACCCGCACCGAGGTCATCAGCCAGCCGCGGACCCGCCATGAGCAGTGGCTGCTGCAGACCGTCGAGGAGCTGGCCCGCGAAGCCGGCATCAAGACCCCCGAGGTCGGCATCTTCCCGGCCTACGAGGCCAACGCCTTCGCCACCGGCTGGAACCGCAACGACGCCCTCGTCGCGGTCAGTCAGGGCCTGCTGGAGCGCTTCTCGCCCGAAGAGGTGCGCGCGGTGCTGGCCCACGAGATCGGTCACGTCGCCAATGGCGACATGGTGACCCTGGCGCTGATCCAGGGCGTGGTGAACACCTTCGTGATGTTCTTCGCGCGGATTTTCGGCAACTTCGTCGACAAGGCCATCTTCAAGAACGAGGAAGGTCACGGCATCGCCTACTTCGTGACCACCATCGTCGCCGAACTGGTGCTAGGCATCCTGGCCAGCATCATCGTCATGTGGTTCTCGCGCAAACGCGAATTCCGCGCCGACGAAGCCGGTGCGCGCCTGGCCGGCCCCAATGCCATGATTGGCGCCCTGCAGCGCCTGCGTGCCGAGCAGGGTATCCCGGTGCAGATGCCCGACACCCTCAACGCCTTCGGCATCAACGGCTCGCTGAAGAACGGCCTGGCCGGTCTGCTGATGAGCCACCCGCCGCTGGAAGACCGCATCGAGGCCCTGCGCCGCTACGGTCAGCGCTAAGCGCGAGCGATGAAAAAACCCGGCTTCGGCCGGGTTTTTTCATGGGCGGGTCAAGGATCGAATGGCCTCGCCTAGCCCCTCACCGGTCAGGGGAAACATGCGCTGGGCCATGAGTTCGCGCAGCAGCTGGATCGAGGTACTGCTGCCCCAGCCCTCCTGGGGATAGGGGTTGAGCCAGGCCGCCCGTGGGAAGTGCTGGCAGAGTCGCTGGATCCACAGGGCTCCGGGCTCTTCGTTCCAGTGCTCGACGCTGCCACCTGGATGGGTGATCTCGTAGGACCCCATGCTGGCGTCGCCGACGATCACCAGGCGGTAGTCCGCGCCATAGCGGCGCAGCAGCTCGGCGGTGTTCAGCCCCTCCTCATGGCGCCGGGCATTGTCACGCCAGACGCGTTCATAGACGCAATTGTGGAAGTAGTAGTACTCCAGGTGGCGAAACTCCAGGCGACAGGCGCTGAACAACTCGCTGCACAGGCGCACATGCAGGTCCATGGAGCCGCCGACATCGAGTAGCAGCAGCACCTTGGTCGCATTGTGCCGTTCCGGTCGATAGCGGACGTCCAGCAGACCACCCTCGCGTGCCGTGGCCGCGACGGTACCCTCCAGATCGAATTCCGCCGCCGCGCCCTGGCGGGCGAAGCGCCTGAGCCGGCGCAGGGCCAGTTGCAGGTTGCGGCGGTCCAGCGGCGCGCGATCGTCCAGGTTACGGTAGTCGCGCTGCTCCCAGACCTTGGCCGCTTGCCCCTGCCGGGTACCGGCCTCGCCGATGCGTACGCCGAAGGGATTGTAGCCACCGCTGCCGAAGGGACTGGTGCCTCCCGTGCCTATCCACTTGTTGCCGCCGGCATGCCGCTCGCGCTGGTCGGCGAGGCGCTGCTGCAGGGTGGCGAGCAATTCATCGAGGCCACCCAGCGCCAGTAGCCGCTGGCGATCCTCCTCGGACAGCCGCCGTTGCAGCTCCAGTCGCAGCCAGTCCGCGGGAATCGCCTGCGTATCCGCCGAGCGCTCCGACCTGGCCACCTCACCGGCATAGACCTGATCGAAACGGTCGAAGAAGCGCTCGTCCTTGACCAGCACCGCACGGGCCAGCAGATAGAAGGCGTCGGGATCGGCCACCACCAGGCCCGCATCCAGGGCAGCATGCAGATCCAGCAGTTCGCCCAGGGACACCGGGATGCCCGCCGCCCTGAGTCGGGTGAAGAAATCGAGGAACATGCCTCTCCTCAGCTCCGCCGACGACGCATGAAGGCCTGGCGCTCGAGCAACTGCAGATCCTGCTCGTTCTTCAACAGGGCGCCCGCCAGCGGCGGCAGGCCACTCTCGCCATGCAGTGCCCGCTGCGCCGCCTCATCGCCCAGCAGCAGCGCCAGCCAGTCCACCAGCTCCGAGGTGGACGGTTTCTTCTTCAGCCCCGGCACGCTGCGCAGGTCGAGGAAGAGATCCAGGGCCTCCTGGACCAGACGCTGCTGGAGATCGGGATAGTGCACCTGGACGATGCGCTCGAGGGTTTCGCGCTCGGGAAAGCGGATGAAGTGGAAGAAGCAGCGACGCAGGAAGGCGTCCGGCAACTCCTTTTCGTTGTTGGAGGTGATGATGATGATCGGGCGTCGCTGGGCGCGGATGGTCTCGCCGGTCTCGTAGACGTGGAACTCCATGCGATCGAGTTCCAGCAGCAGATCGTTGGGAAATTCGATGTCGGCCTTGTCGATCTCGTCGATCAGCAGCACCACCGGATCCTCGGCGGTAAAGGCGTCCCACAGCTTGCCCGGCTTGATGTAGTTCGCCACCTCCTGCACCCGGGGATCGCCGAGTTGGGAATCACGCAGGCGGCTCACGGCGTCGTATTCATAGAGGCCCTGCTGCGCCTTGGTGGTGGACTTCACATGCCAGGTGATCAGCCGCGCGCCCTGGCTCTGGGCCACCTGCTCGGCCAGCAGCGTCTTGCCGGTGCCCGGCTCGCCCTTCACCAGCAACGGACGCCCCAGCCGGATGGCCGCATTCACCGCCAGACTGAGTTCGGCCGTGGCCACATAACGCTCGGTACCCTGAAAGGCCATCACTGATCCTCGGCAGCTGTTTTGCCTGACGATAGCATGCCGCGCCCGGGCTGGACGTCATCGGACGCAAGGCCTAGGCTGCGAGTTTTCCGCGCCGTACAGGATCCGTCATGAGCCGCATCTTCGCTGACAATGCCCAGTCCATCGGCAATACGCCGCTGGTCTACATCAATCGTCTCGGTCCCAAGGGCGTCACCCTGCTCGCCAAGATCGAGGGACGCAATCCGGGCTATTCGGTCAAGTGCCGCATCGGTGCCAACCTGATCTGGGACGCGGAAGCCAAGGGGCTGCTCAAGCCCGGCATGAGCCTGGTGGAGCCGACGTCGGGCAATACGGGGATCGGCCTGGCCTATGTCGCGGCAGCCCGGGGTTACCGCCTGGTGCTGACCATGCCCGCCTCCATGAGCCTGGAGCGGCGCAAGGTGCTCAAGGCGCTGGGTGCGGAGCTGGTGCTGACCGAGCCGGCCAAGGGCATGAAGGGCGCCATCGAAAAGGCCCGGGAAATCGCCGAGAGCGAACCCGCTCGCTATTTCATGCCGCAGCAATTCGACAACCCGGCCAATCCGGCCATCCACGAGAAGACCACCGGCCCCGAGATCTGGAACGACACCGATGGCGCCATCGATGTACTGGTGGCTGGCGTGGGTACCGGCGGCACCCTGACCGGCATCTCGCGCTTCATCAAGAACACCAAGGGCAAGCCGATCCTGTCGGTGGCCGTCGAGCCGGAGACCTCGCCGGTCATCAGCCAGACCCTCGCCGGTGCCGAGGTGAAACCCAGCCCGCACAAGATCCAGGGCATCGGCGCCGGCTTCGTGCCCGGCAATCTGGACCTTGCCATGGTCGATCGCGTCGAGCAGGTGAGCGATGAGCAGGCCAAGCTGATGGCCCAGCGGCTGATGCGCGAGGAAGGCATTCTCTGTGGCATTTCCTGCGGCGCCGCCATGGCCGCGGCGGTCCGACTGGCCGAGACGCCGGAGATGCAGGGCAAGACCATCGTGGTCATCCTGCCGGATTCCGGTGAGCGCTATCTGTCGACGATGCTCTTCGACGGTCTGTTCGACGAGCAGGACCTCGTCCAGTAAAAAGACAGAGGCCCTGCCCTCTTCCCTGCGGGCGGCGCCAGCAGGGTCTGGACCGCATTACCGCCACCCAAGAAAAAGCCCGGTTTCCCGGGCTTTTTTCGTATCAGAGATGCTTGATCTCGGCCTTGGCGTCCAGGGCCCGACGGTAGGCCGCGAAATCGACCTGTCCGGCGCGCGAGGCGAGGTAGCGGCGGTACAACGCCTTGTCCTCGGCGCTCAGGGCTTCCTTGGGTACCCCTACGCCCTGCAGGCGGATCAGCACGAAGTCACCGTTCTGCAGGCTGATGCCGGCATAGGACGGCTTGTCGGCTTCCGGCTTGGCCATGCGGAAGGCTGCCTGCAACACCTGGGGATCGACGCCCTCCTGGTTGCGGGTGGCGGCTTCGACGGTACGCCAGTCACCCGCGGCGGCCTTGCCACCTGCCTGCAGGGTCTTGAGCTGTTCTTCGCCAGCCTGCTTGGCTGCGGCTGCGGCCTTTTCCTGGGTCAGGCGGGTCACGATCTCCTTCCTGACCGCATCCAGGGGTTGCAGCTGCGGCGTGCGATGCTCCTTGTCGCGGATCACCACCAGGGTCTCCGGATCGAGCTGCAGCGCGGTGCTGTTGGCGCCGTTGCGCAGGACGTCCTCGCTGAAGGCCGCCTCGATCACCTGACGGTTGGCGGTCAGCCCCTCGCCTCCTTCACGACCGAAGGGAGCGCTGGTCTTGACCTGCAGACCCAGTTCCTGGGCCGGCTGGCTCAGGTCGGAGGATTCATAGGCGGAGCTTTCCAGCTTGCGGCCCGCTTCCACGAACAGGCGGTCGGCGTCTTCCGCCTTGAGCTGCTGCTCCAGACGCGGCCGGACACTGGCCAGGGTGGGTATTTCCGGTGCCTGCACACCCTGCAGCTTGATCAGGTGCCAGCCAAAGCTGGTGCGCACCGGGGCCGACACCTGCTGGGGTGCCAGGGCATACAAGGCCTCTTCGAAGGCCGGGTCATAGACGCCGCGACCGGCGAAGCCGAGGTCACCGCCGTTGGCCGCCGAACCGGGATCCTGGGAGAACTCCTTGGCCAGCTTGGCGAAGTCCTCACCCTTCTTCAGGCGTTCCTGGATCTGCTGGATCTTGGCCTTGGCCTGGTCGTCGTTCTGCTTGTCGTTGACCTCGATGAGGATATGGGCGGCGTCACGCTGCTCCGACAGGTTGGCGATCTCGGACTTGTAGGCGGCCTGCAGGCGGCTTTCGTCGACCTTGGCCTTGGCCAGGAAGGCACCCTTCTTCAGCTCGACATATTCGATGACCACCTGTTCGGGCGTCATGAAGGCGTTCTTGTGGCCGTCATAATAGGCCTGGACTTCGTCCTGGGTCGGCGCGATGCCGGCCGGCGAGGCCTTGACGGTGCGCATGGCGAAATCACGAGTCTGGCGTTCGAGTGCGGCGAAAGCCTCGATATCGGCGTCGGTGACGAAGTTGCTGCCAACGATGCCGGCGCGCAGCTGACCGATCAGCATCTCGTCACGCAGCAGATCGCGGAATTGCAGGCGGTTGTAGTTCATCTGGCGAACGGCCTGATCGAAGCGCTGGGGATCGAAACGCCCTTCGGTCTGGAATTCGGGGGTATTGAGGATCAGCTGATCCAGCGCCTGTTCGGAAAAGGCGAAGCGATCGGCCTTGGCGCTCTGCAGCAGCAGTTGCTTGTCGATCAGTGCCTTGAGCGCGGACTCGCGCAGCAGACGATCATCCAGGCTGGACGGATCGAAGCCCTGACCCAATTGCTGCTGCAGCTGGCGACGCTGCATCTCCACGGCCTGAGCCAGCTCCGTCTGCTTGATCTCGTCGCCGTTGACCAGGGCGACGGCGCCCTGGTGACCCGTGGCGCGGATGATCGCTTCGAAGCCGGTCAGTGCCATCAGCAGGATGATGAATCCGATGATGACTTTGGCAATCCATCCCTGCGAACGGTCCCTGATGTTTTGTAGCATGTTCCCCCCACGAGCTGTGGCCGGACCGGCCATGGCGAAATCGTCGAATAGCAAATAGCGAAAAGGCGCATCTCGAGATGCGCCTTTTCATCGATCAAGGACCTTGCATCCAGCAGGACGGCGGAGCACCAGCAACCTCGTCTGGCAGCCCGCCCATCAAGCCCAGGTGCGCCGTCAGTGGGTACTGACGCGCTCCTTGCCTTCCTGATCCCGCTTCTCGTCCTTGCTGACGAGCTCCGGACCATCGTCCGGAAGCGGCTCCGGCGTGTATTGCAGCGCAACCTCCAAGACCTCGTCAATCCATTTGACTGGCTTGATCTGCAAGTCGGCCTTGATGTTGTCCGGAATGTCCCGCAGATCCCGGACGTTTTCTTCCGGAATGATCACGGTACGGATGCCGCCGCGGTGGGCTGCGAGCAGCTTTTCCTTGAGGCCACCAATGGCCAGAACCTGACCACGCAGGGTGATCTCGCCGGTCATGGCCACGTCGGCCCGTACCGGAATGCGGGTAGCAGCCGAGACCAGCGCCGTGCACATGCCGATACCGGCACTCGGACCGTCCTTGGGCGTCGCGCCTTCGGGTACGTGGATATGGATGTCGTGCTTCTCGTGGAAGTCCTTGGGAATACCCAGGCTGCGGCCACGGCTGCGCACTACGGTCAGGGCCGCGGTAATGGACTCGGCCATCACATCGCCCAGCGAGCCGGTCTTGATCATCTGGCCCTTGCCGGGAACGACCGCGGACTCGATGGTCAGCAATTCGCCACCCACCTGGGTCCAGGCCAGCCCGGTCACCTGACCGATCTGATCCTGCTGCTCGGCGAGACCGTAGCGGAACTTGCGCACGCCCAGCCAGTGCTCCAGGGTGTCCACGGTGACGCTGGCGGTACGCTCCTTGCTCAGGGCGTGCTGCTTGACCACCTTGCGGCAGACCTTGGCGACCTGCCGTTCCAGGCTCCGAACGCCCGCTTCGCGGGTGTAGTAGCGGATGATGTCGCGCAGGGCGTCTTCATCGAACTCCACCTCGCCCTTCTTCAGGCCATTGGCCTTGACCTGCTTGGGAATCAGGTAGCGGATGGCGATGTTGACCTTTTCCGCCTCGGTATAGCCCGGCAGGCGAATCACTTCCATGCGGTCCAGCAGCGGCGCCGGAATGTTCATGGAGTTGGCGGTGCAGACGAACATCACGTCGGAGAGGTCATAGTCCACTTCGAGGTAATGGTCGTTGAAGGTGTGGTTCTGCTCCGGATCCAGAACCTCGAGCAATGCTGAGGCAGGATCGCCACGCATGTCGTTGCCCATCTTGTCGATTTCGTCGAGCAGGAACAGCGGATTGCGCACCCCGACCTTGGTCATCTTCTGGATGAGGCGACCCGGCATGGAGCCGATGTAGGTGCGACGGTGACCGCGGATCTCGGCTTCGTCACGCACGCCACCCAGGGCCATGCGCACGAACTTGCGACCGGTGGAGCGAGCGATGGACTCGGCCAGGGAAGTCTTGCCCACGCCAGGCGGGCCGACCAGGCACAGCACCGGGCCGCGTACCTTCTTCACGCGCTTCTGCACGGCGAGGTATTCGAGGATGCGTTCCTTCACCTCTTCAAGACCGTAGTGATCCTTGTCGAGGACTTCCTCGGCACGGCCCAGGTCCAGGCGGACCTTGCTCTCGGCCTGCCACGGCACGTTGACCAGCCAGTCGATGTAGGAGCGCACCACGGTGGCTTCAGCGGACATCGGCGACATCTGCTTGAGCTTGTTCAGCTCGGCATTGGCCTTGGTCAGGGCATCCTTGGGCAGACCGGCCGCTTCGATACGACGCTTGAGATCATCGACCTCGTTGTGTCCTTCATCGATGTCACCCAGTTCTTTCTGGATGGCCTTCATCTGTTCGTTGAGATAGTACTCGCGCTGGCTGCGCTCCATCTGCTTCTTGACGCGACCGCGGATGCGCTTCTCCACCTGCAGGAGGTCGATTTCGGCATCCAGCAGGGCCAGCACGTGCTCGACGCGCGCACCCAGCTCGGTGATCTCGAGGATCTCCTGCTTCTGCTCGATCTTCAGCGCCATGTGGGCGGCCATGGTATCGACCAGGCGGCTGGGATCCTCGATGCTGTTGAGCGAGGACAGCACTTCGGCGGGGACCTTCTTGCCAAGCTGCACGTATTGCTCGAACTGACTCATCAGGCTGCGCGAAAACACCTCGGATTCGCGATCCGGGGCTTCGCTGTCCTCGATC
>Ga0157369_10007328_pt1 | contig 12697 bp, 10 predicted proteins | sample C25metaG_FD_113461 | JGI IMG/M metagenome (GOLD analysis project Ga0157369, IMG submission 113461) | Corn rhizosphere microbial communities from Kellogg Biological Station, Michigan, USA - C2-5 metaG | ecosystem: Host-associated > Plants > Roots > Rhizosphere > Soil | place: USA: Michigan...
AGAAGCCCTGCAAGCGAGGTCAGCGTCACGTTCACGGCCAGCGCCAGCATCGCCAGCCGTTGCGACCAGTGCGTTTCGCCGACCCAATGCCGTGCCCACGGGCTCAGCACGGTGATAAGCAGCACGCCCATGCCCCAGCCGACCAGGTGGATCGGCAGGTCGCTGTCGTCGAAGCGCCAGCGGTGGCCTGTGTGCGCATAGGTCCAGAGGCCGATCGCGCTGCAGGCCACCATCGCCCAGGGAAACCACAGCACGTCGCTGCGCACGCCAAGGCACAGCGGCAGGCTGAGAACGGCCCACAGCGCGAACAGCTGCCAGGCATCGGCACCGGTCTGGTAGGTCTGGCCGTAGTAGGCGAACAGCGCGCCCGTGCCCAGCAGGCACAGCAGGCCCATCGGTGTGCGAAGCGTCGCGCTGCGCCATGCGGCCAGCGCCGTCAGCAGCACCCAGCCTTGCAGCAATGCGAACTGCCCGGCGCGGCCCAGCGACCCCCAGTTGGCCGCCACCCACATCACGATGCCGAAGCCGCCGAGCCCCGCGGCGAGCAGTGCGACGACGCGCCAGAAGCGCTGCGGCAGTTGCGTCGGTTGCGCGTCGAGTTCAGCCAGCGCGAACAGCGCGTGCATGCGAGCCGACGGCAGCCGATGGATGCGGGCCAGTTCGTAGAGTGCGAGTCTGATGTTCATGGACGTGGAGGATGGTTGCCGCTGCCATTCTCCACGTGTCGGTTCCGGCGCCTGCGGGCGCCGGAAGAGGGGGCTCGGGTGTCGTCGTCAGGCCACGCGCTCCTCGATGGGGCCGACGCGGTCGGGATAGAAGGCCACGTGGTCCTTGATCTGGGCGACTGGCTCGTAGGGCGACTCGTAGGTCCACACCGCATTCACCGAGCGCTCGCCGCCGGCGGGAATGCTGTAGTAGTTGCACTCGCCCTTGTACGGGCAGTAGGTTGCATGCGAGGTGCGTTCCAGCAGGGACATCTTCACGTCCTTGCGCGGGATGTAGTGCACGGTTCCGAAATGCGCTTCGCGCAGCGTCAGCGCTTCGCGTGTGTCGGCAATGACGCGGCCGTCCACCGACACCACCACGCGAAGCGGATTGCGCGCGATGGTGATCGGGTGATCGGGGCCGGGGGTCTTGATGGTGCGTTCGGGCGTGGCGAACATGAGGGGGCTCCTTCAGTTGGTCGGGTGACGCAAGAATCGGCGGATGCGCATCTTGCCGCGATGTCGGGGCGGTTTGAAGCCCCCCGGAAATCAGCACGTTCGCGAAGTGGTTAAAGGCCGGAGTGCCGCCCGGAGGCGCTCTGAAAGCCTTTCGGATCGATTTGTAGTGCTTCGGTTTGTAATGCCTGCGTCAGGCCTTCCTGGCGAACGGTGATAAAACTTCGCGCTGCCCCACCCCCCCGACCAGCGAAAGACCCAAGTGAAGAACAACAGGCTCGCCATCTTCCTGCTCGCCGGCCTGCTGGCCGCCGGCGCAAGTGCACAGGAGTGGCCGTCCAGACCCGTTCGCGTGATCGTTCCCGCGCCGGCCGGCAGCTCGCTCGACGTGATCGCGCGCACGCTGGCCGACCGCCTGCGCGTGATCTGGAAGCAGCCCGTGGTCATCGAGACCAAGGCCGGCGCCGGCGGCTTGATCGGCATGGACACGGTAGCCAAGGCGCCGCACGACGGCTACACGCTGGGCATCGGCTTCAACGGCCCGATCGCATTCGGGCCCTACATGTACCGGCGCATGCCCTATGCGCCGTCCCGCGACCTCATGCCCATCGTGCTCACGACCTCGCAGCCCAATGTGCTGGCCGTGCAGGAGGGCAACCCGGCGAACACGCTGCCCGAATTCGTCGACTGGGCCAGGAAGCAGGGCTCGAAGTTCAGCTATGCGTCCGTGGGCGCGGGCAGTTCGTCTCACCTCACGATGGAGCTGCTGCGCAGCGTGACGAAGATGGAGGCGGTGCACGTGCCGTACTCGGGCTCGCCGCCCGCAGGCCTGTCGCTTGCCGCGGGCGACACGCAGGCGCTGTTCACGGTGGCGCCTGCGTTGCTGCCGCTGATCCAAGGCCATCGGGTGAAGCTCATCGCGGTGACCAGCGCCACCCGCTCGGAACTCATGAAAGACTTGCCGACAGTGGCCGAGGCGGGCTACGCAGGCTTCGAATCACTGGCCTGGAACGGCTTTTTCACCGCCACCGGCACGCCGCCCGAGGTGGTGCACCGCATCAACGCGGACGTCAACGCCGTGCTGCGCGAGCCGGCGGTGCGCGAACTGCTGGCCAACCAGGGGCTGGTGGCGGGCGGCGGTTCGCCCGAGGAATTCAAGGCCTTCATCGACAGCGAGGCCCGCAAGTGGGGTGCGATCATCGCCAAGATCGGCATCCGTCTTGATCAGTGACCAGCTTGTCGTCCACACTCCCGCAAACTCCAGGAAGAAAAAAATGGCCGAGCTCCCGGACTCCCCTGAATTTCCCGAAGACATCTATACCGAACCGGAGCCCGATCCGCATACGCTCGCCAACCTCGGTCCGCTGACCGGCCTCGCGGGCGTGTGGATCGGCACTTCAGGCCACGACGTGAGCCCGAAGCCCGAAGGCCCCGAAGCCGAAGCGTTCATCGAGCATGCGGAGTTCCAGCCCATCGACGCGCAGACCAACGGACCGCAGATCTTCTACGGGCTGCGCTATCACCTGCGCATCGTCAAGCCCGACGACGTCGAAACCTTCCACGACCAGGTCGGCTACTGGCTCTGGGAGCCCGCCACGGGCGCGCTGGTGCAGACGCTGTCGATCCCGCGCGGGCTGACGGCCATGGCCACCGGCCAGGCGAAGGCCGGCGACCGCAGTTTCAGGCTGGAGGCGGTGCGCGGCGGAGAGACCAACGGCATCCTCGCCAACCCGTTCCTCGAGCATGCATTCAAGACGCTGCGCTACAGCATCGCGGTGACCATCCACGACGACCGCAGCTGGTCGTACGAGCAGGAAACCGTGTTGAGCGTGCGCGGCCAGGCCGAGCCCTTCAGCCATACCGACCGCAACCTGCTGCGCAAGGTCGGCGAGCCCACGCCCAACCCGACGGCGCTGGCCGCCATGGCGGAGGCGGCGAGGAAGAGCGCAATCGATACTGCCAGTGCCGGGGTGGCCCCCCGGGCGACACCGGTCTGAACTTCGCGAGCGCAGCCGTTCCGCAGTAGCCGGGCGCGCTGGCCGGCGGCACGCGATGCCCGCGCCGGGCTCAGTCCAGCCGCAGCGAGCCCAGCCGCGCGACGATCAGGTCGTACAGCGTCTGCGCCGCCACCGACAGGCTGCCTTCGCGCCGCTGCACCAGGTACAGCGTGCGCGTGAGCGCGGGCAGGGGCAGCGGGCGGGTCACCAGCGTTTCGCGCTGGAAGTGGAACAGCGTGAGCGCCGGCACCACGCTGATGCCCAGGCCCGCCTCGACCAGCCCCATCACGGTGGCCAGGTGCTCGACCTCGAACACCGCGTTCAGCCGCTGCGGATGCAGCGCGGCGTCCAGTGCTTGCCGCACGCTGCTGTTGCGCGCCATCTGGATGAACGGATGCGGCGCGATTTTCTTGACCGTGAGGCGCGGCTCGCGCGCCAGTGGATGGTCGGTGCGGCACACCAGGTGAAAGCGGTCGCTGCACAGCTTGCGCGCGCGCAGGTCGCTGCCCGCCGCGGCCTCCGCGCCCGAGGCGGCGAGCGCGAAGTCGGACTGGCCGCCGCGCACCAGCGCGATGCAGGCGTCGGACAGCGCATCGTCAAGGTCGACGCGGATGCCGGGCCAAGCCTGCATGAATTCCGCGAACACCGCGGGCAGCCAGCCGGCCGCGAGCGAGGGCAGGGCGGCCACGCGCACGCGGCCCTTGCGGCGCTCCACGTGGTCGGCCAGGTCGACCATCGCGTTGCCCATGTCGTCGAGCAGCCGGCGCGCCGAGCCTTCGAAAAGCAGCCCCTCGGGCGTGAGCTGCACGCTGCGCGTGTCGCGGTCGAACAGGCGCGTGCCGACGGCGTCTTCGAGCGTGCGGATGAGCGCGCTGAAGGCCGGCTGCGACAGGTGGCTGGTCTGCGCGGCGCGCGTGAAGTTGCGGTGCTCGGCCAGCGCGAGAAAGGCGCGCAGTTGCCGCGTGGAGAGGTCTGGCGTCTTTTTCATGTCTCGGGGTTCCGGTGGCCGTATACGTTATTTGAAAAGCAGATCAATCGATCCGTATTTTCGATTTTACGGATGATGGCGGGCTGCCTACAGTGCGGCTCGATGACTTCCATTGCTGCAACGCCCACGCTGTTGATCGGATGCGCGGCCGGCTTCTCGGGTGACCGCACCGACGCCGCCGGCCCGGTGGTCGACACGCTGATCGCGCGTCTCGCGCAAGGCCCCGCGGGGCGGCGCGCGTTCCTCATCTTCGAGACGCTGGCCGAGCGCACGCTGGCGCTGGCGCAACTGCGCCGCCGCGCCAACCCCGATGCCGGCTACGAACCGCTGCTCGACGACATGCTGCGGCCGGTGCTGGCGCGCTGCCTGGCGCACGGCATCCGCATCGTGAGCAACTTCGGCGCCGCCAACCCGCGCGCCGCCGCCCGGCACATCGCCCGCATGGCGCGCGAACTGGGCGCCAGCGCCCCGCGCATCGCGGTGGTGGAGGGCGACGACCTCTCGGGCGCCGGGCATCGCGCGGTGCTGCGCGAAGCGCTCGGCGCGCGAATGGAAGGGCTGCGCGTGGTCAGCGCCAATGCCTACATCGGCGCCGAGCCGATTGCCGCCGCGCTCGACGCTGGCGCGCAGATCGTGGTGTGCGGCCGGGTGGCCGACCCGTCGCTCACCGTGGGGCCGGCCATGTCGCATTTCGGCTGGCGCGCCGACGACTGGGACCGGCTGGGCCGCGCCACCATGGCCGGCCATCTGCTCGAATGCGGCGCGCAGGTGTGCGGCGGCTACTTCGCCGACCCCGGCTACAAGGACGTGCCGGGCCTCGAGTCGGTCGGCTTTCCCATCGCGGAGATCGACGCCGACGGCGGCTGCGTCATCGGCAAGGCCGACGGCACCGGCGGCCTCGTGACCGAAGCCACGGTGAAGGAGCAACTGCTCTACGAAGTGCACGACCCCGCCGCCTACCTGACGCCCGACGTGGTCGCCGACATCGCCGACGCCGAGGTGCACGCGCTGCCCGGCGCCGACCGCGTCGAGCTGCGCGGCGTGCGCGGGCACGAGCGGCCGCGCAACTACAAGGTCAACGTCTGCCATGAAGGCGGCTGGCTGGCCGAGGGCGAGATTTCCTACGCCGGCCCTCGCGCCGAAGCGCGCGCGCGGCTCGCGGCCGAGGTGCTGAAGAAGCGGCTCGACGGCCTTGCGCTGCGCATCGACCTGATCGGCGCGCTGAGCATCCTCGGCGACGACGCGGGCCGCGCACTGGCGGACACGCCCGACAGCGGCGTGCGCGACGTGCGCCTGCGCGTCGCGGCCACCCATGCCGACCGTGCCCAGGCCGAACGGCTCGGCCGCGAGGTGACGGCGCTTTACACCTGCGGTCCGGCCGGCGGCGGCGGCGTGCGCACCGCGCTCACGCCGCGGCTCAACACGCTGTCGTGCCTGCTGTCGCGCGAGGCGGTGCCGGTCCGCTTCGAACTGCTGGCCGTGGAGGAACTGGCATGAGCAAGATTCCTGAAGACACCATCGAGGTGCCTCTCTACCGCGCGGCCCACGGCCGCACCGGCGACAAGGGCGACCGCTCCAACATCAGCGTCATCGCCTGGCACGCCGGGCTGTATCCGCTGCTGGCCGAGCAACTCACGCCCGAGCGCGTGGCCGCGCAGTTCCGCCACCGTGCACCGTCGCAGGTGCAGCGCTTCCTGCTGCCGAAACTGCATGCGATGAACTTCGTGCTCGACGCGGTGCTCGACGGCGGCGTCAACGATGCGCTGAATCTCGATGCGCACGGCAAGGCGCTTTCCTTCCTGCTGCTCGACATGCCCGTTCGCGTGCCGCGCCCGCTCGTGCCCTTGCTGGGCGGACCGTAGCCGGCTTCCACCTTTTCCACTGCCCCTTCCAATTTCGGAGACAAAACAATGAAACGATTCCCCCTGACCGTGCTGACCACCGCGCTGGCGCTCGCGCCGCTGCTGGGCCATGCACAGGCCTTCCCGGAGAAAGCCATCACCTTCGTGGTGCCCTTCGCGGCCGGCACGGCCACCGACCAGATCGCGCGCGCGCTCGGCAACCAGATCGCGACCGAGACCAAGCAGGCCGTCATCATCGACAACAAGGCCGGCGCCAGCGGCTTCATCGCGTCGCAGAACGTGGCGAAGGCGCCTGCCGACGGCTACACGGTGCTGATCACCACCAACACCACGCATGCCGCCAACGAACACCTGTTCAAGAAGCTGCCCTACGACCCGGTGAAAGACTTCGCACCCGTCGCCGCCTTGGGCAAGGGCGGGCAGATCATGGTGGTGAACCCGTCGTTCCCGGCGAAGAGCGTGGCCGAGTTCATCGCGCTCGCGAAGAAGGAGCCGGGCAAGTACAGCTTCGGCAGCGGCAGTTCGTCGAGCCGCATGGCCGGCGAGCTGCTGCAGCAGATGGCCGACATCAAGCTGCTGCACGTGCCCTACAAGAGCAACACGCTCGCGGTGACCGACCTGCTGGGCAGCCAGATCAACATGATGATCACCGACACCGCCACCGGCCTGCCGCAGGTCAAGGCCGGCAAGCTGCGCGCGCTGGGCATCTCCAGCTCCGCGCGCTCGCCGCTCGCGCCCGACGTACCCACCATTTCCGAAGCCGGCGTGAAGGGCTACGAGATGGGCTACTGGTTCGCCGCCTATGCGCCGGCGAAGACGCCGCCGGCCGTGGTCAAGCGGCTCAACGAACTGCTGGTGAAGGCCGCGAAGAGCGAGGCCGCCAAGACCGCGTTCTACGAACCCACCGGCACGGAAGTGTTCACCACCTCGCCAGAGGAGCTTGCCAGGTTCCAGGCGGCCGAATCGCAGAAGTGGGGCCGCATCGTGAAGGCCGCCGGCATCGAGGCCGAGTAGCCCGCGCGCCGTAGCGGGGATCGGCGCCGCGACGACACAAGACACACAACAGGAGACAAGACCATGAAACGTTGGAGCCTCAAGGCTGCCACGGTGGCTTCGGCCGCCCTTTTTCTGAGCGCATGCGGCGGAAGCGGCGGCGGGGGAGGAGGCAGCCTGCTGCTGCCGCCGCCCGCCACGAGCACGCCTGCCCCTCCCGCCGCGGCGGCTGCCGCACCCAAATACAAGCTCGCCATCACCGCCACGGAAGACGTGCCCGGCACTTTCGGCAGCGTCGGCGCCTACGAGAAGATCACGGGCACTTTCACCGGTGAGGTCGACCCCAGGGACGCGCGCAACGCCATCATCCAGGACCTGTCGCTCGCGCCGCTGAACGCCAACGGCAAGGTCGAGTACAGCTCCGACTTCGTGCTCTTCAAGCCCAAGGACATGAGCAAGGCCAGCGGCGTGCTGCGCTACGACGCGCCCAACCGCGGCAACATCGTCAACCTCGACCCGTACTTCGCCTCGCGCGGCTACGTGTTCCTCACGGCCGCATGGCAGGGCGACGTGCCGGCGGCGCCGGGCAAGCTCACGCTCAAGGTGCCCGTGGCGAAGAACGCCGACGGCAGCAGCATCACCGGCACGTACCGCGCCGAGCTGCTGCCCGCCGCCGCCACCAACGATTCACTGCCGCTGCCGGGCGGCCCCTTCAACGCGGCGATGCAGGCGTATGCCACGGCCAGCCTGGACAACACCAAGCCCGGCTATGTGCTCACGCGCCGCATCAACGAGGGCGACGCGCGCCAGCTCATTCCGGCGAGCGAATGGAAGTTTGCGAAGTGCGGTGCCGGCACGCCGTTCCCCGGCACGCCCGACGAGACCAGCGTGTGCCTCAGGGACAAGTGGGACCCGGCCTATCTGTATGAGCTGGTCTACGTCGCGAAAGACCCGAAGGTGATGGGCCTCGGCCTTGCGGCGCTGCGCGACATGATCAGCTTCTTCCATCGGGACGCCTCCGACGCGGCAGGTACCGCCAACCCGGTGGCGGCCGCGATCAGGAACACGATTGCCTCGGGCGTCTCGCAGTGCGGCAACTTCATGAAGACCTTCGTGCACCTCGGCTTCAACGAGGACCGCTCGGGCGCCAAGGTGTTCGACGGCGTGTTCGCGCAGATCGCGGCGCGGCAGACGAACATCAACATGCGCTTCTCCGTGCCCGGCGGCGGCGGTGGCGTGCGCGCCGACCACACGGCCTTCGGCCAGGGCGGCACGCGCGGCCTGTCGAAGGACTACGTGGACGACGTGGCCCAGCGGCGCGGCGGCATCCTGTCGCGCTGCGAGGCGAGCGGCACCTGTCCCAAGCTCTTCATCGGCTTCAGCGGCACCGAGTTCTGGACGCTGCAGGGTTCGCCGCTGCTGACCGATGCCTGGGGCACGGCCGACCTGGTGCAGCCCGGCAACGCGCGCATCTACTACTACGCCAGCTCGCACCACCTGCTGGGCCTCGCGTCGGTGCCGGGCGCGGGCGCCGGGGCGCTGTATGCGACAAATGCCAACACGGGCGTGATCCCGGTCGTGCGTGCGCTGTACCAGAACCTGGAGGACTGGGTCGTCAAGGGCACCACGCCGCCCGACAACCAAGTGCCCAGGATCGCCGACGGTACGCTGGTGCGCCCGGCGCGGGTCGCGTTCCCGGCCATTCCCGGGGTGAGCTACACGGGACTGGTCAACACCTACTCGCTGCTCGACTGGGGCCCCGGCTACCGGCCGCAGGACGAGAGCGGCATCGCCACCCAGGTGCCGCCGGCCTACCTCGGTCGCGACTACGCGATCCTGGTGCCGCAGGTCGATGCCGACGGCAACGACATCGCGGGCATCCGCAGCATCGACGTGGCCGTGCCGCTGGGCACCAACACCGGCTGGAACTACACGAATCAACCTGGGCGCATCGACCAGGCGGGCCTGTTCGGCTCCTACTTCGCATTCGCCAAGACAGCGGCGCTGCGCGGGAGCGACCCGCGCCCGTCGCTGCAGGAGCGCTATGTGGACCAGGCAGGCTACGTGGCGGCAGTGACCACGGCGGCCAACGATCTCGTGGCCAGGCGCTTCATGCTGCGCGTGGATGCCGACGCGGCAATTGCCAACGCGGTCGCGAATCCGGTGCTGCCTTAAGCGGTGTGCACCGAAAAGCCTGTCTTGCCCGGCGCGATGTCCTCGCGCAGGGTGAGGGCGGGAATCTCGTAGTCGCCGGCGTTCTGTGGGCGGAACGGGATCGGCTCGGCCGTGAAGAGCGTGTCGAGTTGCCGACCCAGTTCCCCGGTGATGCGTGCGTAGGCTGCATCGTCGATCTTGTTCGTGCGATGCACCACGTACGGCGGCAGCACGTCGAAGCCCGGGTAGTACAGGATGCCGTGCTGGATGGGAAACAGCAGGTCGTCCATGGGCCCGTTGATGCCTCGCGGCGCGTAGTGCGATGCCCAGCCGCCGGTCGTCACCACCAGCATCGCGCGCTTGCCGGCCATCACGCCTTCGCCGAAGCGGTCACCCCAGTGGGTGTCCGAGTGTTCGCCGAGTCCGTAGGCAAAGCCATAGGCATAGATGCGCTCGACCCAGCCCTTGAGGATGGCGGGCATCGAGTACCACCACAGCGGGAACTGCAGGATCACGGCGTCCGCCCACAGCAGTTTTTCCTGTTCGCCGGCGATGTCAACGGTTTGCGTGCCAGTCTCGAACGCATGGAGCGAGTCGAGCACGGGGTCGAAGCGCGCGGCGGTGTCGCGCGCGGGGAAGTCGTCGGCATCGAGCGCGGGCTTCCAGCGCATGGCGTACAGGTCGGATACCTGCACGGAATGGCCGATGGCCGTCAGGTGCTCGAGCATGAAGCGATGGAGCGAGCCGTTGAGCGAAGCGGCTTCGGGGTGGGCGAGTACCAGCAGGATGTTCATGTTTCGCGGAGGTTCGAATGAAGATGCCCGCAGGTTAGGTTTCCTGGCGATATATTGGAAATGAATAGTTTGAATTCCAGGAATTGCCATGAACAATTTCAGCCGGCTCGACCTCAACCTGCTGGTCACGCTCGACACGCTGCTGGCCGAACGCAACGTCACGCGCGCGGCCGAGCGGCTGAACCTGTCGCAGCCCTCCGTGAGCGTGCAACTCGCCAAGCTGCGCGAAGCCTTCGGCGACCCGCTGCTTGTGCCCGCGCAGCGCGGCATGCGGCCCACCGCGCGCGCCGACGAACTGCGCGAGCCTCTGCGCGAGGCGCTCGAATCGCTGGGCCGCGCGGTGGCGCCCACGCGCCCTTTCGACCCTGCCGAGGCGACGACCACCTGGCGCGTGGCCGCTGCCGACTATGCCGAGTCGGCCATCCTGCTGCCGGCGCTGGCCGGGCTGCGTGCCGCGGCGCCGCACACGCGGCTGGCCGTGGTGGAGGCGGTGCCCTCGCGCATGGCGCGGCAACTGGAGCAGGCGGAGGTCGACCTGTTCTTTCACACCAGTGTGGGCGCGCAGCCCGGGCTGCACCGGCGCGTGCTGTTCCACGAGCGCTATGTGCTGGCCGGGCGGGAAGGGCATCCACGCCTGAAACGGCGGCCGTCGCTCGCGCAGTTCTGCGCGCTGGAGCATGTGGTGGTGTCGCCCGGCGGCGGCGGCTTTGCCGGGCCGACGGACGAGGCGCTGGCCGAAAAGGGCCTGACGCGGCGCGTGGCGCTGTCGGTGCCGCACTTTCTTTTCATGGTGTCGGTGTTGGCCCGCACCGACATGGTCGCGATGCTGCCCGAGCGGCTGGCGCGCGGCGCGGCCGGGTTGCGTGTCGTGGAGGCACCGCTGGAGGTGCCCGGCTACGAGATGGCGATGCTCTGGCACGAGCGCCGGCACCGCGATCCCGCGCACAGGTGGCTGCGCGAGCAGATCGCCGCCGGCCTCTGACGGAGCTCAAACCGGATCCGGCGCCTTCATGGTGTCGGCGTCGCGGTGCAGAGGCAGCCAGAGCGTGAACCGGGTGCCGGCGCTGCCGGATTCCCAGCTCACCCTGGCGCCGATGGCCTGCGCACGCTGCTGCTGGTTGCGCAAGCCGCGGCCGTGCCGGCGCAGGGCCTCTTCCACGGCGAAGCCCTCGCCGTTGTCCTCGATCACCACGCACACGCCGTCGTCGGTCGTCTCGGTGCTGAAGCAGATGGTCGAGGCCCGCGTATGGCGCAGTACGTTGGCCACGCATTCCTGCACGATGCGCAGGATGTGCAGTGCGCTGTTCGGGTCCAGCCAGGCCAGCACGGGCACGGGCTGTACCTCCCAGCGCAGCGCGACGCCGGCGCCCTCGATGCGCGGCGCCAGGCGAAAGCGCAGGGTCGCCAGCAGCAGCAGCAGGTCGGCGTCCACGCTTTCCATGGAGTCGATGACCAGCTTCAGGTCTTCCATGCAGCTCTTGAGCACGCTGGAAATCTCGGCCTCGTTCATGGTGCCTCGCTCGACCGAGCGGATGGCGCTGATCAGCGACGAGCCCAGGCCGTCGTGCATGTCCTGCATCAGGCGCCGCCGTTCGGCGTTGAGCATCTGCTGGTTCTCAATGACGCGCAGGCGCTGGTAGCTTTGCTCCAGTTCGGCTTCGCGTGCCCGCAGCCGCAGGACCAGTTCGGTGTTCAGCCGGCCCACTTCGGCGAACGCGCCGGTGTAGCGCTGGAACATGATGAACGAGAAGACGAAGAACAGGCCGATGACGGCGTAGGGCGAGGTGTACACGCTCTCCGGGCTGACCAGGTTGTTCTGCAGGAGCCCGTCGTAGGAGGTGAACACGACGGCGAAGACCGTCCAGCCCGCCACCAGCCGCCCTTCCGGCAGTTGCGCCCGCAGGGCCTTGCGCAGGTTCACCGCGAAGATCAGCACCGCCACCGGCAGTACCGCCAGGTTGAGCAGCGGCGTGAACAGGTAGAGGCTGACGATCGACGTCGACACGTGCGGCAGCGTCGCGACATTGCAGGCCAGCGTCAGGCCCAGCGCCAGCCGGGTCAGCCAGGCCGAGGGCTGCTGGTGCAGGCGCTGCAGGAACAGGTGGATGAGGACGATCAGCCACAGCAGGCTGGCCACGGTCACCCATTCGAACCATTCGTCCGAAATCGGCAGGTAGCTGCCGCCCACGTAGTAGTGCAGCATGCGCAGGAACGCCACGGCCGAGATGGCGAAGAACAGCAGGTAGAGCGATTCGCGCCGCTTGCCCAGCCACACCGCGAACGCGAACGCGCCCACCGCCAGGAACGCCGCGCTGCCCATGAACGGCAACTGCACCTGCAGCATCTGGCGCGACTGGTAGCGCCAGGCCAGGGCATGCTCGTCGCCCACCCACACCGTGGAGAACCCGCTTCCGCTGTTGCGCAGGCGGTCGACCCGGATCAGCACGGACTTCGGGGACAGCGTGTTCGCGGTTGCGTTCAGCGGCAGCAGCAGCGGATGGTTGTAGCCGTTGTGGACGGGGCTGCCGTGCGACTGGTAGAGCAGCACGCCGTCGCCGTAGACCGCGATGTGCCCCAGGGTCTTCCAGCGCGGGAGGTAGAGAACGCGTTGCTGCGTCGTACGGGGCTGGCCCGACAGGTCGATGCGGTACCAGTCGGTGACGGCCCGCATGCCGCTGGACGCCGTGGGCACCAGTTCACGCAAGGCCGTGTATGGGAGGCTGACAGGCTTCCAGCCGGCGCTCGGCAG
>Ga0157369_10007332_pt1 | contig 12695 bp, 16 predicted proteins | sample C25metaG_FD_113461 | JGI IMG/M metagenome (GOLD analysis project Ga0157369, IMG submission 113461) | Corn rhizosphere microbial communities from Kellogg Biological Station, Michigan, USA - C2-5 metaG | ecosystem: Host-associated > Plants > Roots > Rhizosphere > Soil | place: USA: Michigan...
AGTGTGAGCACGGGTTGTTTGATTGAGTAATTTTCTAACTCCAACAACCAGCAGAAGCAGACAAAAAAAAGCCCCGCACTGCGGGGCTGCAGAGGCATTAAATTCTGTCTAATCTCCGTGCTGACCAAGGAAAGTTCCATTGGCAGCAAATTCAGCTTTTAAGCGTCTTCCATTCAATGTAAATTCAGCTTCATAAACTCTTCTGCCATCTTCTCTTTCCAATTCCCATCGAACATTTGTTGCATTGGGATAGCGACTGCGGAAACTTTTCTTAACTGCGTCGGGCACTTCTGAAGCAGGAATGTGTCTGCCATCATCTTTTTTATAATAACCATACTTTACAGGTGCGCTATACGCAGCATACGATACCGAGCTAAGCAATAAAGCCGCAAGAATTAATTTTTTCATACAACGGGGTATTTGGTTAACAATATGAAACAAAAATATTTACATGCTATGCACCCGGCACTACCATATAAGATGAATGCGGAAAATGAAAAGTTGAACAGGCAAAGCTTTGTATTGACCGAAATCAGAAAAGGCATGCCTTTAATTCTCCGAACTATTGCTTATTGAACAATGAATCCGACCTTGTTGACTATATTCAACACGTAATCTTCCAGGAAGAGAAAAATTATCAACACGCTTTATCGACAAATAAATCAATTGATGAATTAAAATGGATACAAGACAGGTTAGATTATTTAAAAGAAACTTACCGACAGATTGAAGGTCGTTATAAAGATTTACAACAAAGCGATTTTCTCAATATCTGATTAGCGTTATTCTTTTCTTATGATGGTCTGATTGTTGTAACGCTTCTATTATGTTCGAAGAGGAATTAAGAAGAAAGATCGAGCGATTAGAAGCGGAATTAGTAAGCGAGGAAGAAAAGTATATAAACGCTGTTAAATCACATGATAATTACGTTACTTTAAGAGGCATCCGTAATACGATACGGACAATTAAAGAAGAACTACAATCTTTATACAGGCAGCAGGAAAGTTGAATCTAAATTATGCCTCTTTTCCCTTCTCCGCAATGCCTTATTAAACGAAGTGTTTACTGCACGCTTTATTATATTGTTATGTACTGCTATCGCTGTGATTGATGGCATAATTAAGTAAATTAATTGCCGAGACAGGATCGGCAACTTCAATTATAAGTTTAGAAAAATGTTCGTGATCTAATTCAACAACTATTGCATTTTGCAGGTCGTGAACGTCCCAAAAAACACGATCACCCTTTTGGTAAAATGTGCCTGCTCTGAAAATACCGGGAACAGATGTGCCCAGTAATTTAACACTATCAAACCACTCCATAGCACAATTCGGGTCCTGATAAGCAGTTTGAATATGCTTAACCGGAATTTCCAGCCTGCTTTTAAATGACCACAGTTTATCTAAACCCTGTACTTCAAAAATTGCAGTATTTCCGTTAACATCAATGGTTACCATGCCTTTTGAGTAATAAAATACCTTTGTGATTTGATTCCTGAAATTACACCTTTTTCACCTTTGTTCGAAGTGTTCCTTCTGTCCCGTTGGAGTCTCCTTTAAACGGTAATGCACAATGGAAGGGACCCTGTTATCCATAGAGTTCGTTGATGCTATCCTTAGACTTCCTCAGAGTGTCTAAGGATATTAAATGAAGAGCCGGACTCAGTCTGGTATCCAACGAACAAAAGCTGAACGATAATTCCTACTACCACCAGGTATCAATCATCTACCCGTTAAACACACAGCAACCTGGGTATGAGTTATTATCATTTAAATGCTGCTTAAATTACACAAACGTGTTGCCGTTTAAGGTTAATTCAGGAAGTACATTTTCAAAATGCCGCGGTTCTTAACTTCTATTTCTCCGCGGTAGATGCAGGGAAATTCATCTCTTATTTTGTAATAAGTGGTTTCAGATAAGTTAATTCTTCCAGGTTCTGATTTAGCTTCCATGCGGGATGCTATATTTACAGTATCGCCCCAAATATCATATTGCCATTTTTTTAATCCTACAATACCCGCTACAACAGGTCCGGTGTGAATTCCAATCCTGATCTCAAAATGTGAAAGACCATCTTGCGCATTCAAAGAGTTTGTTACAAAGTCAATCATTTCCTTTGCAGCATTAATTGCATTCTTTGCATGAACAGGGTTAGTTGTTGGCAATCCACTGGCGCACATATAAGAATCTCCTATGGTCTTAATTTTTTCAAGTCCGTATTTAGTGGTGATCTCATCAAATCCTTTAAAATAAAAATCTATGCTCTTTACTACTTGTTCCGGCTTTACGGATTCCGCTAACTTTGAAAAAGCCACAAAATCTGTAAATAATACCGTTACTTCATCAAATTTTACAGCATCTACTTTTCCTGTAAGTTTTAATTCTTCTGCGGTTTCGGTGGGCAGAATATTCAGGAGCAGGCTTTCTGATCTTTTCTTTTCCCGCTTAATCGTTCTATAGTACCAATACAGGGTTACTAATATTACTGTGGTTAATGTAAGAATAACAATAAGAGCAATTTCAATGGTCTGCTGGTTTTTCTTTTGCTGATTCAGGAGGTCTACCTCTACTTGTTTTTGAGAAACTTCGTAGTCTGTGCGCAAGTCAGCCATTTTTTGAACGGACTTAATATTATTTATACTGTCTCTGTATGCTACGTAGTTTTTATAATATTTAAAAGATTCAGCAATGTTTCCCGCTTTTTCGTATAGCTCTGAGAGTTTCAGGTTGGCGCTGGTGATCTGTTCTTTCAATCCAACCTGTTCGGCAAGTTGCAAACTTCGCAAGGCATAATTCATTGCAACTTGATTATCTCCTTTTTCGAGGAAGATATCACACATTGAGATAAGGTAAACACATATAGGATAGTAATCTTCCGATTGCTGTAAAATCCTAATGGCTTCATTCAAATTTTTTTCTGCCAGGCTGGTCCTTCCAATTGCAGCATATACCATCCCGATATTGCCAAGCGTATACGCCTTGCCGGTTGAGTAGTCAAGTCTTTCAAATATTTTTCCTGCTTCATTGAAATTTAAAAGAGCCGAATCATAGATCTTACCGGTGCGGTATTCATCTCCTGAATTTAAAATGGTTGAAGCGAGAGCTATGGAGTCATTTGACTTTCGTAAAGTAGCTATTGCCTTTTTATAGTACAGCCTTGCATTTGTATGATTATTTGCAACCACATAGATGTTTGCAATAGCACCATAAGTGTTTCCTTCTCTTTTGTGATCATTTGCTTTTTGGGCAATCTCCCCGCTTTTGAAGTAAGCATTCAGCGCTTCTGCAAGATTGCCGAGTGACCATTCAGCATTTCCTTTTAAAAAATAGCCGCTGTACAGGTATATGTTATCGCGCTTTTGCTCAGCAAGTTTTATCAGCTCTTCTGAGTATTTCACTGCAAGTTTATAGTCATTCGTTTCATTAAAAGCAAGATCCTTCAGTAACCTGAGCTTAAGAGAATCTTGTAGACTATCTTTTTGGTATATTCTTTTAAGGCTATCGGCTACTTTCTGGTCTTGCCCAACGGCAGTATAAGTAACAAAGCAAAAAAAGCTTATCAAAAAACAATAAGCTTTCTCTTTATCACGCATGATATTCAGGGATTTATTTTAATCATCGGGTCAAATACATAAGAATTATTATTATTGTCGGTCCATCCTATCTGGTAATTATATTCTGAATTGATCGCTACATTAGGATCAATTGTACCTTGCCAGTTTCCACCTCCTGGTTGATGGGGATCGCCGGCGACGAATATATTTGTAGAAGTGGGTGGAGGCGGTTTCATTTGTATTGCTGTAATGGATGAAACTCCTGATCCGGGATTAATGCGCCATAATATTAAATCGCCCCGTTTAGCATTTGTATTGCCATTATTGGTGTGGGCATCGTTTTGAAGGGTTAATTCGCCGGTAGTAGTATTACTACCGGTAATCGTAATTTGAATGGTTCCGGGCATGGTTTAAAATTTATTGATTGAAAAATAGTTGACACATTACTATAGCTGTGAGAATTGGGCACGCATTATAATTCTTATCGTCTCTTTAATGTTGTTCCTTTGCTGACAATACATCGAAGTTTAAAAGGTCAAAAAAATTGGACCTGAACAACTTGATTTAGAAGACCTCGATTCTACCGGTACGGAAAACATTTAAGGTTGTTATTGCTATGTAATATAAAATAAAATTTTTATAATTTGATATTTTCTTTTATAATCAAGTTACGGTAAAAGGTACAGGAAGGAAGTATAAGTTAAATAGATAATCCTTTTTTTTACCTTATCTGGCGCAAGTATGCAGTATAGCCTTTGTGTGTTGGTGTACTTGTGCCATCGTTAAAAACGTAAAATAAAAAATGAGGCACAAGTACCCCAACTATCCGTAGAGTTGCTTGACGCTATCCGTATCTCTGCGACTACGGATGTAAATGAAAAGCCCCGATTGTATCGGGTATTTAAAAAAACTATTGCTTTAAGAATCATTTGTAGTTTATTCCGCTTTGCGGAAGTCCCTCTGCTCACGAAGCCTGGTTAAGATTGGGCGAGTGTGACTAATTTTACCTGATGAAGAAAACACTTCTCTGGCTTCTCAGTTTGCTTATTACTATTCCACCGTTTGCACAAACAAAACCTGTTCGTAAACTGGCCCCCGACGTATATTATTATTTCGGCGATGAACTGCAACACAAGCCTGCCAACTGTGTTTGGATCGTGTTGAGGGATTACGTATTGGTGATAGATGCGAATTATCCCTGGGGTGCAAAGGAGATAATGCAAGAGATTCGAAAGACAACGACAAAGCCTGTAAAATTTGTTTTCAATACACACTATCATCATGATCATAGTTTTGGCAACTGCGTGTTTGTTGATTCCGGAGCAACTATTGTTTCAACAACAGCAGCGGCAAACGAAATGAAAACGTTGGGTAAACGGGAATGGGATGAGAACTACAGCGGACAAAGCTTACAGGGATACCACCGGGAATTTCCCTCATTAACTTTTGATAAACGCCTTGTGTTTGATGACGGACAGCATAGGGTAGAGCTAATCAAAATGGGTCCCGCACATACATCAGGAGATGGAGTAGCATTTCTGCCCAAAGAAAAAATACTGATTACCGGCGATCTTTTTGTAAATGGCAATCCGTGGGGAAATAATGTAGCAGACCCTGATGTTAACTACGACCGCTGGCTTACCGTATTGGATACAATGGCAAGTTGGAATATTCAAACGGTAGTTCCCGGTCATGGAGAATTGGCGACAACCGAAACATTAAAACAACAACGAGCTTATCTTGCCGATATGCTTCGGCAGGTAAGAGAGGGAATTAAAGCTGGTAAATCAAAAGAAGAATTGGTAGCTGAAATTAATCTCAGTAAGCACCCGGTGTATGGACAAAATAAGATTTCAACAGCAAGATCCATCAGGGCGATGTTTGATATACTAACGAATAAACATCGGAGTAATTAGACTATGAATCCGGATTAATTAAGATAAACTTATCTTAGTTTATCAGAAGTATAGTTACAATCACATAAAAAGATTTTCCAAACTATTCCTTGCTATGGAGTGCTATCTGTAAAATTGTTTGCCGCTATCCGTAGTCTTCCGCATCGGCTTACTGATGTAATAAAAAGCCACACGCTGATTGTTAAGCAGCCGGCAATCCCTTATGGCAGAGGAATGTGATTTTTCAAAAATTAAGTAAACAAATTTTATATTGCAATCTTAAACAGGAAACTTACCAGGGCCGATTGCAATAACCTGTACTAATTCTCAATTAAAATAAACCAAAACTAAAATTTATCACATGGATCAGTCAAGCTTTATTATTCAAGACAATTCAGCAAACCCGGCACCCCTTGGGCTTTATGGGTTTGGAATGACAACCGTTCTGCTGAATCTCCATAATGCGGGAATTTATGAAATGAATTCAATGATTCTTGCTATGGGTATTTTTTATGGTGGACTTGCGCAAGTAATTGCAGGAATCATGGAATCGAAGAAGAACAATACTTTTGGGATGACTGCATTTATTTCTTATGGATTTTTTTGGCTCACCCTGGTTGGTTTGATCGTTATGCCAAAACTTAACTGGATACCTGCGGCATCTGAAGGTGCTATGGTTGCTTATCTTATCATGTGGGGAATATTTACATTATTGCTTTTTATAGGAACATTACGAATAAGCAGGGCATTGCAAGTTGTATTTGCCACACTTACTATTTTATTTTTTTTGTTAGCAGCCGGCGATGCAACGGGTAATGAATCTTTGAAAACATTCACCGGGTATGAAGGAATTGTTTGTGGTTTATCAGCAATCTATACAGGCACTGCGGCTTTGATGAACGATGTTTACGGAAGATTGATATTGCCGGTAGGTCTTATTAAAAAATAACACATCTCCTTCCCTTATCTGGCGCAAGTATGCAGTATAGCCTTTGTGTGTTGGTGTTCTTGTGCCATCGTTAAAAACGTAAAATAAAAATGAGGCACAAGTACCTTTCACGCATTACTAACGCTACATACTTGCGCGAATGCGAGGCGGATTCTTTTCAACTTCTGACCAGTTAGGTGAATTGCCAAAAAAATCATAGTAACTTTATTGCAAATCCGCCACAATGAAACTTTTCATCTTAATATTTGCAATTACCTTTTTTTCATGTACTAAACAAACCGTACAGCCAGGATCGGCACCACCGGCAAGTGCTAAAATAATTTCAATGAATTACAGTCCTCAATACGAAGGCAGCAACACTTATGTAAAGTTTAACCTATCCATTTCTGTCACCGGGAGTGTGAAGCAATTGAACCTGGTAAAAGAAATAATTAATGGGCCCTGTGATTACATTAAAATTCCATCAAGCGGGAATTATGTTATGTATGACAAATCAACAGGCGGCACTTACCCAAAAGGAAAGACATATCACTTTGAATGGGTGTATAAAACCGGTGCGGTTGTTAAAGAAGAAAGTTTTATGATTTACTAAACTACTTTATCCCCGTGCCTCGCTCTTATCTGGCGCAAGTATGCAGCCTTGCTTTTGTGTATAGCGTACTTGTGCAAATAAAAAGAGCCGCATAGCAGCTCTTAAATGTAAAAACATAAAAAGATTAGTTAAGTGCTGCTTCTTTTTTTCTTTCGGGCAAACCAATTGCAGCCGCTTCATTTACTTCATAACAAAAATTAGTGGCCAAACCTTCTGAAGCTTGATCAAGAAACTGTTGAAGCTGATCAGCACTCTGTGCTTCCCAAACACAGGTGCCGGTTTTACCATCCTGGGATGGAAAAACAGATAGAACGCTGGTGCCCACAGGCGTAGCTCCGACAACAGATTGTGCTTTTTCCCAGAAAGCTGAAGGGTCAGTGATGTTCGTGTGTTGTGCTATTACTAACATAGTGTAAGATTTATATCCGCTGCTGAACAAAATCAGTGCGGACAGGTTAAAAAATAAATACACAAAAAAGAATCAAACAGAAAGGTGTTTCATCTTATACCAGATCATTGTTTGGCGAATTCGGTAGGCTTAGGTAAATGTACTCTTTTTTATTCAGCATAAACATTTGTTTTACTTTCTCCGCAAGTCTCTCCATAGGCTTTCCCTTATCCGCAATCTCCCCCAATCTGGCGCAAGTATGCAGCCTTGCTTTTGTGTATAGCGTACTTGTGCTTGCTAAAACAAAACGCTAATCGCCAGCTTGCATAATTCATTTCTTCATTGTATTTTGTTTCCATGAGCCGCAAATACAAATTCAAAGAAAACGATAAACATATTTTATAAGTTTGGCTGTTATAGAATGGATTGACCTGTTCATAAGAAAAGAATATAAAGATGTAGTTGTCAATAGTCTCAAATACTGCATTGAAAAGAAAATCTTGAACTGTATGCATGGTGCATCATGACAAGTCATGTTCATTTAATTATAGGCAGTTCAGGAAATCCTTTGGAAAATATAATGCGTGATAAAAAGACATACTTCAGAACAACTGCATCAACTTATTAAACGCAATTCAAAAGAAAGCAGAAGAGCGTGGTTGCTTCAAATGATGGAAAAGGCAGGCAAAGAAAATAGCAACAATTGTGGTTTTCAACTTTGGCAACAACATAATCATCCTATATTACTTGCTAACCAACAGATGATGCATCAAAAACTAAATTATCTCCACAATAATCCTGTTGAAACCGCATTTGTTGAAAAACCGGAAGACTGGTTATACAGCAGTGCCAAAGATTATTGTACGGGCAAGAAAGGAATGATTGATATTTTACTTATTGACCCGATGATAATTACGTACTAACAATGGCACAAGTACCCTTTTCTGCAAAGCCCATTCTGCATACTTGCGCCAAAATATGAAACTGAAAACTTGGCTTTTGCCCAGTTCTTATTATTTTGGTTAACAAGAAATAATAGTGACTTATTGAATTTTACTTATCTTTAAAAGTTATACCTTTTTAAGCTGCACGATACATACTTGTATTAACACAATACATTTCTACAAATAACTTCACTTGAAGCTATTATTTATGCATGAATGATAGCACGAGCGACTACATAACCATTTGTTCAAACAATAGCTTGAAAATACAATCAGAGAGAAATTCCAATGGGAAACCAAGTTGAGTAATAGTAGTTCTCATTAAATTCAATTCTTTAGAAAACCATTTATGTCAGCAGCAGAGTTTTACCCTGCTTTTTTTGCCCCAACATATACGTAGTTGCCAAGCTGTCTTTCCATAATCTTTACCTCCTCTTCGCCCCAACCAGGCGAAGTTTGCAACTTCGCCTAATTTACCTATCTATCCATAGAGTTCGTTGATGCTATCCTTAGACTTCCACAGGGTGTCTAAGGATATAAAATGAAGAGCCAGACTCCGTCTGGTGTCCAACGAACAAAAGCCGAATGATAATTCAACAGATCTTTGCAGCCACTTCCGAATTACAATTTAATCAACCGCATTCCGCATCTAACCTGTTAATAAACCATTTAAATAAAAATCGCGCATTAACTCCCTTTGTTTAGAAATGATATGAAGTAATTCGTAGTTTAAGAGAACAAACGATGAAGGAATAATCTTTGGGAAACTGAATGGTCTGTGCTCGCTTTTAAACTATTTATACTTGTTTCTATGTATCATCAAACTTTTCGCACACGCTATCTCTGCGCTAACTTGTTTGCAATATGTTTCTTTTTCAGCGTAATGCTTTTGCTGGTTTCTTGTAGTGAAAAGTCACCGGCTGAACATTACGGCTTTATAACACGGCTCGGTCGGGACACTATTTCCATTGAGAGTGTGATTCGGCAGGGCAATACTTTAACAAGCGATGAAGTTGATCGCTTTCCGGCTGTACGGGTACGACGTACTGTGGTCGGGCTTAACACAGACGGTAGTATCCGGCATCTTGAGATGAACATTCATACTCCGGGTGAGCCGGAAAATCAGCGTGAATGTAAAGTGATTGCCGATGTTACGCGTGACTCAGTACACCTTTCCAAGACCGACGGCACGGGCACACTGAACCGTGACTTTGCGACGCATGGTGCAATAATAGTAGCGCATGTACCGCAAATGTATAGCCTCTATGAGCTTTACTTCGCTGCTGCATTGAAGCATGCAGCATCATTAAAGCTTGCGGCCGGCACTACAGTGGAAGAGCGACAGTTTTATATTGACCGGGAGTTTGACCGGTTTCCATTAGGCAGAGTGCATGTACGGCTCCTTGATAGTGGTAAAGCGGAAATTACACACGACTGGCTCGCCGGTACAGGGGAGGCGATGGTTGATTCCAATGGTCACATGCTTAGTTATTCCGGAACCCGCACAACATATCTGGTGAAGGTAAACCGCCTCGCATCTCCACCTGATATAAAAAGCATCGCAGAGCGGTTTGAAGCAATGGAGACTAAAACCGGAACGGTAAAGGAGTTAAGCATGCGGGACACCTTGCACGCGCAAATTGGTAATACAATGTTTACCGTTGATTACGGCAGACCACTTCTGCGTGGACGTTCGCTGCTTGGTGACGTGCTGCCTTACGACCGTGTATGGCGAACAGGAGCAAATCAGGCGACACAGTTTACCACATCAGCACCGGTAAAGTTGGCAGGCATGCAGGTACCTGCGGGTACGTACACGTTGTGGACCGATCCGCATACGAGCGGAGTTGACCTGATCGTAAACAAGCAGACCGGACAATGGGGCACTGACTACAACGCCTCACGCAACCTGGGCGTAGCAAGGATTACCAGCCAAACACTTCCCGCGCCGGTGGAAGAGTTCACCATTTCTATCGTGCCAAACGGCGCACGACACGGAACGCTGGTGATGGAATGGGGTTCCTTCAGGTGGACGGCACAAATTGAAACGCAGTAAGGGCAGTATCCATCGCAATTCAATGTTCTCAATAAACTTCCAAAAACATGAAAATGAACATCAGGAAATTCGCCATTTACTTCATAAATAAGTTTGAAACTTTAATATCGATACTTCCTTCCCCGGCCAGGCGAAGTTTGCAACTCCCACCAGCTATCCGTAGAGTTTGTTGATGCTATCCTTAGACTTCTGCAAGGCGTCTAAGGATATTAAATAAGTTAGGCCAAAGTACTGGAGGAGTATTTCAATACGGGTGACAACAACATTTTGAAAGCATGTACGGATCAAAACATAAGCATCTTTGCGGAGTTTAAAGATAAAACAGAAGCTCTGCGTGAGTTTATTGAGACGGAGTTGGCTAAAAGAAATGGTATTATAAGAGCCTGGGATATGACACCACGATAAAAGCAGTGGCTGCGTTTGATCCTTTAAAACATGATAGTAGAATCAATAGGGACCCTTCTCCGCAAAGTCTTCGGAAACCGTAAAATCCTGGTCCATCACACATTGCCTTTGAAGAGACTTTGAGAGGAGTGAAAGTTAAAATTAGCCGTAACCGTTCGTGCATTATACCTCATACCCAATAATGCATTGGAATAATTACTTTTACTCCCTTAAAACATTATCCATTGAGAAAACTGTGTTTTAGTATCGTCCTTATTATTTGCTGTTTTGTATCGCCTGAATCATTTGCTGAAAATCAGAAACCCGATACCGTGCTTACAGGTATTTATATTACCAGTATTCATGATATTGATTTTAAGCAACAGGAATACACGCTGGATTTCTGGCTGTGGCTGAAATATAATAATCCCGACTTTGATTTTTTACACAATCTTGAATTGCCGTTAGCTAAAACAGTTCAAAGATCTTTCACAACAACAGATACGGTTGATGGCAAAGTTTATATACTTATGAAGTTGCAATGCGTAATGAAAGATTCGTGGGCAATTACCAATTTCCCTTTTGATAAACAAACTCTCAGGCTTTCTATTGAAAACTCGCAATACGATTCAAAATCTTTAGTGTTTAAAGCAGATACTTTGGGCAAGCATTATGATCCGCGTTTTGTATTGCATGGATGGGAGATTGACAGTTTTCGTATGGCAGCAGGCAACAAAGCTTATGAAACTACATTTGGCGACGCAACTCTTACCGTGCCTCATACGGAATACAGCGCCTTCAGAGTAAGACTTAGCATTAAACGTGATGCGATGGGTTTGTTCTGGAAACTTTTTATAGGAATGTATGTGGCATTCTTTATTGGCTACACCGGTTTTTATATTCATGCAGATAGTATTGATTCAAGATTTGGTTTAAGCGTAGGTGCTTTGTTTGCAGTGATCGGTAATAAATATATTGTAGATGCTTCGCTGCCCGAATCTGTTACATTTACCCTGGTTGATCTGCTTCACGGCATTACACTTCTTTTTATTTTAGTTGTAGTTGCGGCGAATGCATGGTCTTTGCAACTTGTTAAACAAAATAAATTAAAAAAAGCAAACAGGTTTGATGTTATAACAGCACAGATTCTTTTAGTGCTGTACGTGGCTTTGAACATTTATTTTATTGCAAAGGCTAAATAAAAAACCTGCCAGGTGAAGTGTGCAACTTCGCCTGATTTACACAGAAGTTTATAACTTCAATTAATGGCTGATGCGTATAGAGTAAAAGATCAATTCGCTGCTTATTTTATAACACTAACGTTACCGAAAATAATAACTGCTGCGTCCTTAGTGTGACAAAGCGGCTTCGTTTTTCTTTTCCACCATTGGTTTCCTGTTTGAAGCAAGCTTCATTTTTTTATGCCAGTAAACATAAGACAGCACACCCGGCACAAACCATGCAAGCATAGTAAGAATCAACGGGTCAAATGTTTTGGCTACTGCAATGCCGGAATAAACCGCAGCTACCAGGTCGAAGAACAAACCGGCATAAGCCCATTCTTTTATTCTGCTAAAACCCGGAATCAAAATAACAATGACACCGATTAGTTTAGCCCAACCGGTAAAGGGAATAAAGTATTGGGGGTAGCCTAACATGTCATGAATTAACTTAATGGAATCGTCATTTACGAGGATGCTTGACCACGCGGAAAACAGCATTAATGCACTAAACAGAATGGTAAAAACCCAATACAGTGTGTTGATGGTTTTTGGTTTCATTTGTTGATTTTTATTGTTTTTTAGCCAAATAGAACTTACCAGAGATAAAATTTTCATTTCCCAATGTGTGATTTAATGAAAATTTTATCATGGACGTTTCATAATTTTTGATTGTAATGATAATTAATTTAAAACATCGAACTGAGAAAATG
>Ga0157369_10007333_pt1 | contig 12694 bp, 10 predicted proteins | sample C25metaG_FD_113461 | JGI IMG/M metagenome (GOLD analysis project Ga0157369, IMG submission 113461) | Corn rhizosphere microbial communities from Kellogg Biological Station, Michigan, USA - C2-5 metaG | ecosystem: Host-associated > Plants > Roots > Rhizosphere > Soil | place: USA: Michigan...
CGGGCCGGATGACTCGATCACCACCGGCACGGTGTTTTCTGTAGCGGGCAGCACCTTTGCATCCGGATACCGCGCGGCATCGGGCGCTGCTTCGGGTGAGTCCGGCAACTGCGCCGGCGGTGGTGCCAGACTCGTCACCTCCTGCGCCGCCAGATGTGGATGACTTGCTGCGAGTACCATGATAGTTATCAAGAGGTAAACAGCCCTCAGGACACTCGCGGCGGCTGATGCTGTTGCCCGCGTCCCAACGGCTGCTTCAAGCTCGCTGTCTCCGCCGAAAGGCAGGTTCCGCGAGGGCAGACGCCGTCCGCCCGCTCCCGCACCCTGTCGATTCGGCTTGAAACTCATCAAACGCACCACCTAATAGAGGCTAAACGATTTCACCCCGAACGGGTTCAGGCTTTGAGCACAATGACCTCTGCACAACTTGAGATACATCCGCTGGACGAGTCCTCTGCCGAAACCGAAGCACCCTTTGCGCTGCGCGAGCAGGTAGCCGAGCGGCTGGCCGCGCATCGCGCCCGCCGTACCCGTCCCTCGGCCACCCCCGTCACGCCGCTCTCTGCGCCCGCCCCGGCCAAAGCGCGCGCTGCCCGCATCGCCGCCACCGTGGCCGAGCGCTACGCGCAGTCGCAGAGCTACCGCGCCTTCCTCGCCGCCGAAGCGGAACGCGCCATCCGCGAGGCCGAAGCTGCCGCCGAGGTCGCCGCGCTGAGTGCCCGCGCCGTGGCAGAGGCCCAGAACCAGCTCCTCTTTGAACTCGACCAAACGCTCAATCAGGAACCCGATCAGACGTCCGCCGAAACCGCAACAACACCCGCGCCACCGGCAGCCGCATCTACGGAGGCCCCATACGGCGGCCTCACCGTCCGCATGTACGAAGAGGTCGAGCGCGGCACCGCATTTGCCGCCGCTCATCCCGTCTACGAACAGCCCATCGTTGACGAAGACGAGGCCTACGCGCTCGATGAGGAGATCGCCTTCCGTCAGGCTCCCGTCTTCGACGAGCCGCCCACCGATATTCCCGCCAACCTTCTCCAGTTTCCCCGCCAACTCGTCGCGCCGCGCAAAGCCCGTCCGCGCCTCGCCGAAGGCCCACTCCGCGAAGAGGCTGACCACACTCCTGACGCCGCGCAGCTTCGCATCTTCGAGGTCGAAGCCAGTCAGATCTCCACCGCGCCCGCCGTCGAGAGCGCCGTCCCCGAGTGGGCCTCTATCGTGCTCTCGGCATTGCCCGCCACGACCACAGTCGAGACTGCCGAAGCTTCCTACGCTCAGCCTCTCCTTCCCCAGACCGCCCCGCTTGGCCTCCGCCTGATGGCTGGTGTAGTAGATTCCTGCCTCGTCCTTGCCGCCGAACTCGGCTTCATCACCGTCTCGGCCCTCACGATCGACCGGTTCGGCGCGCCTGCGACGCATCTAAGCCCGCAGGCCGCCATCATCGGCGCTGCGGGCATCTTCGTCCTCTTCACTCTGCTCTATCAGACGCTCTTCTTCACCTTCTCGGAGTCCACGCCGGGAATGCGCTACGCGCGCATCGGGCTCTGTACCCTATCGGACGATAACCCCACCCGCTCCGCCATGCGCCGCCGCATCCTGGCGTCCATCCTGGCTGCCTGTCCGCTGGGCCTGGGATTCCTATGGGCCTGCCTCGATGAAGACGCTCTCGGTTGGCACGACCGCATCTCGCGCATGTACCAGCGCAGCTATTAGCCGTTTGCAACGTAGACATTGTCATTCCGCAGCGAAGCGGAGGGATCTGTTTTTTGCAGCCCCGGCTTTCACCGGGGCCGCATCGCGCTCTCACGCCGCCTTCGGCCACGCCCCAGCGGGCTGCTTTATCGGCACGTTCAGGCGGTTCCAGAAGTTGATCATCGCAATGTTCAGGACGAGCACGCCGAGCGCGTCCTCGTCATAGTGCTTTGCTGCCTCGTTCCATATCTCGTCGGGAACCGGGTCGGAGCGGTCGGCGATCCGGGTGGCGGCCTCGGTCAGGGCCAGGGCCGCGCGTTCGGCGTCAGTAAAGTAAGGGGCCTCGCGCCATGCTCCTACGGCGAAGAGGCGCTCTGTCGTCTCGTCTGTCTTTGCAAGCTCGCGGGCGTGCATGTCCACGCAAAAGCTGCATCCATTGATCTGGCTGGCGCGCAGGTGCATCAGGCTGAGCGTCTTCGCGGGCACGGGTCCCTCCTTCTTTACAATCCCTCCGAGCGCCATCAGAGCGTCGAGCGCGCCGGGTACGACCATTGCCGGGTTCTTCATTCTTGCCTGCATCATTCCTTCTCCTTTTCACATCAGTTAAGTCACATCCGTCAGTTCGGGTACGTCATAACCCTGACGAAGCAGCGCGGAAGAATGTGACGGAGGAACGTAACCGATGGAAACGCAAGACATCCTGGCCGGCCAATTCGAGCAGAACCGTCCGCACCTCCGCGCCGTGGCCTACCGGATGCTCGGCTCGCTCGCCGAGGCAGAGGACGCCGTGCAGGAGGCCTGGCTGCGGCTCAGCCGCTCCAGCGCAGACGCCATTGAAAACCTCGGCGGATGGCTCACCACCGTCGTTGCCCGCGTATGCCTCGACACGCTGCGCTCGCGCAAGTCCCGCCGCGAAGAGTCTCTCGCCGAGCAGCCCGCCGAGCCTGTCATCCACAAACGCGCCAGCGACCCTGAGCAGGAGGCGGTGCTCGCGAACTCGGTCGGGCTCGCCATGCTCGTCATCCTCGACACCCTGCCGCCAGCCGAGCGGCTCGCGTTCGTGCTCCACGACATGTTCGACCTCTCCTTCGACGAGATCGCGCCCATCGTCGACCGTACGCCCACCGCCGCCCGCCAGCTTGCCAGCCGCGCTCGCCGCCGGGTCCAGGGCAAGCCCATCACGCCCAGCTCCGACCTCACCCGCCAGCGCGAAGTTGTCGATGCCTTCCTCGCAGCCGCCCGCGCCGGAGACTTCAGCGCGCTCCTCAACCTGCTCGACCCCGACGCCGTCCTCGTCTCCGACGCGCCCGGCGCAGCAGCCGAGCTGCGCGGTGCAGAAGTCATCGCCAAACGTGCCGTACTCGGAGGCGCCCGCGCCGCCCAGGCCGCGCTCGTCAATGGCGAGGTCGGCGTCATCGTCGCCCCGCGCGGACATCTCTTCATGGTCATCCGCGTTACCAGCGAGAACGGCAAGATCACGCGAATGGAAGCCATTGCCGATCCCGAACGCCTCCGTCACCTGGACCTTGCCCTCCTCGGCGGCTGACAAAACGTCGATTTGCGAGAGAATGGCTCATGCGCATCGCCCTCTTCGGCGGCACGTTCGACCCGCCCCACCGCGGCCATCTCGCCATTGCCAGCGCGGCTGCCGACGCTTTCCGCCTCGACCGGGTCCTCTTTGCCCCGGCTGGACGCCAACCCCTCAAGCCCGAAGCGCACTCCACCCCTTACGCCAACCGGCTCGCCATGACCGCGCTGGCCTGCGCCTGTGACCCGCGCTTTGAAGTCTCCACCATCGACGCGCCCAGGCCGGACAGGCGTCCGAACTACACCGTAGACACCCTCGCCGAGCTACACCGCCTGCATCCCGAAGCCATGGTCTTCAACCTCGTCGGGGCCGACAGCTTCCTGGACCTGCCGCGCTGGCGCGAGCCGGACCGCCTGATCGAACTGGCCGAATGGATCGTCGCCAGCCGCCCGCACTTCTCGCTCGACGGCGTCGCCGCGCTCCACCTTACACCCAACCAGCGCGCACGCGTTCATCTCCTCGAAACGACTCACGACGACATCTCCGCAACCGACCTCCGCCACCGCCTTCAAACCGGCGACCCTTGCGCGGACATCATCCCGCCCGACGTTCTCGCTTATATCCAGACCCATCGCCTCTATGGCAGAGCAGCTTCAACATAGAGCTTGTAGCGAAGGACTTGTCCCATTCCGGAACCGCGAGAAGAACTTCAGCAAAAATCCATCTGAATTCATGGAGCAAATCAACCGATAGCAACCGTTAGCAGAGGATTTTCTATCGCGACACCAGTTGCGTCTTTCATTAATAGCAATGCGTCTACAACAGGCGGTAGGCGAAAAACTATTGAAAAGACTTGGTGTTAGAACTCTAAAGAGCGGCGCAAGCCCCTCCCGACACTCCAAAGGAACTCCATGTCTCTCAAGCTGAAGTACTTTGCCTTAACCGCCGCCCTCTTCATTGCCCTTGGCTTGACCTTCGAACGGCCTGCTTACGCCTACGTCGATCCAGGTTCCAGCCTCCTGATCTTTCAAACGCTTAGCGCCATTGTCACCGGGGCCATCTTCTATCTGCGCCGCCGCATCAAGGCTCTCTTCTCCAGGCCATTCACCCAGAACAAATCCGCCGAGTAAAATCAGTCGATCTATGCCAGAAGCACTTTCTTCACTCCCCACCTTCCGCGACCCGGCAGGCAGCGTAGAGATCAAGCCAGATGGTGCTTACCGCACCATCCGCGCCCCCTACGACAAGGAGATACTCGATTTCCTTGCCCTTCCCCTTGCCTCCGAACTCGTCGAAAGCGGGAGGCTTGTAGCCAGCGAGAGGGTGTCGCCTCCAGACGGCTCCGAGCCGCTGGTCCTGCGCCACCCCCGCGTCTCGTTTCAGTCCTGGCCTTGGGAGTGGCCACCCTCCATGTGGCTTGCGGCAGCCGAACTGACCATTGATCTGTGCCGCGATCTGCTCGAACAAGGCTGGCTCATCAAGGACGCCACGCCGCTCAATGTCCTCTTCCAGGGGACCGAGCCCATCTTCGTAGATGTGCTTTCGATCGAGCGCGCAGACCCGCGACAATCCATCTGGCTGCCCTACGGACAGTTCGTCCGCACCTTTCTGCTGCCCATGCTCGCTCATTCCCGGCTGGGATGGCCGTTGCAGACTTCCCTCACCCGCCGCGACGGCTACGAGCCGGAGGAGATTTATTCCGCTCTGTCCTGGCCTGCCCGCCTCAGAAAGCCTGCGTTTTCAGCAGTGACGTTGCCTTCGCTGCTGGCCGGAAGCAAAAAGATCAACTCCAGCAACCTCTCCTCACACTCTGCCAGAGATCCCGAGATTGCACGGCACATCCTGCTGAAGACGCTGAAGGGTCTGCTCGCGCAGATGCGCCGCGTCACACCGCACCACAAGACCTCAACCTGGTCTGACTACGCCGAGACGGCCACGCACTACAGCGATGATGACCACGTGGATAAGCGCGCCTTCGTCCGCGACGCTCTCGCCGCTGCCCGGCCTTCGTGCGTTCTCGATGTTGGCTGCAATACCGGCGTTTATTCGCTTCTCGCCGGCGAGACGGGCGCCGAAGTGGTCTCGGTCGATACCGACCTTCAGGCCGTGGACCGTCTCGCCACCAACCTCAAAGGCTCCGGCAAAAACATCCTCCCGCTGTGCATCGACCTCGCTCAGCCAACGCCCGCCATCGGCTGGGAGAACCGCGAGTATGCCTCTTTCCTCAACCGCTGCGCCGGCCACTTCGATACGGTGATGATGCTCGCCGTCATCCACCACCTGCTGCTCGGCAGCCAGATTCCGCTCCACCAGATCGCGGCCCTTTGCAGCAGACTCACAACCAGCCATCTCATCCTGGAGTGGGTGCCGCCCTCAGACCCGAAGTTTCAGGAGCTTCTGCGCGGACGCGACGCCATCTACGCACACATCGACGAATCCTCGTTCCGCCAGGCATTTGCTCAACACTTCACCATCTCCCGCGAAATGACACTCGCAAACGGGCGCATCCTGTTTCACTTTTCCAGAATATAGATGAAGCTGTTAACTCATCCGGCCTTCACCGCACTCGGGCTCGCCCAACTCTATCTTCTTGTCTTAACCGGACAGCTTGCCGCGTCCGACCACCTGGTCATCTATCACTGGAGCGGGTCAGCGCCCGGTCTTTTTCTCCCGGTCCTGCTGGATTTCTTTCTTCTGTGGCTGGTCTTGTGGCTCCTATTATCGCTGGCCCGCACTACACGCAGGTTGAGCGTCGCAATATGGTCCGGTCTTGCCCTTCCGCTTCCCTGGGTGCTCTTTAGGAGCTGGTGTGTCCTGACCAGCGGACCCATGTCTCCCCGGCTCAGCGTGCTTCTGCTGGGCGCGACTGTCGCGGTCTTTGTCCTTATCGTTGCCGGTTGGAAGCCGGAGTTTGCTTCTGTGTTTAAAAGGGCGCGAGGACTGATTGCAACCGCGCTTGGCTTTGTTGCCATCATCGCTTTGTTCGCTCTCGGTCAGCTTCTCTGGCTCGGCTGGAGGGCGCGCACTCTGAATGCGACTCTGCCGCTGCATCGGCGCGAGACCGCCGCCGCTCCGGCAAAGACGCGCATCATCTGGATACTGTTCGATGAGCTCTCCTACCAGCAGGTCTATGAAGAGCGTTATCCGGGGCTCGAGCTTCCGGCCTTCGACCGCCTTGCCTCCGGGGCGACGGTGTTCACTCACACCGTCCCTGCCGGGCGGTTTACTGAGAGAGTGGTCCCCTCGCTCTTCACCGGCCTGCCGGTGGACGGCATCAGAGCTTCCAGCGACGGCCATCAGCTCTCGATCTACAACCCCGAGCTGCGCGCCTGGGTGCGATTCGATCCTCAGGACACGGTCTTCGAGGATGCTCTGAACGCCGGCTACAGCACGGCCATCGCGGGATGGTACAACCCCTACTGCCGCGTCATGCCTCAGGTCCTTGACCAGTGCTTCTGGACCTTCAACACCGCAGGCTTCGGTGGCATGTCTCCCAGCCGCACTGTCGCGGAAAACGCCGTGGCGTTTGTGCGCCGCAAATTCGTCGTCGTGCTGTCTCTTCTTGACCAGCTTCGGAACGTCCCCTTATACGAGCGTCCGGAGTCCCAGTTCCACGAACTGGACTACACACGCATCTATTCGGCAGGGGACAAACTCTTAGGGGACCGTTCTGCCGATCTCGTCTTTCTCCACATGCCGGTCCCCCATCCGGGCGGCATCTACGACCGCGCAACGCGGAGCTTCGCCACCACGCACTCCACCTATATCGACAACCTGGCACTTGCCGACAGATACCTCGGACACGTCCGCGCTGTGCTCGAACAGAACGGCGCCTGGGACTCATCGACGGTGATTGTGATGGGAGACCACTCCTGGCGAACAAACTGGATGTGGAAGCCTCAGCCCTCATGGACCCGCGAAGAGCAGATTGCGAGCCACGGCGGCCAGTTCGATGATCGTCCCGCCTACATCGTCAAGCTGCCCTATCAACAACAATCGGAGCGCATCGGTCTCCCATACGAGGCGATTCACACGCGCGCTCTGCTCGACGCGCTCATCCATAACAGGATCCGCTCTCCGGGCGACCTCTCCGCCTGGGCCTCGAACTGGCGCGAGAGGAACTTGCCGCAAGCCATCGCCGTCAGATAAATGCCTCTGAAGCCCGAACCATCCATGGCGCACCGCTACAATTGCTGGAATCCGTGGCCCCAAGCCGTTACCATGGAACTTCAAGGAGCGACATGGCATCGATTCAAAGCAACCAGCTACTGCTCGCGGCGGCGGCGGCCTGCGAAGACAAAAAAGCGGAAGACATTCGCGTTCTGGCGCTCGACCCGGCGGAGAGCGGGCTTACCGACTACTTCCTGATCTGCAATGGCACCAATGAGCGGCAAAACGTCGCCATCACTGACGAGATCGAGCTTCGCCTGAAGCGCGAGTTCGGCGTCTATCCCAACTCGGTCGAGGGACGGCGGCAGGCGGAGTGGATTTTGATGGACTACGTGGACTTCATCGTCCATGTCTTTTCGGCGGAGAAGCGGGCCTTCTACGGTCTGGAGCGCCTGCGCAAATCAGCCACGTCGCTCAGCGTGGCTGAATTAAATACCGAGTTGAAGGCGCGCATCGCGGCGGCCCGCGCAAAGACACCGAAGAAAGCGGCCGGTCTTAAACCGAAGTCCCCTGTCGTCAAAAAAGCGCCTGCAAAAGCAGCGAAGAAAACAACAGCAGTGGGAACTGTCAAAAAGTTATCGTTAAAAGGCACGGCAAAAAAGAAAGCGGCCAAATAAATCGGAGAGACACTTCTCCGCCCAGAGCATTGTCCTGCTACGAAAATCTAACTGACCAGTCGTCAGATGCCAAAACAGCCCGCCAGATTTCTCTGGGGGCTGTTTTGGTGTTCAGTGAAGTTATAGCCAACTAGACTTGCCGGCCGGTTAGAAGGTGAAGCTTCCATGCAACTGGATGAGACGCGCTGTGGCATCGCTGCCGCCGGTCGATCCAAGGATGCTGGTCGGGGCTCCGACCGTACTCTGGATAGAGCCCAGCGTGCCTGAGTTGGTCGCCGTCAGGTTGTGAGACGGGTTCTGGAAGTTCGGGTGATTGAAGAGGTTGAAGAACTGTGCTCCGAGCTTCAACTTCATGGTCTCGGAGTGAAGAATCGGAATCACCTTGAAGGCGCCAAAGTTCACGTTAGTGTACGACGGGCCGATGAGGCTGTTGCGACCCTGCTGGCTGAAGTTGGTTGGTGGGCCGAACGAGCTGACAAAGTTGCACTGGCTCGGTGCGCTGCCGTCGGGCAGAAGAGCGTGCGCCCCGCCGCCGCAATGGTGGTCGAAGTTGTTGTTGAGTTGACGGGCAAAGAGGTTCACAGTGCCGTTGGCGAAGGCACCGGAGCCGGGACCACCGACGCTGCTGGTGCTCTGAGTGATTGAGTACGGCAGACCCGAGTTATGGAAGACATCGCCGCTGAACTCGAAGCCGCCTGTAACCGTCCTCCATAGACCGTGGCCGTAGGAGGGCATCTCGTACACAAAGCTGGACGTAACATTGTGCTTCACGTTGTAGTCGGCGGGGCCATATTGCGCGTGGAGGTTGCTGGGATTTGCGACCGATGCAGCGTCGCCGGCATCCGGGGCGAACGGTTCCAAACCGCCATTCGATATTTCATCCAGCGCTTTGCTGAACTCGTAGTTGAACTGGATCGTCAGGGCCTTCGATCGCCGGGTTGCGCCGAAGACAACGCCATTGAAGTTGCTGCTTGCGCCGGAGTAGACGTTGCTGATGGTCGCAAAGGAAGTAATCGGCTTTGCTTTAGGAACGGTGGGGAAGAAGCTGGCGGATGCATGACCGTTGGACAGGTTCCGAGTTCCATCCACAACCGGTTCATGATAGCCGTGGTTGCCGACGTAAGTGACAGAGATCGTGCTCTTATTGCCGATCTTCCGTTCCACGGCAAGGCTGTATTCCTCATAGGTGGGATACTTGACGAATGGAGCTACAGTCGTGAAGCTGGGAGCAGAGTATAAACCTCCCGTCGCAGCAACCGCAGCCTTAGTGGTTGCGTAGGTTCCCCCGTTCGCAAAGGAAGTTTGGAACGCATTGGCGGAAGCGGTGGCAATTTTCGATCCACTCCCGGTGGTGGCAGGGTCGAGGCTGAGGTCTGTTGCGCCACCGGCGACTGTCCCGAGAACAACAGCATGGAAGTTGTTGGGAGCATTGCTGAGCAAGCGGTCCGCAATAAGACCGGGGAAGGTGTCCGAGAACATGCCGAAGCCACCGCGAACGACCGTCTCGCCATCGTCGAAGGGCTGATAGTTAAAGCCGATGCGGGGCATAATGGAGGCCCTTTGATACCCCTCGAAAGTCTGGCGGCGGTTGGCCTTGATGTATCCGCCAGGAAATGCTGCGTTGTACGGGACGGCGGTACCGGTTGGTAGAGAGGTGACTGGAAACGCCAGCAACTGCAGGCAGTTAGTGAGGCAGGTGGGATTGGAGTTGGTCTCGAAGCGCACGCCGGCAGTCAGAGTAAAGTTTGGGGCGATCTTGTAGGCATCCTCAACGTAGGCACCCTCGTTGTACATCGCAACTGGATAGGTCGGGCGCAACGGGAATCGATGAATGTGTTCATAATCGATGGAACCCTTACTGAAGCCTTCGACAGATCCCTCGTCGACGGGGCTGACCGTCTCTACGCCCTGGATATCGGTGATGTTGTCGCGGCGGAGGTTGTAACCGAAGTGCAGGGTGTTCCGGCCCTTGGTGTAGTTGACGTCGTCAATGATCTGATAGCCCGCAACACGGCGACCCTGTGGGAAAGCGTAATTTTCGCCGCCGTAGGAAGTGTTTTGAAGATCGCCCGTGATGAAGATAATTGTACTGGGCGCGACGGGGGTGTAGTTGTTCGAGTTCAGGAACGGAGCGCTATAGTAGTTGCCCGTAAGCACAAGTTGGTTGATAAAGTTGGGGGAGAAGCTGTGGGTCTCGTTCAGCTGACCTTCCCACGCAGGCTGAACGCTCGCCGTGGTAAAGCGTGGATCGATCAGATCGGTATAGGTAGGCTGGACACCGTGGTCCTGCTTGTAGTGAATATAGAAGTTGTCCTTTGCGCCGATCCTGTAATCGACCCGGGCGGTCAGAAGCCACTCGGTTAGATTTGCGGAGTTCGTTGCGTAATATGTATCCGCTGTGACATCGTTCGGGTCTGCCTTGACGGCTGACGCATTGCGGAAGGGGCTGTTGTTGTATACCCCGAAGATGGTCTTCAGCAGAGGGATCTGACTGGCTGGAGCGGCAGCGAATGGAGCAACGTCGTTGCTGCCAACGCAGGTGGAATCGGGGTTATTGGCGCAGTCGGCATCTGCCGCCGCATTCAGCTTGGTGCAATTCGGGCCATCGTTGCCCAGGGCGCAGTCCTGGAATGCCTTGCTTGGCACCCACACCTGCCCCGAGGCCGGTGTCGTAGCGCGGATGCCTTCGGTGTTCACAAAAAAGAAGAGCCTGTCGCGGAGGACAGGACCGCCGATGGCAGCTCCCCACTGGTTCGCGTTGACGAAAGTTGCCTGGTTCTTTTGGCCGTTGAATACCTGGCTCTGCTTATTGAACCAGTCGTTGGCGTTGAGGGCGCGACCGTCCCACCAGTAGTTCGCATTGCCATGAAAGTGGTTGGTGCCAGAGGTTGTGATCTCGTTCACCTGGGCTCCGCCGAGACCGCCAAACTGCGCGCTAAAGGCCGGCGAAACGACAGTTACAGTGTCAACTTCGTTGTTGCCGAGCGTCAGGTTCGAAGCGCCTGTGTTATTCAAGTTGAGAAATGGATCGTTCCCATAGCCGCCATCGAGAGTGAACATGTTCGACAGGCCGGAGATGCCGAAGCTCGAGAAGTTGCCGTAACCGCCAGCTGCCGTGCCGGTATTCATGACCGAACCCGGGGCGGTCTGGGCGACGTAGGTAAGGTCGTTCCCGGGGTTCGGGAGCGCCTGCACCTGCTCGGCTGTGACCACCGTTGTGATATCGCCATTCGTCGTGTTCACAACCTCGGGGGTAGCACTGACCTCTACGGTGGTGGTGCTCTGGCCTACGGACATCTGAATATCGTCAGTAGTCACCGAACCGGCGGCCACTGTAATGGTAGTGCTGATCGTCGCAAAACCGGGGGCGCTCGCCTCCACCTTGTAGGTGCCGGGTGGCAGGAGAGACACGCGATACTCGCCGGAGGCGCCACTCGTGGTTATCTTCGTCATACCCGTGGTAGGGCTGGTCACGGTAATCTTGCCATTTGGAATGATTGCCCCAATCGCATCGGTCAATGTTCCGTTGATGTCACCCGCAGTTATCGATTGTGCAAAAGACCAACCTCCAAGGCATAAAGACAACGCCAGAACACTCACTATCCCGAAGAACCCGATTTTCACCATTACCCTCCCCATGTTCTCTGTAAAGCTCCTTCCGTAAAACATTTGGGCAAATCGCAGTTTGAAACCACGATTTTTATCCCATTGTTTTTGGCAACTGCCTACTACGCACTTTTTTTGCACTGCTGCGCTACTTGAAAGCATTGAAAGTGCAAGTTCGCACTATGCATCAATTTTCAACATTGCAATCCCAGTTCCAAAATTGGAATTTTTTTGCCAAAACCACTTAAATTCAGATGAATGAGCGCTAATTCATTTGTTTGCTTAGGCCGGTTGTTAGATAAATATGGAAATTGGAAGAATCTACGCGGCGATTGATGCTGTCAAAATTGAATATGGAATGTTTGCCATGACATTTATCCAGAAAGTGGGAGAAAGAACGCCAAATCGGAATCGCAAACGGTAATTAACTTAAGCCAAAACATGGGCTACGTGCCGTTTTTTGCTTTCGTCTTCGTGTCGTGGCCTTCTCTGGAGGAAGATTGGCCTTTTGAAGGGTCGGCCTGCGATGATCGAATAGCCGGTGTAGCCGGAAAGCAGGCTGCGGGCGTAACGCTGGAATCTGGATGGACGTTCTTGTTATGAAGATCACCCTCGCCGCTATCGTGCCTCGCCGGTCACGGACGAAGTCCGAGGCCACTGACCGGCTGCTTGCGGATTACGTGGAGCGGGCTGCACGATACCTGCCATGCGATTCGCAGGTCTTTGACGCTGAGGCGGCGCTGCTGGAGTGGCTCGAACGCCAGCCTGGGCGCGCCCCTGCATACGCGATTCTGTTGGATAGCAGGGGACAGCAGTACAGCTCGGAGGAGTTCGCCGGGCACCTGGAGACGCTGCGCGATGCGGGGACGCAGCGGCTGGTGCTTGCAGTTGGGCCTGCGGATGGCTGGTCCGCGGCGGCCCGGCTGCGGGCGAACCGAGTGCTGTCTCTGGGACGGATGACGCTGCCGCATCAGCTTGCGCGGGTAATTCTGGCCGAGCAGGTTTATCGCGCGATGACGATCCTGGCGGGGCATCCGTATCACGCAGGGCATTGACGGCTGTCTCTATCTATATAGATAGA